>TARA_R110002003_G_scaffold534_5_pt1 | contig 19872 bp, 13 predicted proteins | sample TARA_R110002003 | Tara Oceans TARA_R110002003 (sample SAMEA4396441) | marine metagenome | biome: Westerlies Biome; feature: [SRF] surface water layer (ENVO:00010504); material: water (ENVO:00002006), including particulate matter (ENVO:01000060) such as... | depth 5 m
GTATCCCTACGCACCTCGCTATGCTGTAATGTGAGAATAATTCAAGCTCCTTCCCGGTCGCATAGAAACGCATCCAAGTCATCCTAGTACTTCTTCGCCTCCATTCCCTCAGGCGGCTCCGGCACCACGGTCTTGCTCCCGACATTACTCCAGTCTGTGCTCAAGACCGTACCACCACTCTCCTGATAGCTCTTCGTCATCGCACGCCGCGCCTCTGGCGATGCATCCTGGTACAGCTTCTTGAAGAAGAACGAGGTCTCGTCGCCTTCGACTTCGTCCTTCTCGTCTAGATCGTCTACCACCAGCTTGTCCCAGTTCTTTACGCCGGATTTGGACGATGTGGGGTAGACGGGCGTGGACTCTTGGTTGGTCTTGCCGCTGAGGACGTGTGAGGGGATTGAGGGCTTGGTCTCGTCCTTGTCTGGCTCGACAACGCGGTCGCCTTCGAGGTTGTGCCACTTGACGCCCGGTGTTGCCTTCTTTAGTGTGACCTCCACCTTGGTCGAGAGTACTCGATGCTTGGACTCGGCGGGGTCGATGGACGCGTAGAGGGGATCGAGGGAGAAGTTGTAGACGGAGGCAGAGCCTTGGATCGGGAACGCTACCGAGAGCGAGTCTTTCTCGAACTCGACGACCGTGGTGTCTTTGGGCACGCCTTTAGCGAGGATGGTGATGGTCACGCTCTCGTTGTTCTGGTACCAATCGTGCTTGATCTTGTTCGCCGGTGTCGGTATGACGGGCTTTGGGACGTCCGCGGGCGCATCTGTCTTCTTGGAGCCTTTGTCTTCGCTCGAGACGGGCTTGGAGGCTGGAGCGCTAGGAATCTCAACGTCCGGCACGTCCTTGATTGTGACCTTCCGCTTCTCGTCGTCCTCTGGCAGATCCTTCAGCTTCGCCGCCACCTTTATCTCCCAGATCGGTAGCATCTTCTCCTTCTCGTCCAGCTTCTTCACAATCTTGAGGACATGGTCGGCGTCGGCATATCGGCCGAGGAAGAAGAGGGCGAGGGCACGTCGAAACTGCGAATCCTTGATGAGCTCACGAGAGCCGCGCTTGTTCGCGAGGACGAGGGCGCTCTCTGCGTCGGAAAGAGCCTCGGCATATTTCGAGGCGCGCTGGTAAGCTGTAGAGCGATTGATATAGTACTTCACCGCATTCGCGTTGGCCGCCAGGGCCTTGGTGTAGTGCTCGATAGCTTCGTCGTACTTGCTTGCGGCGAGGGCCGCTTCGCCGTTGCGCGCGTCGTTCATGGTGGGGTAACAATTGCGAGTTGAGAGGCAGTAGAGCAAACTGAGTGTAGAGACGTGATATTAGAAGCGAAAGAAAAGCGACGGCGCGTGTTGAAGTATCAATTGCGCAGACAGGCGGCAGCGTCAGAGAAAGAAATCCGTGGAAACACTGGTGCCGAGGCGTGCTGCCTTCACCAGTTCCAGGGTTCAAATCACGCTAGCCATAATTATTGCGGGGTTCCTAGTACCAGCAGGCATCACGAACCATTGCCATCACACCTGCAAGTCAAAGTATTGCACCAGCCATTGGATCATTATGTATTGTCTACACACATACCCACAGAAAAGAAAGTGACGCCTCGCAATGACTGGTATAAAAAGCCTGAGTAGAGCACCAGAGCAGGCCATGTAGATAACTCCTCCAAGAAGCACAGGAAAGCGAACCATTTACTTCTTCTTTTCTTACACTGGTCCATATTCACAGCCTTCCCTCGTCAACACGTCCAGGTCGGTCGACCTAAAATAGAAGCACAGCGCCAAAGAGAACACTCGCAGCGACCATACCGACAGCGCGGATGGGGATCTCAACGCTAGCAGCAGCACCGGCGTTGCTCGAGCCAGTTGCCGCCGCGCCGTTCGGTGTGCGAGTAGCCTGTCCAGAACCAGCGGTAGCGGTACCCTCACTGGCTGAACCAGCAAAGTGGGAGCCAGCGCCCGAGAGGCCAGGACCTGTACCAGCGCCACCATCCATGTACTTTTGCGCGTTCTTGGGCATCGCGGGGAGCGCAGTGCCTTCGACCTCCCACTCCTCAGACTCGGACGGGCACTGAGAAGCACGGCCGTTCTCCTTGAAGCCGCCGTTACCGGAGGGGTTCTTGGTCTTCGCGTAAGCGGCCTTGAGGCGGTCGAAATCAGCATTGGGCTCGATCTTGCCGTTCTGGATCTCGACGATTCCGTAGCCGTTGGGTTCGACGGTGTACTCGTAGGCGAGACCTCCAGAGTAGACGCCAGTCATGTTGGTGTGGTATAGAGAGGCAATCTCACCCCACTCACGGGTGTTGGTGATGCAACCAAACTCGGACAGGAAGATGGGCTTGCTGTAGTCCTTGTACGTCTCGACCTTCTTGTCCCATCCGGAGATCTGGAACGACGAGGGATCGCACCAGGAGTAGTCGTTGAAGGCGAAGAAGTCGGAGCGCTCGTCGTCAGTGCCGCAGTTGAAGTAGAGAGCCTGCTCTTCGATGTTCTCAGCAACGTCGGCGGCAGAGTATCCGACAGGAATAGCACGGCTCTTGCGGTTCGAGATGTACTGCTTCATGTCACGGGTGACAGCCTTGATGAAGGGTGCCGCATTGGTGTTGTTCCTCTCATTGATGACCTCGTTGCCCGAGAAGAAGAGAAGCAGGTTGTTGTAGTCCGCGAAGGCATCAATGGTTGCAAAGACGTTCTGAAGGTAAACGTCGTTGTACGAGCGGCGGAGAGTGGCGAGGTTCTCGCGGTTGAGCGAGTACTTGGGCGTGTTGGCATCGAGAGCCAGGTAGATACCCGCGTCATCGAGCAGCTTCATGCCCTCGTCGTGGTTCTTGGAGTTGTCGATTGTGTAGACGCGGATGGTGTTAATCCCGAGCGACTTGAAGTTCTCGACATCGCGCCTCAAGCTTGGGAGATCGAGGAGGGGATCCTTTGCATCGGCGGCACCACCTAAGCAGTTGTTAGTGACTAGTCAATCCTGCGGTTTCGCCACACAACAACGAACCTGGCTGGTAAGCAACACCACGGACGTAGAATCGGTTATCGCCCGCAAAGAAGGCATTGCCCTTTACTGAGACTGCCGGGAGATTTCCCTTGGTCTGACGGGGAACGATGTTGGCGAATGCCGGAGCAACCGCCGCGCCCAGCAGGGCCACGAGAGCGAAGGACTTCATAGCCGTGACGCAAGAAAGAAGAAGGATTAAAACAGTACTAGAAGAGCGCAATTGATGTCTAACGAGTGACGGGTAAGTAGAAAAGGGTGGACAACGTTCAAACAGAAGGCATTGAGGAAGAAACAGGATCCAGGGAGCAAAGTATTTGAGGCAGCACCAAGCACCAATCTCTTGGTGTCCCCGAAATCCTACATGTGGAACTGCCAACCCTCATGGTCTGTTTGGCGTCGCTCCGCGCCAAGTCGATGAGCGTTGGCGGCACAGGAATCGCGGAGCGGATTTGAGGGCCAAGAGGCCAAGCACCGGTTCGTGAATTGCGAGAGGCGCCTCAGATGCGCGCCGAGGCTTCAGGGGCAATTGGCAGCCCTTGATAGCGAGAAGATTGCGCGTCCGGCTTCCCGCCGCCGGACACAGCCTCGTCGAGTGGCTCTCGTTAACAGAATTCGATGTCTTTGTTGGCGAGTAAATTTGGCGTGGCAAGGAGGCTCTTCGAAATCTGAAACACGCCGCTCAGCAACTCCCAAATGGCGGCAGAATTATCAGCGACAATGTAGCGGTCGCACCGGAATTGCGATTCGCATCACTGACGACATTGTTATTTCGTCTTTGTAGCACTGGCGCCGTCGCGCATGAGCCTGCCTTGGTGTTGTGTAGCTGTTCGCCACTAGCGCGTTGACGAGCTGCGAATCTTGGGAGCTCGGTCGGCCGACAGCACAGCCGTGATCTGCACACCCCGCCTCTTGGGCGACAACACTTGAGGATAGCTGCTCGTGTTTTTAAGGAGTAAGTTGAGGTTGACAGTTGGATGCCGGTGCTTGAGGTGAGATGAGATGACAAGCGGTCGACGTCTGATTGGCGAAGCGATGCGACAGCGCCTGCCTTGCTCGAATGGCGAAGTGGATTCCTCTTTCACAGCATCACCGACCGACACAAACTACTCAGGTAGGAAGCATTCGATCCACGTGATCAAACAACAGTCCACGAATATACAAGGACGGACATTTCTGTAACGCAACACAATGTTCGACCTCATAAGCAGGCAAGCGGCATGCCCGTCTCAGAAGATACTAGCAAAAGCATCACGTCCTAAAAGGCTCCTACATTTCCTATCACATTTCCGTTGTTGCCTTGATCTCCCTATCCGCTGGTTCTGGCGTCAGTTCTTCCATCTCAACGACAATCCACACGCCTTCCCCAGGCTGCAATCCCCCCTCCACAAAGAAAACTCACTTCCCCTGTCCTCCCTCACAAACCTCTCCACACACCTCCCCCTCCTCCTTCCCTACCCCCTCCTCCACCCCCGCCCCCAGCAACTCCGCAAGTTCCTTTACATCCGCATGATCAACCGTATTCTGCATGCGATGCACAAACTCACAGTTCCCATCTACACCTTCATTAGCCCCTATACTCAACACCAAAAGTCCTGGCCCCAAGATCAATCACTTACCAGCACCCACCACCACCTCCCCCCCATTCAAGCTCTTCGGCCCCACCGCATTAACCTGCCACACGCTCCCCAGCGCATACCGCAGCCCGCCCCAGACGCGCGCCACCGTCCCGCCCGCATCGCGCATGTAGTCCTTGGTCGCCGCGCCGGGCGCCTCCTGCGCGAGCGTCCATTTGAAGCCGAACAGCGCGTGCAGGCGCGTGCTCGGGTCGGTGTAGATGGGGTATTTTGACTCCGAGGCTATCTCGTAGTTGGGGATGGGCGTGTGTGTGCCGCAGCCGATTATCAGGACTGCGTCTATGTGAGAAGCGATGCATCATGGGTGACATGAGACCGGGGCCGGTCAGGAGGGGATTACTACGCACTCTGTGTGTTTGGAGGCAGGTTGGACGGCGGTATAGCAGCGCTCATGTAGCGTATATACGCTTGGCAATTCACACACCCTACACATCCAATCCATATATTCAGCACCAATTCAATCCAATCCAGTCCAACACGTGCAGATCAAACACAACATAACTCCGCCACGCCACGCCACGCCATTTGCACTCCCATGAAAGACTCACAGAAATGCCGCACAAAAACCAACGCAGTCCGCTTGCCGTGGACTAGTTCGCCCAAGGGCGTCGCCTTGCCGGAGCGGTCGTAGACCTCGACTGCGAGCGCTTGCGATAGCTCTTCTGGCGTCACGGGATCGCGCGCGCCGGGCGTGTTGGGTTGCGCAGCTGCGGGTGAAGACATTGCAAATGTGCTCGACGCTGTCACGCTGTGGAGGGCTGTGGAGACGGCGTTGGTGGAAGTGGAAAGGGATGTTCCCCGCACGTGTGACGGTGTGGTTGAGTGAAGCGGCACTGATCCCTGTACATTTGGCGAAGGCATGTCCGTCTATCGATGAGGCTTGAAAATCGAAAGGTGCGATTCATTCATGATTCTACGCTTGGTTGGTGTGGTATGGCAAGGCTTGATATTATTTCTGCACCCGAAGTTTGGGCTCTTTTGGAGTAATACTTGGTTGTAGTACTCGTGTAGAGCTCTGCCTATCTTCACCGCATCTTGTTATTGCCATCTATTCAAACAATCAGTCTCCAAAGCCATATTACAACACGTATTTGTTGATAATCTCGTGTACAACGCCACTCTCAATCCCCGCCACTCTCACAGCACAGCAATTTTCGGCAACGGCTTGTTCTTCACCTCATCGTACTTCAACACCTCCTTTCGCTTACCCACACCTTCGGAATGAAGCGTCCTGCCCTTCGGAAGCTTCGAGTTTTGTGGAACATTACTCACCAGCATAGCCGCTGCTTCTTCAACACTTGTCGCGCCAGCAGTAGCGTCCGCTTGGCTCATGTAGCTATCGCTTCGAGACCTCCTGAACGGCAGCTCCTTCATAACTCTCGCACGGAGGTCAATGTTCCGATCAAGCTCGTGTCGAGGCGTCTTGTCGTCATTATCTGGACTGCTGTCTGGGCTGAAGCGACTCAACAATTCGGCTGACGAAGACCTAACTATCCTTGCGATTTTGACAGGGACAGTCACAGGAGCCTGATCCTCTGGTTTCGCAGTTTGGCCCGCGAGCTGCGGCTTCCAGCCCATAGCCATCCGATCCGATTGTAACGATTCTTCGGCTCCGAGCGTCGCATCTGGCGCGCTCGCCGTGCGCGTATGCTGCTTCCCACGCGTCTTTGGGCGAGTCGTGCCGGGTATCGGCAAGCCGTTTATGATAGCAAAAGCGACGTCTTGAGCTGGGGCTCTGCGATCTGCATTGTCCTGTACAGAGTCGGGAGTGCTCGTACTTCGACCTTCCGGTCCAGTCGAGCCGCTTCGCGACGTCCAGTCCACACTTCCGGCCGGAGTTGCCGTGCTAAGTCGGTGCGGTCTTGTCAAGGAGACTGAAGACCGGGAGTAGCGGCTGCGATACGAGAAGGCCGAATTTGGCAAGTGAGGTTGTGAGCGGGATGCAAGATGCTTTACAGGAGGGTCGGACGGATACAGGGCTTTCCAAGTCGATGCAGAGAACTGGGGTGCGACAGACATGGGTATGAATCCGGATGAAGGAAGAGCTCCAGAGAGCCGTGGCGGCAGCGTCAACGATGGATGTGAGACAGAAGCATGGAACGCTGGGGGTAACACTCCGACGGATGAGACTCGTGGTGCCCATTCTGGCGGAATTGGCGGTGGAGCTAGTTCTGACGTGAAAATACCTAGCCCTACAGATCGCCTAGGTGATGGAGCGTGAATCGTTGGCGGAGGTGGGCTGTCGCTAAGGTCCAGAGTGGTCACGTCCGACACAATTGAAGGCGTTCTTCGTGAAGCAGATCTTCGCGTGCCACGTAGGCGCTTCTCGGACGTGTTGCGCATGGGAGATGCATCTCGAGATGCGACAGGGGTGGCGAATGGGTCAACCGGCGGTTGGTAGCCATGCCTGAATAGATGCGCTTCAAAGGGGCGACGGACGACGGCCAGGACCCCAAATAACACGAATGAGGCGATACTGAACATGTTAGCGGACGCTTGTGAGATTTTGAGACAGAACGTCTTACAGGTTAATCAAGGCAAAAGCCATACTCGCACGACTGATGCGGCACTCCAAACCAAACTCCCATGATTGTAGGCCTGGTGCCTCGGCCACACATATCGGCCTACGGGCGACGATGATCATGCTCCAGCCGCATGTCAATAGCCAGAGTACGCATAGCGAAACTGCAACGCGTACGGCTACGTAAGATGTTTTTTTGATAGCAGATGTGTGCCTTCCTTGACGGATCCACAACTTCTGCTTGTATGATATTATAGTATGAAGACCGGTGTAGAAGAATGTCGCAATTACCTTCAGAGTAAGCTCATGCTGCGAACAGAGTACGACGAATCAATGCTTACAGATATTAGTGTAAGAATCTCCGACGGCAGACTGGTTGTGTCATTCGGGGCGATTATGAGCTGCCAAACAGATGTGAAAAGACATGCGAGTGCGCTGTAATGCAGTATGTTCAGAAGGAGCGTGATGGTGATTAGAGTAAGCTTCCGGCGAGGGGTATTGATGGTGATAGTAATGGCCTTGCTCTTCTTTGCGATCTTGGTGGACAGTGGTTCAGCACCAGTAATACTGGGTTCTGAGCCGGCCATTACTTAGTTTCGTTGTGTGGCTTCGGCGTCTGTCCGACCAGACCTGCAGCAGAATCTATTGAGAGGACGGAGGAAATGAAACGGATGACGTTCGCATGGCGGCAAGAAAAGAAAGGTCAAAAGAGTGTCCAGCTGTGAAAAAAGCTGATGAGAATAAAGAGAGCAACGAGTGGCTCAGGGACAAAGGCAATGGTGGATGCCGTGAAGATGGTGATAGTATGAACTGAGCCTGAACAGGTCAGACCCGCTGTGTCTCAGGAACAGTGGTCGCAGCCATTCAGCACTTGAACGGCCCAAAATGTTCTAAATACATTCCAACAACGTGTCAATCCGAAGCTATGCCTACTACGATGCTAAAGAATCCTGTGCGATGGCAAGTATTAGAGGAATGCTGTTGCTCGGTCAACTCGCCTCTGGCAACGGAACTGGGAGCGATGTTTCTATGCGTCTGCACGAGTTGTTGCAATCATGCTTTACTACGATGGACATGGACCGCTCCAGTCGGCAGAGCTTTCGAAAGGTCTGGCGAACATGCTCGTGGGTGATGCTGCGATGAGGCAGCTCGTCGTGATGCGGCAAGCAAGGATGGTGGTGCATGGATGCAGAGCCGCATATTTCCGAAGAACCAATAGTTCGACTTTCCCTGGTGATACAATCTGGGTTATATCAGGATCTTGCAGTGATTTGCGCAAAGGATCGTCGCAACGTTTAGCCGGTGGGCGGCATATCCGATTATCTGCAACATGCCGAACCAGTGACCAACCCATGCTTCGCACGTCTTGTATGCGGCGGAATCGGTAGCCGCATGGCGGCATGATGAGGTACCGAGGTGGTGAGTAGCCTAATAAATGCTCACAGTATGAGCAGCAATACCACAAGGAGAATCAAAACGAAGATGAGCACTCCAATGCAGCAGCTGGACCATGAGTCTGAGGCGAAGTCAGTAATGCCATCGGAAGGTGTCACGGGATCTGTACCTTCGTTCTTTCTGATGACCCAGCCCACCTTCTTGATGCCGGTCTGCAGCTTGCCGCCGACTCTGTCCGCCACGGTGTCGACGTCATTGAGCATCTCGCCTTGCTCTTCGAGCTCGCGACCCATATCGTCGGCTTGCTGGCGCAGATTGCCGACCGTCTGGAAGACGCCATCGAGCGCTTCGTCCTGTTCGTGCATCATGGTGAGCTGCTGCTCCTGCTCGAATGCCGCGTAGTTATCCTCGTCTTCGAACGAGTCCGGGTCCGGCAAGGCATCGCCATTCGCGGCGCTCTTGCCCGTGTTCTTCGCATCCTGGATTGTGTGTTGCAGCTCGTCGCGCATGTTCTCGATCTCGTTCCCAACATCCCTGACCAGCGTTCTCCGCCGCTCAACCTCATCAATCTCGAGCCCAAAGCGGTAGGGGTCGTGTTCCACGGCTTTGACGCTCTCGACCAGGTCTTCGAGGTCTTGGCTGAGCTCTTGTAGCGTCTGTTCGAGCTCGCTTCGTGCTTCGCGCAGCTCGGGGCTGTTCGCTGACGATGCCGAGGATCTGATGCGGAGATACGACTTGAATAGCGGCCGTGCAGTGTTGAGGGCGGACAGGACGTCGCTGTTGCTCTGTTAGAGTGGTGCCTGGCGCATCCGAGTATAGTTGACGTACGCCTGCACCTGCAGGAAAGGGTCCTCGTCATTCTGTGAGGACATCATCTTGCATCACGTGAGCCTCCTGAAGCGTCGAAGCAACGTGAGAAGGGTGTGGGGTGTTGTAAGTGGTATTGTGTTGATTCGGTCATTGAAGCTGTCCAAACGCCGGCGATACCCCAGGCTGCAGGCACCCAAGCGGCGGGAGCGATCGGCGCTCGGACCCACACACCTTCCAGAAATTCCATGCACTAGAAAAGATGCACCACCTGCACAGTCACAATGAGGCACGCTTGCGGACCATCCCAATTCATTTCCCGGGCGAGGTGGACGCACAGCATTCAGCAGTATGGGACCTGACTCGCCTTTGCCGTTGCCCCCGGATTTCGACAACACTGACGACTTTGTGGAATCATTACTGAACTTCACCACTTCATCATGGCTGCTGCAGACGCTTTGCGGTGGTGTCCACATCTTGGATTTTTACACGAGGTCACCCGACTTGTATTCAGCCATTCTGCCCGAGTCATGGAGGGAATGGTTCAAGAGCAGGGACATTATGGATATACTGGACCTCTTGATGCGGGAAGACCTCGCCCAGTTTGAGCGTGCTGAAGAACACCAGAACTCATGGCGAGATGGATCTGTGCCACCCACAGACCTACTGCAGTATATCAAAGACGTGCGAAAGCATCTTCTGGCTCGCGAGTTCCCTCCTCGCGGCTCAGGTCTCAAACCGCAGAAGGCTGCCATCTCCCGCCACATTGCCATGGGCATGAAGGTTAAGAAGGTGCATGAGGTGGACAACTTTGCACGCTATGTTGACAGACTCACTGCCGAAATTGCCTCTTCTGGAAAGCGGCCGATTACACATCTGGTCGACTTTGGTTCGGGCCAGAACTATCTTGGGCGGGCTCTTGCTGCTGTGCCATACTCTAAGCACATTGTTGCTGTTGAGAGCAAACAGCACAATATCGAGGGTGCCAAAAACATGGACGTGCTTGCGAAACTTGTGCCAAAGACGAAGATCATGAGAAACAAGAAGGAATATCGCAAGATGACTGGGAAAGGCAAGCAGCGAAAGAAAGACGAAGTGAGCGGGCTGAGTACGCCAGGGGTCAGTGATGTTCAAAGCGAGGAGGAGGTGCCTTCATCAAAGCCCGACAATGAGCCATTGGGCAATGGTTTCTCAGCCCCTTCTTCACAATCGCGTATGGAGACTCAATGTGATGATGAAGAGTGTGCATTTGTGCTTCCTTCAAACCCTACCACAAACGGAGTGCAACACATCAATTCAGCGAGGACTTCGGAAGATCCACACACAAAAGCCAAATCAACGACCACCACGACGCTCCAAATCTATACCGAAGGTCAAGGTAGCGTCCAGTATGTGGAGCACGTCATCAAAGACGGGGATCTCACGCCAGTCATCGATCAAGTCCTTGACAGCTCTGCTGTGCCAGACAACACCACCAAGCCCAAGTCTACCACTGTCGAGGAGCCATCGAATCTGGAGGTAGTACCAAAGCCTAAAGAGGTCAATGCCATGGTCATCTCCCTCCACTCATGCGGCAACCTAGTCCACCACGGGCTCCGCTCCCTTCTTCTGAACCCCCACATCTCCGCCGTCGCAATGGTGGGCTGTTGCTACAACCTCGTAACCGAGCGTCTCGGCCCCCCAACCTACAAGCTCCCGACGCTGCGTCCAAACCATCCCCGTTTAGTCGCGACTTCCAACGCCTTCGACCCACACGGCTTCCCCATGTCAGAAAAACTAGCAACCTACCCGCTCCCACACCCGCCACTTGATGGCAAGCTCGACACCGATCCACCGCACGAGCAACAGCACGGCATCCGTCTCAACATCACAGCCCGCATGATGGCCGTCCAAGCCCCCTTCAACTGGGGCCGCGACGACAGCGACCTCTTCTTCACCCGCCACTTCTACCGCGCCCTACTCCAACGCATCTTCCTCGACCGCGGCGTCGTGTCCGCCCCCGTCGCCGCCACGCAAGGCAGCGCCGTCTCCGCAAACGGCCACACGTCGCACGTCACCTGGACGCCGCCCAACGGCCGCGGCCCCGGGCTATCGTCCGACGGCATATCCACGCCGCTGACCATCGGCACGCTGCGTAAATTCGCGTACGGGGATTTCGTCTCGTATGTGCGCGCTGCGGTGGGGAAGTTGACGAGCCCGAATAGTTTCTGCGAGATCGATCCGGAGTTTATCAGGGGGAAGATGGACGGGTTGACGGATGCGGATATCAGGAGTTATGAGGCGCGGTATGCGCACAGGAAGAAGGAGCTGAGCGTCATGTGGAGCCTGATGGCGTTCAGCGCGGGGGTCGTCGAGTCGGTTGTTGTTGTGGATCGGTGGTTGTGGCTCAGGGAGCAGGGGGAGGTGGAACATGCGTGGGTCGAGGCTGTGTTTGAGTATGCCCACAGTCCGAGGAATCTCGTTGTCGTTGGGATCAAAAAGTAGCGGTACGTACGTCTGGATAGGAAAAACATACTTAACTTCTCAAGTCCACCACGTCCTAGATCTGAGCCAACTTATCTCATCGCCACCCGATAGTTTCTCACACACATGCCCTCGAACCACATCCCCGCATCACCCCTTCACCTTCTCAGCCCATTCCTCCAATCCCCGTTCCAACCCTGCTACTAACCCCCGATGCACCGCGTCCTCCGCAAAACTCACCCTCCCCGTCCACCAAGCCAGCACTTCCTCCGCCCTCGCACCACTCCCCGCATCCAGCAGCCCCACCGCAACATCCACCAACCCCCTCCTGCCAAAGCGCTCTTCATCGCCGGCCCAGAACACGTTTGCGCCGCACCGCGAGCAGAACGTGCGCGTTACGCCTGGCGAGGAAGCGTACGTCCGCATGGTGCCCCAAGTGGGAAATCCGGTGGTGGATGGAGGGAAGGGAATTGGTGAGGCAGGTTGCGAGGGCGGCGAGAGCACGATGTTGGCTGTGGGCACGAAGGCCCAGAAGGTGATGTCGAAACCCGAGGCGCGACGGCAGGAATGACATGTACATGTACCCGCGAGATACTTTCCCCCGGAGGAGGATAGCCACCAGGGCACATTGTCTGGATTGGCGGACTGGTCGAGATAGTGCGGGACCATGAGGTCTGGAAATGGCGACGCAGCGTCCGTCGATGCGGCGTTTGGCGGCGTGAGCCAGAACTCGACGCCGCGGCAGTGGCAATGGGCGTGGACTGCACGCTTTTCTCGCTCTGCTGCCGTGCTATTGTCTTCAACTTCTATAGCTGGACGAGTCGTTTTTTCCAATGGTCCTGCGTGGGAACTGTGCCCGGCTTCTTCGCTCCAGCGCGGTAAGTCCTTCCCGTCGATTTGACGCACCCACACACTCGCGCCCCCGTCCTTCGTGTCAGGAACCCACATACAACTCTTGAATCTTACAAGCTCATCGCTCCCCTTCCCACTCCCCCTCCCCTTCCCCTCTCCCCCCTCCAGCACCAACGTCCCCGTCGCAGCCTCAAAGTGCCCATCAGCACAATACTCAAGATACATATGCGTGCCACACGTCGCACAAAACCAGCGTGTCAGGATCTCCGACGACGCATAGGCCGTGCATGTCGACGTATCCGGCCTGCCCGGGTGCGGATTCGCGGCAGAGGGGTGCGTGATGTTGATGTACGACGTCAGCAGGGCGCCGGAGATGCGGCGGGAGATGTTGCAGCTGCAGAGGTGGGCGGGGAGGGGGAGGGAGGAGGAAGGGACGCGGAAGGTGTGGGTTGCGGCGCCGCAGGAGCAGGATACGGTCAGGCTTCGTGGGGACATGGGTGGTGGTGGTGTGGAGGTGGGAGAGGGTTGGGTTGGGGTGCTTTGGGGACGGGAATTGGGGGTTACCCCGCTTTTGCTGGGGGTGAGGAAACTGAGATACGAGGGGTGCGACTTCCTGAGCTGGTGAGTTTTGTGGGAGGGGCGATTCGTCCTGGCTATGGCGAGATTTGTGGGCGCCGTGGTGGTATAGTCATGCCAGTCGCTTCGTACGCAGACACGTTATTCGCCGTCTTTGCGGCCCTATGCAAGGTAGATGCCTAGCAGACGCAATGCAGATTCATTGCTTTGAATGTTACCATTCGTCAAGTTAGTACATCTCCTGCATGTCTAGCACATTCCCGTCAACACCGCCATGCCAGACACATGATCCAACGCAGCAACCTCCTCATCCTCCAGCAGCTTGTCAATCTTGCTCTTACTCTTAATCCGCCAGAACGCCTGCGCGCCGTCCGAGAACCTCTTCGTGATACTCTCCACATCCTCAGCTGGGCACGCTGCAAAGCATAACCTGAAGCAATTGTAGCTGTCTTTGTCCCGGATCTCCGTGGAGGCAGCGAACATCGAACCTGGCGCGACGAGGCAAAGGTACGGCTTCGACGTCCAGAACACCCAGAGAGCCTTGGAGAGGCGCGCGCCAGGCACTTCCTTGGCAAGCGGGTGCGATGAAAAATCGAATCGTACCCAGACGAACATGCCGCCTAGTGGTCGGACGAAGGAGTAAATCTGTGTCTTTTCAACCACAGCCCACTCGTCATCTTCATCCACGACCTGAGTAAGTGACCTGCGGCGTCCGGCTTTCACTGCCTCTTTTCCAGCGTCGAGGACATCGCACATGGTCTGCATCCTCCGCTCGTAATTACCCCTCAATCCTTCCAGCCAGCGCACCCATCCATCAACCTTCCAGCCACTGCCGTCTGCTGCGCCTCCCTTGCCCGGGTCGTTTGAGCTCTGCGGGCCCATGATCAGCTCAGCAATCATGGACTGCACGAATCCAGATGGTTGCTGCGTGGAAGTCTCGGTGATGCGGAGTATGCGTTCGACAAGTGCTGGCTGAGCTGTAATCCAGCCAAGTCGACATCCCGGTGCTACTGTCTTGGAGAAGGTGTCGAGGCGGACAACGCGTCCCTGGTAGTCGATGCTGAGGTATGACGGGATGAGGCTGTCAAGGTACTCGAAGCCTGATGATTTGGTTGGGCGAGGCGTGACGCTACTTGGTGACGACGAAGGAAATTGCAGATACCAGTATGGATCGTCTTCAACAATAATCACATCGTACTGCACGCAGAGGGCGTATATCTCTGTTCGTCGCGCAACAGAGAGCGTCCCTGATGTGGGGTTCTGGCCAATAGTGACGGTGTACATGAGATGCGGACGTCGGCCCTTGGAGAAGTCCCAGTTCTCCAAAACGTCTTCTAATCCACCAGGACCCGTTGCCAACATCCCCTCATCGTCGATCGCGACTGGTGCAATATTGAAACCTCGTGGCCGAACTGTTTGTATGGCGTTCATGTAGGCATACTCCTCGCAGAGCAACGCCGGCCGCTCGCTGACTGGGTCGTGCTCAGCTGACCATTCGTTGCTGAGCGCCTGTATCGTCTTGGAAAAGCCATCCGTCGAGCCGCAGGTCAGAATGACTTCAGGTCCTTCTTTGTATGGCACAAACGGGTGCAGGTTATCCCTGGTGAACTGCCGGATGAACGAGTACAGTGCGGGGTACCCCAGAGCCTGGCCGTACTGTAGTGCCGACATGAGGTCTATCATGCGAAGGGGGTCTGGTACCCCAGACGCGTGTGGGACCACGAGGCGCGACGCCGGCGGCTCATCGCGGTTCTTGGAGATGCTGGTCCTGGACAGCTGCGCGGTTGGAGGGTCATCGGAGGGTGGGTCGATTGGTTTATTGGGTGTTGGCTGCCAGCGGTTCGGGTGTGCGACCTTGGCTTCGAGAGTGTCGTAGGGGAAGTACTTGTCGTTGGGTAAGCCTGTCGCGCATCAGCATGGTGTGGCGATCAGTCAGACATGATCATATCCTGTTCGCATACCGCCAGCTAATTGGGCAATGCCTGGGATCTGGAAATATTTGTAGAACGCCTTCATGCTCGAGGCCTCTCGGGCCTTTGTACTGCGCGACAAGTGGTGGGTGAGATCGACTGGCCGGGGGAAGCTGCCCGGATCGGCTGTATAAGGCACCATGGCGTCGGAACAGCAGTACAATTCAGTGAAGACTAGTCCCTAGTGACACAAGACGGTGCCAGAATGTCGCAATCTGAAGAGTGTCACGATGCACAGGGACACGCCTAGAGATGAATTCGCCCTCGTCCGCGGTACTAGTCCGCCCTACAGCGCGCCCTAGAACTAGGGAGGACGATAAGGGCTGATTAGAAATCTCCCAGAACAGTGACGACACCAAAACGGCAGCTGTCTGCACGGCAGCTAGACCGCAACAAGCCGCATGCAGGAGCTGCCGCGGGGAATCTATCCTTGACACTCAATTGTTCAGGAACTTGATTCTACTACTGATTCTCCACAAAACAATAGCCGTGCGAACCTTACTGCAGTCCATCGCTGGTCCGGCAATGGCTGCAGAGTCGCAGATCCCTAGCGCGTCCCAGAGGCCAACCATGTGGTCTCCACGAGGCACGCGCGGCGACATGATGCAGGTCCCGGAGCTTACCAGCACACTCTCGACCTTCTCCCACCACCCCAATCCATCCGCTTCACCCGCCCTCCTCACCTCTGGCATTGTATCCGTCTTTCCAAATTATCCATCCCCGCAATATTCATATCGATAAGCACCCGTGCCGCGGCTCGACACGACGCCCGTCTCAGCCGCCAAACTGTCGTCGCCCACCTCCCGCCACGAGCTTCGCGCGCTCCCAGACATGGGACCGCAGGACGACATCGACGATGAGGGCGCTCCTCCGCAAATCTACCGCGATGACGAGAATGCCAGCATACACGATGCCGAGTCGGCGATCCTGATCTCGCCATCCGAAGCTTCCGACCAAGAATACTATTCTGCGCAAGAGCCCTACTACGCCCGCAAATACATACCAACACGGCTGCAGCAGGCTTGGGACAAGGTTGTGATATGGGTAAAGGGTCCTCAGCCACCCCGACCGTGGAAGATACATCCGTTCTTCCCGAAGATCCAGACTGCGCCAATACGTTTCATCAATAATTACTTCCCTAAGAGGAAACACAAGATTCTGCTGTTGGTATTCTTCTACGGCTGCTGGCTGTTAAGCTTTGGTTTGGTGCTGCATCGTAGTGCGTTTGCGGCGGACATACCCGGCTACGGCAGCCCTGTGAGGGTAAGATGCACGGATCGCTTCTGGAACGACGGCAATGACTGCGGCATAAACGGAGATTTATGCAGGCCTTTTGCGAACGTCACCATGCCGTTCCGCTGTCCGGCGAATTGCAGGCGCGTGCAATTGCTGAATCCACATGCTGTGGGTGACCAAGAAGTCAACTACCGGCCTTTGGTAATTGGTGGTCCGACAGACGAAAGAGAGACGCTGAAGAACACGTACTATCGCGGCGACTCGTTCATATGCGGTGCAGCCATTCATGCGGGCTTCATTGGCGACGCGTCCGGAGGATGTGGTGTCGTCAAGCAAATCGGGGAGAAGTCCAACTTTCCCAGTGTGAACAGAAAGCACGTCAACAGCATCGCCTTCGACTCCTACTTTCCCAAGTCTTTCACCTTTCTGCCGGGTACACAGGCGAGATGCCGAGATTTGCGCTGGCCGCTGCTCGGTGTCTCGTTGACGTTCACCATCCTATTGTCCCTATTTACTACTTCACCTGCCGTCTTCTTCCCATCTATATTCATAGGCATCTTCTTCCACGTCGCACTTGCCTCAGACCCGCCAAACCTTACCGACTACTATGCCATTGTCAGCATCGCCCTGGGTAGATTCCTCCCGGCGAGTTTCTGCATGTACGCCGTGTACAAATTCGCCGTGAGACGCCAACTGCAAGGCCTCCACGCTCAAGTCGAGAAGACTATTCTCTGGCTTGGCGGCTGCTGGATCGGGGCCTTGAATAACTACACCTTCGACAAGATTCCGATTGAGCGCCTCACACCACATGACATCAAGAATCAGCCCGGTGCCATCCCAGCCCTCATCATCGTCGTGCTTAGCCTCTTCGCTATCGCACTCGGGCAAGCATGGGCATTCCGTGTCGAGGGTCGTCTGCCGAAGTATTTGGCCATTTATGGCATCCTTGTTGCGGGTGTTCTAGCACTCGTCGCAGTCCCAAAGATGAACTTACGCATCCACCACTACATTCTAGGTCTCCTCCTTGTTCCTGGAACCGCCATGCAAAACAGACCCAGTTTGTTGTGGCAAGGTATACTTATTGGATTGTTCATCAACGGCATCGCCCGCTGGGGCTTCGACAGCATCCTGCAAACACCCAATGAGCTGCGTGGCGATGCACCCATTGGCTCGCTCCTCCCGTTGATCACCGCACCCATCATCCACAATAATTTTGGTCTCGCGACTCTGAAGCCGAACATTACGTTCGACTTCCACCTCCCGTTTCCGAAGAGCTACGATGGTCTCAGTATTCTGGTAAACGACGTAGAGCGATACCATGAGTACGAAGAGCGCATGCAGAATAGTTGGACGTGGGTCAAGCACATGGAAGGTGTGAACGAATACTTCAGATTTGGATATCTGAGAGGGAGTGGAAGAGGCGATTACACCAAGGCGGGGCTTTGGGGCGCGGATGGAAGTTGGACTGATATGGCTCCTGGTCCTTCTGTTTAGATGCTGCAGAATGCGCCATATAATTGGATACCTCTACTGCATAGAAGACTTTTACAGGATAGATTTCTAAAATCGCAGCAGCGTTGACACGCGATTTTCGTGCTTTGGTAGTCCGAAGGATCGTCCGTCCCAATCCCGCTGAGAAATCAATCTATGTAAGGCCAGCCCCTTGCGCGAACTAGCATCCAGTGTCAGATCTTGCCCTACATGTGCACAATGCAAAACCGCCATTCACACATGCGCGTAGGATTCCTTGCACTTCCTACTCCGACGTCTTTTTAATGCTTCTGATTCGCTGCCCACCGGCTCTAGGCCCTTATCTCCGCCATCAAGCGGACGCACCGCACCGCTGTGCAACATGTGCCGAGAGGGGTACAGCCGGAATGGTGGGGCACGGCGCCTTGCTTGTAGCCTCGGAGCTGAGTAATGGAGGTAAGATCAGTAGGGGTGCGTGATATGGCGTCACGAGTTAGTGTAATGTTGTTGCGTGTCGGGAGAATGGTGGTGGGAGTTGGTACTTAAGTAGGAAGGTGTGGCCGCGGTTGAGGAAGGATTACATTGCGAGTTGAGTATTGCAGCTCCAGAGACTACTACTTTGCAGCTTCAGTACAGCTCATTCTACATCGAATCATCCACCAGCCTCACAAAACGTACAATCAAGAAACATCCCACCACCACAATGGTCAAACTCATCATGGGCGGCGCCGGCCTGTCCGACAGCGCCTATTTCAACACGCCTGAAATCCGCGCCAAAGTCCTCGACCTCCTCCTCTCCGAAGGCGTAACAACCCTCGACACGGCCCGTCTGTACCAAGGCTCCGAAGTCGCCATCGGCGCCCTCGAGAAGCGCACCAGCTTCACCATCGACACCAAACTCGTCGGCGGCTTCGGTCCCGGCGCCGTGACCAAAGATGGCGTGATCAAAGACGCCCAAGACAGTCTGTCCCGAGTCGCCATCGCGCAATTCGACGTGCTCTACCTGCACGCGCCCGACACCAGCATCCCGTTCGCCGAAACCCTCGCGGGCATCAACGAAGTGCACAAAAAGGGCGTGTTCCGCCGCTTCGGCCTGTCCAACTTCTCCGCCGCCCAAGTCCAGCAGGTCTACGACATCGCCCGGGAAAACAACTACGTCCTCCCCACCGTGTACCAGGGCAACTACAGCGCCGTCGCACGCCACCTCGAAACCCTCCTGTTCCCGACGCTAAAGAAACTCGGCATCAAGTTCTACGCCTACTCGCCCATCGCCGGCGGCTTCCTGACCAAAACCCCAGCCGACCTGGACGCCGGCAAGGGCCGCTTCAACGAAGCCGCCATCGGCGGCATGTATTCGAAATTGTACGACCGCCCGGCACTGCGCGCGGCGCTGGGCAAGTGGAACCAGATTGCGGCGGACGAGGGCGTGGAGAAGGCAGAGTTGGCGTATCGCTGGGTGGCGCATCATAGTGCGATTGCGGGGGATGAGGAGAACGGCGTGATTTTTGGCGCGAGTAGGTTCGAGCAGATTGCGCAGACTGTGCGCGGCTTGAAGAGGGGCAGGTTGAGTGAGGGCGCGGTCAGGGGGATTGAGGAGATTTGGGAAAGTGTGAAGGAGGAGGCGCCGGTGGATAATTTTAATCGGTTTAAGAAGGACTGAGGGGGGTGGAGGGAAAGAGATGGGGGATTGGGGATTTGGGGGCTGGGATAGGGAACGACTACTAGGTGTGGTAAGACATGGCAGTGTCGTGGGATGGGAGATTGTCAGTGAAATAGAAATCTTGGCAAGGTGATATTGAGTGCCGTACTCAACCTTTTTTGGGTAGACTCCCCTACCTGCTGTCATCGTGAACGTTACTACCAATTCAACACACCACATTATCACGAACATACATCGCCAAAACCACCACAACTCTCTAATCACTCCTATACTCCCTCCCATCCATCTTACCCCCCCCCCCCC
>TARA_R110002003_G_scaffold20_2_pt1 | contig 19866 bp, 19 predicted proteins | sample TARA_R110002003 | Tara Oceans TARA_R110002003 (sample SAMEA4396441) | marine metagenome | biome: Westerlies Biome; feature: [SRF] surface water layer (ENVO:00010504); material: water (ENVO:00002006), including particulate matter (ENVO:01000060) such as... | depth 5 m
AGATCTTCCGTGCGCTGATGCAGAGCTGATGCAGAGCTGATGCAGAGGTTGGGGTATACAGACTTGTCAGCGGATCAGTTGTGCGTGCAAACGCTCGCCGCTCGACGGCCGTGCGCGAGCCTCGCTGGTCAAGCTCGTCGCCTTCACCACCATCGCAATCATGGAGACTGCATGGGCTCAGACAACGCTTCGAGAAGCGCCCGAGGCCGCCACTTTACGCCAAGCCCTTCGCGTCACTCCTACATAGGGTAGCCCGAGTACAAGGTCGCCGAGTTGTCTTCGCGCCTGCCTTGTCCTCTCAACATCGACCGACCCCCTGCCTGACCTATTGCTGAACCATGAGACTTAGACTTCATGGCAAGACAGTCACATCTTCGGCAGTAGTCTGGTACGAAGATAGTACCAACATCCTGACCAATCGGAATCATAAGAGAAGAGGCACCTGGCCGAAAAGGAGCACGTGTAGTCTTCTCGCATGAAGTGAATCGGGTAAACCCGCATTACCTGTGGAACAGTTGCAAGGCCGAGCTGCTGAGGCGAATGAGAGGCCTTGAAAGGAAGTTCCATTCCGCCTTGGAGTCATGCGATTGAAGCCGACAGAATACCGAGATTACTGCATGCGTTGAGTGCTCACCATGAGGAAGTAGGTAGGGTCCAAGCAGAAGGGCCCTGCCGGGGTATATAAGGCTGCCCTCCTTCCCCCTCTCTCGAGGTCTTCAGCCATCGAGAGCTCATCACCACTTCAGAACCGTCTCCCAAAGCGACTGTTTTCCAAAGCAACAGCAATCTTCCCAACAAGCTACCTCACCCACCCTTACCAGTTACGGCCGAAGCCAACTTCCCTCGTCGTTCACGATCCTCAACATGTCCGACGCCAACGTCATCCCTGAGGCCTTGATGCCCGTAGGACCAATGTACCAAAGCCTCCCGAATGAGCTCATTTTGGAAATTTTCAAGTACTACGTCCTCCTCACTGCTCCTCTCCACAAGGTGGGCATGGCCATTGACCAGTGGCGGTTTGACATCCTGAACAGGCTTAATTGCATGAAGAACATCCGATCCGTATCCAAAGCCATGTCGTTCTTGGCTATGGAGGCCTTCTACTCCGTCAACGTCTTCGTCCTCAAGCGCGTTCGCGTGTTGAACGCCGCGATGCCGCACGGCACCTCAATCCCCCCTGCTCTACCCCCTACCTGCTTCCGTGTGTTTCTTCGCCATATACAGGTGCACGTTGCCCTCGAAGACTTCTACAATGTGCTCGACGCTGCCGACTACAATGTCCCACTGTACCTACGTCGATTAACGCGCCGCGCCATCACCACCGCCAAGGAACTTTTCAAGTACTGTCCTGGTGCGCGCACGTTGTCAGCGCTGACAGATGCATCAACCGGCTTCTGCGCCCTGGACCAGCTGAGCCTCCATATCCAGACTATGCTTCGTTTCGACGATGAGACGGCTCTAGCTGTAATCAAAGAGGCGGCATTCACGGTTCGCGCCCGCAAAGTTACGATATCCGTAAGCAGGGGCCATCCAGAGTTCTCCAAGAAGATTGTTCTATTCCCTGAGCTCGAAGCTCTCATCACGGTGGTGTCCACGGAGTAGCGGGGTGTGGTACCAGGTGGACCGGTGGACTGGTGGGCTAAGGGACTGGTAGATGACAGGTGTTATCGGACTCGGGGATTCTGAATAGGGCTGAGTGGTTGCGAGTCCTCAGAATCCACTCTTTGTTGTTAGCCTTCTGACCCTCGCTCCTGTGCTTTCTTCTTGGTGTTCTTCGTGTTGAAGTGGGACATTGGCCAATGCTGACTCGCGTCATTCTCCCCACTTGCACGCCATCTGACACGAAGTCACCACCATGCCACCGAGATGTCTTGTGCATACCGTCGACAGCAACTGCAGCCATGGCAAATGCAACCCCTCATTCGACGCCACCCCCCCTGAACCGCACATCGGTCGAAGCGGCCCACCAGCTCATCCAACCACACATCCACCGCACGCCAGTCCTGACGAACACGACGCTCAGCAGGCTCGCATCCACCCCCCAAACGCCTGCAGCACTGCAAAACACGCAGTGGGCGGGCGAGGAACCTGCGAAACCAACGTTCCGGCTGTTTTTCAAATGCGAGAATCTGCAACGCATCGGCGCGTTCAAGGTGCGGGGCGCCTTCCATGCCGTGCTGCGACTCGTCGAGGAGCGAGGCATTGATGAAGTGCGGAAGAAGGGCGTCGTCACACATAGCAGCGGTGCGTCCTCGGCTCCCTCGTACACGATAAGCTGCAGCGCATGGATGCTCATACACAATGCCAGGCAACCACGCCCAGGCGCTCGCCCTCGCGGCCCGCACCCTCTCCATCCCCGCCCACATTGTCATGCCCAACATCTCCACGCCCTCCAAGATTGCGGGCACCCAGGCCCAGGGCGCAATTGTGCACTTCAGCGGCTCGACAAGCCAGGAGCGCGAAGCCGTCGTTGCAGACGTGATTGCCCAGACCGGCGCGACGCTGATCCCCCCCTACGATCATCCCAACATCATGCTGGGCCAGGGCACCATGGCGCTCGAGACACAGGCCGAAGTGGAGCAGTTGCTCGCCGAGATGCCCGAGCGAGGCGTGCCCGGGAAGAAGGGTCTGGATGCATTCATCGCACCCTGCGGCGGCGGCGGCATGCTGTCCGGCAACGCCATCGCGCTGCAGCCGACACCTATCCACGTCTTCGGCGCCGAACCCAGCTTCCAAGGCGGCGACGATGCACGCCGGGGCGTCGAAGCCGGTTCGCGCATCACGACTGTCAAAACCCTTACTATTGCCGACGGGCTGCGTACCCCGCTGGGCCAGCACACGTGGAAAATTGTGTCGGACAACGAGTACGTCAAGGGTCTCTATGCCGTCACGGAGCAGAACATCAAGGACGCGATGAGACTGGTGTTGGAGAGGATGAAATGTTTTGTGGAGCCGAGCGCCGTCGTGGGGCTGGCTACGGTACTATACAATGAGGACTTCAGGAAGATGGTGGCGACCGAAGCGGGCAAGGAAGGGTGGAATGTCGGCATCGTTCTCAGTGGTGGGAACACCACCATCGAGGCCATCACCAAAATATTTGCGCATGTGCCTGAAAAAGAGGCGGAGAGACAGGAGGGCATTGTGGGAAGCGATGGAAGGCGCGTCGCGGAAAATGTCGCGGGCTGACTTCGAGTGGACGCCGAGAGCATTATACGAAGAACATTATCACTGCCCTCTACACCTTCATGCCCTCCTTGCTCGGCGGTGGCTACGTCGCGTCAAGCTCAATACCACTTCTTAAACTCCACTGGCATGACCCCCAGGTCGCGCTTTCTATATCCAGTCTCATTCTTTCCACTTCCGCTGCCAGGTAATGTTGTGAACGGCGCCTCGCTCGACAACGAGTCAATACGCCCCAAGAGGAACTCAAGTTGTCGGTATGCGCTACTGGGTTGGTACTGCGGCACCATATGCCCACTCAACGCCTGACTCACCCACGTCAGTTTCCGTTCTGTTTTAGTAACTCCCATTACCCCCTTGGCGCTTAGACTCGTCAGACTGATATCGTCATGATACGGGACAAAGAATGGGTCCTGCGGAGCATCCTGGAAGCCCTGCAGTCCGCCCCAAGTCATGTTTTGAATCGTCATCAGCGTGCCATTGTACAGCAGGATGTAGTCGAGTTCGCCATGCACGATGACGGTGCGATCAAGTGCATCGATTAGGCGCGGGATGACTTCCCAGGAGGATTGAGGCGAGGTGTCGGTGTCGAGAACACCGTTGCTGCATTCGGTCCAAGGCTGGATGGGCGCATTAATAGCTTTCTGAACTTCCGTACGGTTGAAATAGATTTGCTCGCCTGCAGGTAGGTAGTCGAACGAACCTGGGAAACCAAGGACGTCCCAGAGAAGCGGACAGGTCGTAGCGATGGCATATACATCAAAACACGGGTTGGTGTAGAAGACGGCGTTGAAAATGTCTTCCCAGAGCGCGCAACCTTCGACCTTGGAGCTGTTCGCTGGTGTCGGGAGCTTCCCCGGAGGAGGAAACTGGAGATACGTGTCCATGTACTCAGTGTATCCGCATGCATCGGCACGGGCATGAATGTCTGCAGTAAACGACTCGTTGAAGTTGAACAGGCCGGCCCAGCGATCGACAAACGGGACGGCCGGGATATCTTCGAGAATGACATCTTCGGCGACACTGGGGTCGTAAATCATGATTGCTTTGACATCGAAATACTCAGTGTCGTTCTGCTGGAGCATGGCATCGGCGATATAGGGAACGTAGCGTCCAGCATAAGACTCGCCAGCGATGAACACCTTGCGGTTGGTGAGGCCAAACGTGTCAATAAAGTTCTTAAAGAAGCCAAGAAATTGTGCCGCGGACTCTTCCTGGCTCGTTGCGGTTGGTGTACCCTGTGAGAAACCAGTACCGACCGGCTGTTCCACCCACACCATGTTGGTCAGGTTGGCCCAATTCCACGGGTTATACACAGCGAAAGGCGCACTGCCGTATTGCCATGAGATGGGACCATTCTCCTGCAGGAAGCCTTCGAGAGATGAGCAGCCGGGGCCACCGTTCAGCCAGATGGTGATCTCCTCTGACGCATCTGCGTTCTCAGATGGAAAGAACCAGAAGTAGAGCTCGGATGTCTCGTTGGCCTTGTCGCTGATGGGGAGGAGACCAGCATAGGACTCGCCGATGTCAAAATTGACGTCTGGAATGGCGCCGGCTGTGCCATTGACGATGAACTCTGTTGTAATGTCAGCTGGGATCATAGCAAAACTGCGACCTGAACACCATCCGAGCTTCTTGTACGCCTCATGTGAGGATACAGAGCTTGAGAGGATTCGCGTCCCCGTGAAATGTCATTGCTCACTCTTGGAAGCTTCAGTCGTAATGATGGGCGCCGATTGACGCTTGAAGTGCTGCACATTTCGGTCTCGGCGATCAAACTTTGGTCTCGGGAGCTCTGTCTTCTTGCCAACAGAGCGCGCGCTTCGCGCCGCCGCACTGGTCACAAGGCCGCCGATGACTAACAGATTGATGAGCTGCATGGTGTTCGCTTCGCGACAGTTCCTTGAAGCTAGACACTCAATTGAAGGGACGAGCGAGTACAGAAGGATCGAAGCGTGGGTCGGCGGCGTTCAAGTAGAAAACACGACCAAGCTATAGGATACCGACGTCACCTAACGGCAGGTCCGCGCGCGCAGGAACGGTCGCGATCCTTGTGCACGCAGGGATTGTGATAGTCGATGGCGAACACGAACGATGGCTTCATACTCGATTAGGCAGGACACATTGGTACTTCACGGGCGTAGTGTTCCGTAAGTCACAGAATATGTCGCTCAGACCGCTGTTGCGTAGGCATTCTGACGGGTTGCTCTTGTGACTTCGATGCCTTGCGTGACAGCGATGGTGTGAATTGGGCGTCACGCCATGTCATCTGCAGCAGTGCTTGTACCCGGGAACAGCATCACAGATTGCCCAGGGAGCTCTGAGGGACAGGGAAGACATGGATGTCGTCAGGCACACTGCCACACGACCGTATCACCGGACCGAAGCTAAGTTAAGCAAAGAAGCTCACCAAGGCCGCCAACGACAAGATCAAGCTCCGACAGGCCCACTCGAGCTTCACCCGTTTCGCAGACTTCGGCTTCTTCGATCGTCTCCATTGCCAGCTCTTTCCAATCGCATGTCCAGCGGCGAGACTGCCTTGGATGCTCGAGGAGAATCATGCTGCGCAGGTCCGATTGGCCGCGCCCAGATGATGGATTCGACAAATGCGCTGTTCATCAATGTGATCAAGGTGTACAAGCAAGGCCGAGCCCGGGGACCAGTGCTTGACATGCTTGCCGCAGATAAGGTGGGTGGGCAAATTAACCGGATGAGGCAGCTCGTGAAAAGCTCGTCTGTGGTGCGTGCGGGCGCGCGGCAAGTCGGTGGTGGTGGCGGATGTGACCGACTCTTGGATACGAAGATGCGCCTTGAGTGCGGTTTGACCGAAGAGTGCAGAAGATGGGCACAGTGAAGCAGTGAGGTTGCATGAAGTTCGGGTCTGCACCCGCACGTGAAGCTTCGTGGAGACGGGTGTGGCGTGCTGGTTCCGATGCGCCAGGGGTGACGTGGCGTGTCGATTAGGAAGCGACTGCGACAATCTGGACAGCACAAATTCACGTCGTGATTAAGCAGAAATTCGGTCAAAAACGCAGTACATCAGAAAATACATCCATAGCCACAGACATCTACGTATTGTCGCGCGACAGACCACCTTCATGGTGCGAGCCTACGCCCTTCCATCGAGACCACGGCGACCAGTGCCATATCCACCGCCTTGTGAAAGCTTCAGTAGCTTCTCGAAGTCTGGCGTTCCGTAGCCGGTGACCGGATCCCATGCCTCTGTGGCATTCCACGATGCGTACGGCACACGAGGCGTTGTGAGCCCAGAGTAGATGCTCCTGCCGGTGCAGCCAGTAGATCCACCATCAATGATGTCGTTGAGACCCTTGTAGCCTTGCTCGTAGATCCATGGATTCAAGAACCCAAGTGCTGGCTTGCCCGCAGCGGCGCGAGCGTTGTTCAGGAGCGCGACAATGGATGCAAAGACGGGCGCAGAGGCGCTAGTACCGCCGACTGGGATTGTGGCGCCCTTGTCAACAACACGGAAGCGCAGACCTTGCGCAGCAACATCTGGGAAACCGCGACCGTTAGGATTGTAAAGGCCCTCCCAGCGGCTACCGAGCCTCTTGAGGTAGTCGGACACGGCCTTATCCTGGTACGACGGGCGCTCCCAGAGATCCGAAAAGCCCCCGGACGAGAAGTAAACAGCACGCTCGGGCTCGATCTGATAGGTACCGCCGACCGAAGTGACGTATGGGCAAGACGCTGGGAAAATGGGCAAAAAGCGGGTGGTATTCTTGCCGTCATTGGTTTGGCAAGCTGAGCCTGGGCCCGTATCACCACTGGAGAAAATGACAGAAACACCGCGGGTGCCGAGTTGTCCAATCATGTCGCAGACCTTGTTGGCGTATTCCGGTCCGACACTTTGCTCGCTCTCCCCGTAAGACGTGGAGAGAACGGATGGGAGCTCGCTATCTTCTAGGCCCAACAGGTACTGAAAGAACTCCATGTATGGCTCGTTCTCGTTGGATGACGCATCTGGTTGATCCAGGTCTGGCACAAGTTGACCTCGGCCTGCCGTGCTAAAAAATTCCGTTTTAATGCTTGGCCCAACGAGGCCAGCTGTGTACTGGATGTCGAGGTTGGCCTCCACGCTATCATCAGTAGAGTTTTGGTCGTTCAAACCGCCTTACGCCGTCAGTGACAATACATCTATACCAATGGCACACATACCAGCAACGAGTGTGTAGGTGAAGTTGCTACCCACAGCATATGGTGCATAAGCCTGGGTAAACTGGGCAAAATCGGAATAGCGCGCATATTGCTCAAGGAAACCGTTGACGCCAATAGCGGTGCCGACGGCTGGATCAGCCTTGTAGTCGGCGAAGTTGTACAGATCCGCAAGGCACGCGGGAGTCACAGTTGTATTGCAAGTAGCGTTGATGGCTGACGATTTGATTTCTGCTCCTGTTGTGAGGACGTGGTTTCGCTCAGGCTGGAGCTGGCCGAAGCGGGTGACGGGGTGTATCATATCGATGTGGCTGCGGACTTCTTTTGGTACCGAGTAGCTCAACGACCGCACCTTGGTGATTCCTCGACGGACTGAACTTTGATATTTCTTGAACTTGGTGGCCATCATTTTCTCAGCACGCTTGACTGGCGCGTTGAAGTTGATCCATTCGCCGTTGTTGGTGATATCCCGCGCTTCGATGCCAGATGCCTTCAACCAGCTCAGAACAGCATCTGACGATTCTGCACGCGGCTTGATGAGATGTTTCAACTGGTCGCGCTGCAGATGTTGACCATAGTGTGGTGAGCTTGGTGACGAAACATCCATGAGCTTTCGCTCCAGCAAAGAACGGTCGGCCTACCAGCGTTAGCATAAGCTGTCATAGCACGCGATTCTAGACTGATGCGAATCTTGGCCTGCTCAAGCAAGATGAGTGGGAAGGATTGAGTATCCAGAGTTGACTCGTCGAGGACACTTACCGAGCGTACTGCGATGCGGAAATGCATCATCATGTTTTCTGATGGCGCACCAACCTCATTCCAGCCTTGCGGCACCCGGCGGAGATGCTCGACAGACTCGCTGCCATCTTCCGGCAGAACGAAGGATGTCTTTGCGCAGTTGACCCCAGCCATGGCCAAAAGGCCAGCCAAAAGAATGTATTTCATAGCGATGGCGAGGCTCTGAATGGAGGCGCAATGGGGAGGTCTAACGGGTGAGACTCTGAGCAGTTGCCATTGGCACCGAGCACGTTATAAAGTGTGTTGCTCGGTCGTCATTGCCCCCCAGTAGCTCCTCGGCACAAATCACGATAAACAAGCGCTCCGAATGGAGAAGGAGCAAGCAAAGGCCGTGGCTCGTAGCGCGTTTCATGCAGGTCCGGGATCGACGACGCTGCAACGACATGCAGGGTGGCCGACGACCTGTGGAACGTGAGAGCGAAGGCAGATGGCACATTGGCTAGGCGCGACGGCTGTCATTGGCCGGATTCATCCTGCGATATTAACCACTATGCGTGCATGAGGTGCACAGGTTGCGGCAATGAGTTGGAGCGAGGCTGCACTGCAGCTGGCTGGGCACCATATAACACGGTATCTCGGCGCCCCATGTGCCCAACAAGGACGACTAACGAGCTGGATGAGGCAGGCGGATACGGACATGGACAATGCTGGGAAGCTTGGAGACACACGGCCGGTCTCGCTGGAGGACTTGGACGCGGCGGATGAAGGTCGCTGGCTGTCTGGTGTGGCACGCCAAGCGGCTTGGCACATCCTTGTTGCGGCCACCCGAAGCTTGCTCAGCCTGCTCAGCCTCGCCACAACACAGCACCGCTCCAGACACGGCACTGGCATAGATGACTGTCAAAAGCATGTCGCGTGTCATTGGCGCTGTCAGGGACGTCAGATTGTGCAGTACGTGTCCTGGTCTCTGGTTTCGTGATACACAGCCGCACGCTCTCTGCAGATCTCGGACTCGGACTCTCCTGCCCATCATAAACCAAGTCGACCGCCCGGTGGTATGACGCTGTGTCACGTGTCGCAACGTTCCTCAAGCCTCACGCTGTGGCCGAGCCATTGCCTAGGCGAGGCGATGCAACAAGATCTTGCATGTGCACCTGCTTGTTGCTCTGGGAACCAATGCCGTCACATTCCTTCTCAAATTACCCGTTGCCATGCTCCAGGCGGCACTGCAAAATTCAACACTCAACTTTTCGCCTGGGCTTCCTCTACGAGCTTTTGAGCATCCACAATCTCGTCGTCCGCCTCCACCCTTCCCTCAAATCCATTCTCCAGTATGTCGATCAATTCGTCAAGCTGCTTGACGACGAGATCAGTGTGCTCATGCTTGGCGAGATGCTTGTTGGCCTCGTTGACCAGCAGCACAGTGGCAGCACCTGCGCGGAAGCCAGCAGTCATATCGTCAATCGAGTCGCCGACCATGATCAAACTGCTGCCGCCATCCTCGTGCAGCCACTGCTTGGCGATGTGGCGTATGCCTGCGGGATCTGGTTTTGGCGGCCTGAACTCTCGCGTGACCACTGGGTGAAACTTCGATGACGGCAGAAACGTGTTGAGGAGATGTTCGACGGGTGCATTGAAGTTGCGCGTGCAAATCCCCTTCTGGATCCCACGCGAATCCAAGTAATCCATCAGCTCCACAAGGCCAGCCTGTGGTTGCTGACTTTTCATCGCGGTCCGCTCAATGTTGCGAATCTTCTCATGTGCCTCTTCTTGCTCTGCTTCAGGTAGCGCGTAGATGTGGTCGAGGATGTCCGTGGGCTTCTCAATGTTGAGCGCTGCTCTTGGACAAGATCAGCTGCCTTCACGCTGTGCTACAAATGCGCCATGCTTACCGCATCTCGGCGAACATGTAGTTCTGTGGGAGACCTTCCGTCTCGTGAGTAAGTGCCAGGCGCCGCAATAAGCCACTCACACAATGTCCCGTCTACGTCAAACACGATTCCTTTCAGTATTGGTCGTTTGTCGCCGTCTTTCTTTTGCTTAGGAGAGAGGGGCGCAAACCGCCGAGGTCGCACAGGCTGCGGCATCGCGCTCATCGTGCCAATTGCTTTGACGGCTTGACCGCCAAAAAGGTGTCTAGATCCTGCGAAGATAAGTCTCAGATTGGAGGGCCGTGAGAAGATGCCAATCATTATTGTGCGCGAGCTTCCCAATTGTTGCTGCTGCGTTTTGTCCATGTCCACATGTGGTCTTGTTGGACCGCCGTAGCAAGCGCCGCGCGGGAGTGCGCTTAAACTTGCAGCCACCAGTGCCACCCTTCACATTCCGTCCTCCTCTTCCCGCTCTCCATCATCAATACACGCCGCGACGTTGCGAGACCAGCTCAAAATTTGATGGCTCTAGGTCAAAGCTTCTTCGCTCCTCTCTTGATGCGCCACTTGTGCTTTGCAATGGGTAGTTCAAGGCTGAGAGGCGCAGTCAGCAAGTCAAGCCTCCTGAGTATTATCTTCCCGCTGTTGCTAAATCAGCTATGTTATTGGAGCACATTGGAAGCCAATGTCTGGCACCAAGGTACCAAAAGCTGCGGATTACCAGCGGGTGTGTCGTACAGTGCCTTGACTTCCCCACCAGCCAATCTTCAACGATGTGTTCGGAGCTGATCAAGGCATTCCAATCCTGTCACGACCTCTTCGAGCATGTCTGGCTTCGTGGATCGTGAACCGTATGTCCTGACGGCTCATGAGGTGTGACGAGACGTTCAGGTGGTCGGCCAGCTCGTGCATGCTAAAAGATGTTCCTATGTTCGCTCGTGCCATTTGGAGAGCTGACCGCATATAAAGATGCTTGCTTAAGCCACCTGTTCCCATTTACCTTAGCCTCTCAAACCCTTCATCAACAATTCTCTGTCAGCTGTAGTCAATTTTGAAACATGTTCCATTATTTGATCCCAGCGATCATGTTGGCGGGACTGACGCTGCACGTCACTGGTGTTGCAATTGAAAGCACCTCTGCCGTGACCGAACTGGCTGCCATCGATAAGAACGTCAGAAAGCGCGCAATCCCGGAAGTGGATCAGGTAGGACATTGACGCATAAGTCTTTGACGGTGTCTGACGTCTTGCAGTACGACGACTTTGACAGGATCTTTGGGGCCAATCGACTCGAAAGAGACCAAAACGGTGGTTTCAATTACGGAGAGCCATTTCGTTACTCTACCCTAGGTGGTACCATAGCTGGAGCAGCTTACTCTGGCATCGAGCCTCTAACGCGACCGAATGTTGCACTTCTCATCTTCTCTGCCGCAGGAGCGCTCACACCTTCAAAGAAGTGCGCCAAACTCCAAAGTTTCGGCTATGGATGCACAACCACGCATGTTCAACCCACAGCCAATCTTCCGCTAAGATGCTTTGTTACGGTCGAGGCAATAGGCATGGGGGACGAATAGCAGGAATACGTTATCAAAAGTGAGAAGTTCGAATACACTCCCGTCCTCAAGTCTGCTCCTCTAGGTATTCCATAGCGGCCGATCTTCTCTGAGATGAGGACTGCAACTCTTGATCTGCCTACCGCGTCTAAATTTCGAGTAAGCGCTGACATTTTACCTGATGTGGACGGTTTATTAGAGTCTGCGCCGACGGAACTTAGGGCTCTGTTGAAACCACTGGTCGAATTCTTAAGACCACTTCTAGCCGCCAAAGACAATCTCCCCGCTCTTCTTCTGGACAACTTACATATACGCAATACGAAACCGACTCAAAGTGTAATGCCTAGCCCAGGGAGCCAGCAAAACGAACAGAGCCATGTGACTCCATTGGTGACTGGGTACTCGGGTGCATCTATATCTTTGAAACCAGTGAGATATTGTAGATCTAGTTGGAATGAGGGTAGAGGCGGCTACTGGAACATATAATCGGGGTGCATTTGGAGGTATATGCTATATCGCACACTCGCTTGGCTCATACGCATTGTCATGTTCTTATGCTTGTGCTTTGCCAATGATCATTACTTCGAATCATCTCCCCGTTCCCAACACTTGTTGCCAGCTTAGATCTTATCTGCTTACCCTTTTACTAATGTGGTGCGCCGAGAGGACGCATCATGTTATAACCACTGGCGTAGTCTCTCTCAGTCCCACCAGGCCGTGCAGATTTTCGTGCGAGTTGCTCGTCGAAACTCCTAGCTCACGACATCCCCTTACGAGTCCTGTGTATCTAGCCCCAGACTTGTTTATCATATTACATAGGTACCTAACTGGTCACGCCAGAACACTCTAAAGATAGATAGGTCTCTAGACCAGGGTAAAGGTGGTGAACATGCTCTGCCAAAATATTAGGAGACCGCGCACGAATTGTTGTGTGGCCCTGGTGTGGCCGCAATAGACAAGGGCCATGATGCGTTTCTTGGCGAGCTCAGCAGATCAGGAGCCTCTCGCTATGTTCTACACTGTCGGTCCCTCATGTACATTGCTGATGTTACTGTCTCTAGCGACTGACCTGTCAACTTTAGCACGGTCGCTGTCGCAGACTTCATGTGCGCTGGCTTTTCTCGAAATTCATTAGGCACCTGGGCAGCTGCGTAGGATGCATACCTAAGCAACTATTGGAACCCATGGCATGTAGGAAATGTTCATGCCGGAAACCAAATTAATCAGCAAACGTTTGTACATCTTTCGCATCAAGGCGCTGAGTGAATTGTCCGATGTCGAGCCCACTGACAAGCGCTCACATCTCACGTCTAGCAATCAGTTTGAGACACCAAGCGAAATGTGGGAACAACGAAATGGTACTAATGTAATTGTAGCTTTGCTGGCACGGCCCTCTCTCGCTACTATTGCCACTTAGCATTACATCTCTCACCGCGTTTAGTACTCTGTTTAAGTCACCTCTGTTTGTAAGCTTGCTTGCGCACTCGCCCTTAGATTGCACGTTATAATACCTTCATACCCAAGGTTTCAGCGGCAATCAAGCCTTTGACGCCAGGTTAGTCAATCCTTTCGGCTATGAGGATCCAACAGTTTTGTGCAGGTATTATAGTGCGCCGCAGCGAAGGCTGCCAAATTATCACCGACCGAATAGCAAGTCGCAGCAACACGCAAGTTGTCAAGGACAGGGAGATACACCAGGCTTCGGAAAGCCGACTCCAATATCGAAAGACTGTACTCAACGTCCTGCGACACGTACGTATATGCCCAAGAAACTAATCCTACTTTCGTGGTAACTGACGCAAATTGTGTATGCAGGCTTGCGCTGGGTCGGAAGATGCGGGAAGGCTAGTAGACAAGTTCTTGGATTTGGCAGCAACACTTGAGCATGCCAAAGCAATAGCACTACCGGCGAAACGCAATGAGCGAGATGACGAAGACAACGTCCTCATAGAGGACGCGCACCCTGAGACTGGCCAGAACTACGGCGGTCACTTGCTGGCATACCAACCACGATCTTTGTGTGAAGCGGACTTGCAGGCTGAATTGCTGCATCCGATGAACATCGCACTACTGGCTTTCCGCATGGGTGGTCCGATTAATGCAGCCAATACTGCATATTTTCACCGATGGAAGTTGCCTTATCAAGCTGTTCACGAGGCCCAAATGCATATGGAGGGAGATAACGACGACATTTTTGATGATCACAGAATGACTCTTGTCTGGGAGGGTAATATGAGAAGTCCATCGGGCAGCCACCATCTCTTCTTGAGCGGCGATATCATTCCCCGGAAGCTAGAGACCGCAATAGTGGACGAAGGAGGTATCGGTGATGTGCCCGTTGCAATCATATACGACTCTAGAAACGCGGCCTTGGTATACGACTGCCAGAATCCAGATGCCGTTCGACACAGTATAAGTCTGGACTTCCACCTCAACACTATGACCAACGACATGCTACAAATACTCCAACGTCCGAAGAACGATGAGCTGCGGCTGTCTCAAATAACACTGGGTGATCTTGTTACAAGTTTTGCCATTCCCGACTACAACAGTCACTTCCACAGTCTGCTCTTCAGCCGGGAATCGCTTGGATTAATCATCGACAGGTTAGGCAGCATTGACGTTCGAGAACCAAAAATATTCCGAGCACCCGCCCGCATGTCATTTGACCAGCGTGTCAAGGCTTACAAGCATGAAAACCACTCCAAGATTCCGCCCGCTATTCTTAGTACGGAGAAAGATATTCCTATATCCGGGAAGTACTCATCTACAGCGATTTTCTTCAATCAAGTGTGCTTTAAAGCGCGGCGTGACGTGCATCTTCCGCTTGGCTGGGACTTATTTCCAAATGACACCGCGGACGACGGTCGCGAATGGGCTCGCAAGCACCTCCGAGACAGTACCGGAGAGCGTGTTTCGCAGCGACTGGCACAATACTCCTCGGCACTAATAAAGACGCCCCACACGATTCATGATCTGCTGTCGACCATGCAGCTACAAAGTCTTGCCAACAGTATCCACAAACGCTGCCTCGAGCTTGCGCGCGACGGCTACATCGACTCGCTCTCCATGCTTCCATCGGTCCCTTCACTCGCATTCGCTCTCGGGGCAGCCGTCAACGGGTCGAAGGAAGTCGACATCACTGAAGAGCCATGGGTAGACGAAGCCGACTGCCAGATCTTTCGAACGCGCTGTTGGTACCTTTTTCTGTGCGCAGACTGGCTCGTCGACTATCTCGGAAAGCCAACCAGGGGGCCTTTCATGCTCTCCACGTTGGATGAAAAGCAGATTGGTAACGCACGAGGAGAGGTTACGATCATAGCTAGGATGCTGCTCAGGAATTGGCTTGCGTGGGCGTTGTTTGTCGAGGGACTTCCGGAAGGTGGATTCTGGGTTCGGCAAACAGCATCTGGGTTTTGAAGTGGCATCTATAGCAAGTCCAAGCATGTAGTTTTGTGAAATCTGTTCGTGTCAGTAGTTTCTGGCTAGCGGCAAAGTGACGGCGGTTCTGGTACGAACGAACTTGATGCCATCTTGCGTGATGAATGAATTCTGCCAATGTGCGAGATTATATGGTGTGGTCAAAATATGGCACAACGTAGATTCCCACTTTCGTGTCGACTGAAGGGGCTAGGAAAACATATAGTGTGGTCGTTTCGAAATGGCTGTTACACCGGCGCCGTGTGACTAGGTACCGGTAGGGTCACCTAGTGCAAAAGCAGTTCATCCCACACGAATGCTCCGACACTACATCCCGACCCTTACTGTCCTAAACAGATGGACCTACAAGATTCCGTCAATTAGAAGCAACCGCCATCCGGAAACGTCTTCGTTTCGGTAGTACTAACCTTTCGGCACCCATTGAGGAGCCGTCTTATGCCTAGATCTGTGGCGTCGTTAACGCCATGTTTCATTTGGCACCTCCCGCAATTTGACATGAGAAGGGTGTATGAGCTTATGCGATACAAGCGGCGAAAGGTCTTTCGAGAAAAGCTTGATGTCTATTTCACAAGCCAAGTGTGGTCTCGGCGGTATTGTTAAGACTATCGATGAAAGGGAGGACTCCCTAAGGCTCGCAGTGCGATGCCGCAGCAAAGCGAATATATTACGCAGTCTCCCTAACAGTCACGTATCTTCAAAAGCTGCAATTTCTGTCAGATGTCGAACAACACGCCAGCCGCGTTGGCCTCCTCATTTCCACCCCGACCCTTAATCTGGCAACACACAAGCTTTGCCCAGAACGACAAGCTTTCGGCAAAATCAACCGCTACCATGACTCCGGAATGTACCCGGATACGACGGCGTGATTCTTCTATAGTACTATAAAGGTTCTTGCAAGGTACTTCCAAGCTATTACACAAGTCACTCGCTCACTCGTTCATTCATTCAATGGATTGTGCTATACTTCTCTTTCGCTCCAAACATTTCAAATTCATCAAAAACTTCGAGATGGTTGCCATGCAGCTCACTTCCTTCCTCCTCAGCGCTGGTGCGCTCGTGTCTGCTGCTCCTGCGAGCCTGGATGCTCGCGCGAGCTGTACGTTCACCGATGCCGCTACGGCTATCAAGAACAAGGCATCTTGCACCACCATCATCATCGAGGACATGACTGTCCCTGCTGGGACGACTCTTGATCTTACAAAATTGACTACTGGAACAACTGTGAGCTTGCTTGCTACCACGTACGGTCTACACACTCACAATCGCCAGGTTACCTTCCAAAGAACTTTAAAATCTGGCTACAATGAGTGGGAAGTAGGTGGTTCATGTACGAACTGAATGTGAGGCAAGCACTGACTTTGTACCTCTATCTCTGCAGGGACCATTGATCTCCGTCTCCGGTACTAAGATCACCGTCAGCGGTGCTAGTGGACATCTTATCGACGCTGATGGCGCCAAGTGGTGGGACGGAAAGGGCAGCAATGGAGGCAAGACCAAGCCCAAGGTGAGGACAAGGAATGCTGCACTTGCAACCCCTTGATTCACTATTCAGCTTTTCTACGCCCACTCCATGAAGCAGTCCACAATCCAAGGACTCAACGTCAAGAATACACCGGTTCAGGACTTCTCCATCAATAGCTCAACTGATCTTACGCTCGATAGCATAATTATCGACAACTCCGCCGGCAACTTGACTAACGGTGGTCACAATACCGATGCTTTCGATGTTGGTAGCCCATCTGGATTACTATTAAGAATGCGAATATCAAGAATCAGGACCATTGCTTGGCAGTCAACTCTGGCACTGACATCACATTCACCTGTGGTATATGCTCCGGTGGCCATGGCATCAGCATCGGGCCCGTCGGTGGTCGCTCCAATAACGTTGTCAAGAACGTCAACATCAGTTCCTCATCCATCTCCAACTCGGACAATGGTGTTCGCATCAGGACAGTGTACGGTGCTACTGGATCGGTCAGCGGTGTCACGTACAAGGACATTACGCTTAATAAAATTGCCAAGTACGGCATCGGAATCGAGCAGAATTACGAGAACGGCAGCCCGACTGGCACCCCTACTGCTGGTGTTCCAATCACTGGCCTAACCATACAAAACGTCAAAGGTACGGTCGCTTCCAAGGGGATTGATATTTATATCGTTTGCGCAAAGGGTGCATGCTCCAACTGGACCTGGAGTAGTAACAGCGTTACGGGTGGAGTAAAGAGCTCCAAGTGCTTGAACGTTCCCACTGGTGTTTCTTGCTAGACGAAATATTGCGTCTGTTCGGGGACCGATACCCCAACGTAGCCGTGGATGTAGGCGAGTCTTGAGGGCAGGAAAGCTAAGTCTTTTTGTTCTAGTACATTTTATCTTCGGTATATACCTACTTTCCTCCAATGCTACAGATTTTGGGTGAGTGTTTCTGTCATGAGCGTAGATCGGCGCAGGCCTGCCCGCTTTTCTAAGTGTACCACCATCATACCTGTGGATTATTATACTACTATTTTGAGGAAATCATAGATTATGAGGGCAGCTCCGCAACAGATACGCTGCTAGCTTTATTCGATCCAGAGAGAGAACAACTCGACAGAGTTACTGTGCATGACTTTCAGGACCCATCCACGGCATATTCATACCGGAAATCGATTGCGCCATCGTTTTGGAAGAGACGGTAACCCTACAAGAAGATTGAGTAAGGCTTGTACGAGCGGGTGCACATTGTATGGTATAAGGACGCGGGAAAAAGCCAAGAGCAGCATGAACAGGATGAGCGCCACGACACTGGGGAGGACTGTACAGGCGGTCTCTGACCCAATGTGAGCGCGATTGCAGGAGATGATGAACGAATATACTCGTTGCGACTTTTCGTTTCCAGATAGAAATATGTCCTTCGCGCTTGCAGGTATAGCATAGAATTTTAATGAGCATTTTGATCACCAATATATCGCCAGGTCGTCTCGCCAGCATCTTCCGTTGATTTGCCGTGGCAGAACACGGGTGGACGATCGGAGGGGTGTCTCGATGGCCAAGTGCAATTCGCAGTTGGAGATTGTACTTACTGTGATGTGTGCTGCAACCGATTTGCAACTTTGAAAAACGCTCATTAATCTCATGAATGTCTATTTCATCTATGGGCCTATCAGAACAGCTCAAATGGTCCTGAACAGCTACCTGGTCCCCGTAGTTTTCTTTTGCCTGACCAACTATCTTTGTAACCCAAGCATTTTATCTTTTGCCTTCCAAGGTTGTTGATTGGCATCATGTACGCTTCCAGATGTCACGTCCCCAAACTCAGCTGTTGCGGCGTCAAATGTAATCACCAGTAAATCGGCCTAGACTCATAGACAGAGCCATGCTCGAGCTCCTTTACCAGCCCTTTCCTTCCACATCCAGAAGTGTCGAAGTGAATATGACTTTGACCTGAATCTGGCTCGTTTGCCTACCGCCCTCTCTATTCGGATTGTATTTGTCTTATTCGCTCGGATTTGTTAATTTCGTGCTCACCTCCAATCTATACTAGTTATATTCAGCACGGCGCTGATATTCTTGTATCTGCACTACTTTACTGCTCAACTAATTGATCCATTTCGATATACGATCTTTGGAGATGCCTAGCTCAGACAAGAATTCTAGTGACAATGTCGAAATCAACGAAGATAACCCTGGCAATGGGCACTGGCGTCTTCACCATGTTCCCAACTACCTTCCATTCGACCGCAACCAGGCATATGAAGCGGCCTTTATGTCTCAAGCTGAGGATAATGTGTATTCACGAGATCCGTTGAGCCTACCACGTAAGTATTCGATACCCTCATTAAAGTATCCGGGCTCATAGATCATGTCAAGCGAAGTCAGGCCCGCTCTCACCGATAGTAGCACGACCAGAGGCCCCTGCCCGTCCACAAGGTCCACCTTCGGGTCAGTGTCTTCTCATTCTAGACATCAAAGTAGTCGCGCTAATTCAGTCACTTGCAGGTTCTTCCAGTCCGAACACTCTAGGCGGCCGTCACAGCTCTCTCGGTAGTAGGGCCAGATTCTTGCCTGGTCTGGTAACCCTCATGCTGACGTATCCTGTCGTAGATCGATCGCAGCAGAACACTCCAGGTAGCTTTGGCAGTCCACGTCCTAGCCTCAACTCTGGCATTGTTCCGGGCAGCCCACTCGCAGCAAGCCCTCATCAAAGCCCGACCCAGACCGGCTACGGCCTACCAGCTCCTCTGCCAGGCTTTCACCGTCCTTTGCCATCCTTCGCTGGCAATGTCGGCATCACGGCAGCCAGCCTCGTACCCAACGACGGTGCTTCTAAGACTCCAGGCAGGAAACCCAAGACGCCGAGACCAAACGTCACTCTTCAGCAGGGTTTTGCTTGGGATCGAGCTAGCTTGACGCTTCTTGCGTACTGGAAGCTCATCAACAAGAAGGGTTCGCAGCTGATCTCGGACCAAGGTAACTTCCCAGGCAAGACTGCGCAACAGCTTGATGAGGCCTGGAAGCAGCATAGTGACAGAATCAAGACTTACTGGGAGGAGTACGAAGCAGCGGCGAAGACCTGATTCCGTTTGGTTTGGAGTGACGGGTGATCACTGATGAGAGAGGCTGCATGTATCTGGCGTGGTGTAGACGAAGAATCGTTTAGATGGAGTGAAGTCTTGTCCTCTTCGCCGGATAAAGATCTTGCTTAGAACGTGGCAGTAAGCTTCTGATACAAATCAGCCAAGCGGAGCCTTAAGCCTATGCAATGCAGCATTTGGGGAATCAAATGATTCCTAAATCTAGAAGGAATCGCCCAAAGACTTCCAATACTTTCATCCTCATTCTCTCGACCATGCGATGTGCCACGGTCGCTTATTGCAGGCCAGAACAGCGTACCGCCTGTCCCAAGACACGAGCGAAAATGACAGGGGTAGCTCC
>TARA_R110002003_G_scaffold351_4_pt1 | contig 19854 bp, 15 predicted proteins | sample TARA_R110002003 | Tara Oceans TARA_R110002003 (sample SAMEA4396441) | marine metagenome | biome: Westerlies Biome; feature: [SRF] surface water layer (ENVO:00010504); material: water (ENVO:00002006), including particulate matter (ENVO:01000060) such as... | depth 5 m
ATTACCTTCCTTCGCGCCTCAGGCGTAATGCTTATGTGTGGATTCCGTGCCATGCAGATGGGTCTCATACGAATATCCAGACGCGGTAGGTCTTTATGGGGAGGCCAATGATGGGGTCGTGACAGGTTAGAAGGGTACATTTCATTTCGTCTGTTTGGGGCTAACCTGATCATGGAGTAAACATCAAGATGCGGCGCGCCGTTGACGAAGGGAAGCTTTCGGCTGTTCGATGAGCTGCTGTGCGAGTCTTCTCCGCTGACGTGGATGTTTCTGTTGATTTGGCTGGGTTCACTGGTGTCAATGGTGAGAGCGAGCTGGGTGGTGGGATAAGGCTACTGTGACATAAATGATGGGTGGCATGGGCTGAAATGATGAGATGAGGGATGCGTTTGGTTGGCACTCGGTCCTTGTTCGCAGAGTGTTTGGCTATCATCTTTGAGTGTGAAAGGAGGAGTCGAGAAGAGGGAGCTGCGATGCGAGTTCAAGTAAGATGGGCTGCAAGGGAGAGTAATAGATCCATCGCGTGCTACACTTTGCAAACTTTCCATCTGTAGCTACTCAGATGTCAGAGTATATATTTCATTGCGAGGACTCAATGATAACTGATCTGCAACTGCTTCTTTTCTTTGCAAAATAGTCATGTAGAAGACTTTGCAAATTGTCGGGTTACTCTCAGCCAACGAAAAATGGCAAAAGACAAACATATCTAGTACTAACACTGTGGCAGGACTTTTTGGAGCCGTATTTAGGGCGCAATGTTGCGGCATGTCGGATGTAGCCAGAAATATCGAGCAATGTGAATGCCAGGTGGCTGACGAGAAGATCTTGCAATATGGCAGCATGTTGAGATCAAAACCAGAATGTGACAAAAACGTGGGACTTACTTGGTGCAATAGGAACCTGGAGTAGCGCCCAGAATGCCCCATTCTCGTTGCATGCTCCAAAGACGGGAAAAATATGTCGATTCGGAAGCCATACGAATTTAGGAGATCCAACCGCCAAAATGTTCTCGTGTCTTGGACGGGATGATGTTGCATCAAGCTTGTGGAGTGTCGCTTGAGGTGGTGGCGCACTCCTCCCGCGGCTTCGCATCGCTTGTGGCGTCATACATTCACGTCACGCCACTGGCCTCACTACGCTCCTTGATGATATTTTAAGCCGTCTTGTATACGTCGCCCAGGCGCAAAAGTTAGATGTCACTAAGTTTTTGCGCTCCTAGATCATCCGACTCACAATCCGAGCCTCGGTCATCCGGACCCGGGTCCAATCACGACGCTTGGTCGCCGGTGAAATTCATTTTAGCATCGCTTTTTCGGAGTATTGTTACTCCCAAAGCCGCTGGATGTCACTACCGTTCCCCGCAACACCCCAGGGATCAACCGCTCTCCACAATTCTTCCGGTCCATTTGATTTCCCCGCAAATGAGCGGCGTCGGATGCTGTGAACATGGTCGCACTTCGGCCTTGTTGCGCGAACTACGGGTCATTGAACTAGGTTCTGGTAATGGGTGAATACGGGAACCTGGCATGTGGAAACGGTAGTCATGAAGATTTCCTGGGGTGAGGATTTCTTTATATTGTTGCGGTGCTGCCGATCTACCTTCCGCTGCATCTCCTCGCACTCGTCTGGTGATCCGTCAAGATGCGTCTCTCAACATTGATTCTTTCGCTGGTTTCCGTGGTCTCTGCTCTCCCTAAGCAGAAGGCCCAACCAACCTTTGCTCAAAATGTCATCTACACACCTCCCTCGAACTACACTGATCCCCGAGTGCTGTACGCTCGTTCTGCGCAATTGGCGGATGGCACTCTGCTAGCCACATGGGAGAACTACAGCCCGGAGCCACCCAAGGTATACTTCCCCATCTACGAGTCCAAGGATGGCGGCTTGAACTGGAAGGAGATCTCTCGTGTCCAAGACACTGAGCAAAACTGGGGTTTGCGCTACCAACCCTTCCTGTACGTTCTGCAGAAGGACTTTGCTGGTTACAAGAAGGGCACGGTTTTGCTAGCCGGATCATCGATTCCCACGGACCTCTCAAAAACGCAACTCGATCTCTACGCTTCCACCGACAAGGGCTATAAGTGGAAGTTTGTATCGCATCTGGCATCGGGTGGCGAAGCGCGTCCTAACAACGGCCTCACGCCTGTCTGGGAGCCTTTCCTGATGGAGTACAAGAACACCCTAATTCATTACTACTCCGATCAGCGCGATAATGCAACCCACGGCCAGAAGATGGTCCACCAGACGACTAAAGATTTGAAGACCTGGGGTCCGGTCATCGATGACGTAGCGTACCCCACGTACACCGACCGTCCAGGCATGCCCACCGTACAGCTGCTGCCCAATGGAAAGTACATCATGGCCTACGAGTATGGCGGCGGCCCAGCCATCACCACATCCTACCAGTTCCCTGTGTATTACAAGATCGACTCCGATCCCGAGAAGTTCGGTCCCGCGACTGGCATCTCACTCAAGGCAACCGACGGCACCATTCCCACTGGATCACCGTACGTCGTGTGGTCTCCCGTTGGCGGCAAGAACGGCACCCTCATCATCTCAGCGCACAGCAACACGGAGGTCTTCATCAACAAGGGACTTGGTGAGGGTCCGTGGGTCAAGGTGCCGACACCTGAGAAGACTCACTACACGAGGCATCTGAGGGTCTTGCAGGATCCGACGAAGTTGCTTATCATGGGTGGTGGACAGCTACCACCTAGCACAACGAACAAGGTGCAGCTGAGTGTTATGGATATTAGTAACTTGTAGGGTGTTGCTATGAAATCGGCGTCCGGTTGTTGTCAGCCCAACTCGACCGTTTCGAGCACTTTGTAGCCAAAGAAAGAACAAATTCAACAGCTTCCAAAACATAATACTAGTTACTCGGGTCAAAGACACCTAAGCATCCTTGCTTAACATACTGGCTTCTCCAGCTGTCCTAATACATGTCGTTGCAGGCTGTTTCAGATCCTCCATTCTTGAAATCACCTGGCCTTCCGCTACCAGCGATGGAATCTGGCAATTTACACCATTTCCTTTGCTCTCCCTTCATCCTGCTTAGCATGCATTCTTCCGACCGGTTCAACCTCACAATATAGCTCGTGGACTTTACCAACTGCAGTGTCATGCCTCACCCACAAGTTTGCCGATTCTTTTCCATCGTTCAAATGTGGCGACGCCCCATTCTTCGATCGCATCTTCCTAACCGCCCAGTGCCCAAAGGCACTTACAAGCATGGCGATAGTGACACTGAACGCCGTGATCGATGCGACGACTTGTTGGTCTTCTGGTTCTGAGAGTAAGGGTAAACATAGCCCAATGCCCGTAATAAGACCGATCAAGACGGCAAGACGCTGAAAACGATCACCACCATTGATGTGGTGCTGCAGCATCGCTAAAGCTGCCCACGCAAGCCCGGCGAGAACGAAGACCGATGCTGACGGCTGTTCCAGAGGTTTGAGAAGTGGCGGTATTGCATCAATGATATGGAGGATCCAGGCTCGAATCGTCTCCAGTGCCAGGTTTTCCCGATCCCACTTGGAACTGTTGATAATCTTCCTCGCATATTGGGAAGTTTCGTAGCTTCTCATTGTCTTGACGCAGATGATCTGACCTGCTCCGAGGGCGAGTGTGGATGCTAGGTTCATGTGACGACGAAGGTTTTGCATCCTGGGTTTGCCTTCCTCATCTGATTGCGCCATACACGTTCTGCTGGAGGCTGACTGAAATTGCGGGCATTCGATCTCTGTACCACTTTTGCGGGCTGTATGAGGAATTACGTCGTCTTTGTTGGTGGATCTGGCATGTTCGTTTTCACGTCCGTCTAGGGTTGTGTGCGTTGTGTACAACTCGAGTCGATATAAAGACGCCGTCCGGGACCCAGTGTCCCGCAACTGTTCGGATTTGCAGAACGGCAACACGACGAATGACTCTCTCCTCACGAGTTTGGTAAGCCATTCTAAGCGAACCGGAGGGACCTGGCAGAAGTTCTCTCGGATCCTATGCGACGAGGTAGCTTCCGTGCTTTCGGGGAGAGCAAGTATGCGGTCGCGAGACAGTAAACGACGCAGCGTCTCTTGGGGAATGAAGCTTCGGCCGTCGGAATCTGTGGCCATTTTGACCTCCGAAGGCTTCGCAACAACCAGTTACGGGGCACAAGGTGAAGAGATTGGAGACGTTAGGGACTGGCAGCGTAGTTTGGTCTGTAATCGAAGAGCTTGGAGAACGGTGCAGGGTGATGGCCTAGAGTCGCAAAGTGTGGAAGTGACGGCTCGTGATGTTCGCGATGCCGCGTTCAGGTTTCCGGTGAAGGTGTACGGGCTGTGCTACAGTCCTTCAGCCCCTCACCTGCGTGGCGCACTGCGTATGGCCAGCCCAAAGTCCAGGATGTTTCAGCTGAACAGCCACGCAAAAACACCTCGACTTCTTCCCCATTACTTTTCGTCGTCTTTACCACGATTTGCACAACTGCCGCCTTTACAACAATCACAAATTTCTGACCGTGTAAGGAAAGAAAAGCAACGCGCATTGAACAGCAAAACATACAGTTTCCCTGAGCAAAAGCATTAGGTTTCTCGGTGTGTGATTGAGCCGGTCACAGTTGTGGGGGCATTTTGGGCTGCGCGGTGCGCGCCTTGTCAGCAAATGAGGTACAGTTTAATTAACTGGAAACGCATTGCGACCATCATGGTGATAGTTGCTGATTTGAGGAGATAGTCTTGCGCAAGACGACAGTGAATCGCTCAAATCAAGACCAAGTCACAAGAAGATCTCATCATCCTACCGGAGTATGCAGGTGTCTTCACCAATTCGCGATTTGGATAGCCCAACACGTACGTCCGTATCTGGAACGATATCGCAAAAGACCTCTCTGTAAAATGCACTAGCTGAGTCCCGGGAAGGGGTGTTTATTAGTCGAGAGAAGACTCTCGCGTCCACACTATGCGTATATCATCAGCAGAATCGAAATAGGGAGATCGAAGTCCGAATTGTGGATGTCCTCCGTGGCCTCAACAACAACATCTTCGCGAATCTCAATTATCTGTTTGACCTTGCGTACGATCTGTTTGAGGTTGAGGCCGACCTATTTGATGTTGAGGACAATTACATTCAACTCGAACGACACTGTGGGGTCATTCGGAGTCAGATTGGTACCTCCAAGGATCGAACACTGAAGACTGGTGCACTGTCCATGGAGAAACCCTTCAATGACCGCATGCGCGTGTTTCGAGCCAGCAAGATGCCCCTCAGGACTGTCGTCACAGAGTGCATCACGTGGCGACGCAATGAAAGCGCTGAGATACTGGCCGTCATGATGAGCAACGCCACGATACGCCCTTGGCAGACAGTGATGATCAGCCAGTCTGTGAGACAACAGAATGATTCTCGCGTGATCGGGAAGCCAGCTATAGTGCATCGATGGACAGGGAGCAGTTCGACACAAGAACGGCACACGCGAATTACCTCCAACACTGTAGCCTCAAGCTCACTTCAAGAAGAAGTAGCAGAAGCCCGAGTCTACTCGACAAGGGATCGAGGTCTTCCGTTCGGCTCCAATGCCCAGGATACTTCCGGCTCGTTCACACAGCGGACAACAATGCTTGCATTCCTGAAAGCGTTGTCGCCCTTTCTGTTCTTCTCCCCATCGCTGGCACAAGCTATGCCACTCCCGAGCAATAAACCCCGGGCTGATTGGAAGGTGCGAGCCCTCGGTGCATTGACCGACAATCTGGTCGCTTGCGCCTACCTACTTGCTCCCGCAATAGCACTCCTAATCACTGGGGGAGCAGCAATTCACTTTCGCAAAAGTAAGAAAGAAGGCCATGCTGCAATCAGCATGTGCATCGTAGCCATCCTTCTCATCACAATCCGCTCGCCCTCGAACACGGCTACGTCAGATGGGGACCGCTACATTCGACCAACATTGGCGCTAGCCTACACGTTCTTCATGCTGGTGTACTGCAAATTGGTAGCGCGACGCAACAGATGGCATAGTGGATCCTGCACTATTGTGGTCGCAGTCGGGCTGCTAATGGCTCTGATGGGTATAGCAATCACGCCAATCCGCACGTACTGGCTTGCATTGACGCAAGCTGATCCACTATTTGCATCCTCACCCACTATTCCGTCAGCCTTTTGGCTATGCAATCTTGTGGTGCACATCTCGGACAGATTGAATGGCCGTGGCCGGGCTGAGGAAGCAGGGGTACTGCCTGCGCCCGTACCAGGGCCTCGGTAGCGAACCCCGCGTAGGTGAGGCTTCGCAGGTGGTTTTTGACGCTACATCATTCTATTCGATACTTCACATAAGCAAGGCCCAATCCTTGCTCGGCCCAGTCCATCAGGCAGGCGTTCAATATGAAACATTCTTCCTGGTCGTAAATACCCAAAATAGGGGTACGAGCATGTTATATGTAAATCCAGACTTCATAACGAACGTTGTTGGCTTGAGTTTCCATCCGGATTACGTGAGGAGCTAGTTCTTCCCGTTTCACATGGAACGAAGAGGGCATTTCGGAGCGTTTTGGAGCCTTGACCGCTAATTACCATCCCGCTCAGCACTACCGCATGTAGCTTCCCATCATTTTGGTCCACATAGGCCACGAGGCGTCGTCTGAATCCGGTGCAATCAACACGGGGTTTCCACTGGGGTCTATGCCCACAATCTTGCAGCGTTGCAGCTGCAAATGTGCATCCCGAGCTGCCTCTCTTAGAAAGTGTTGTCCACAAACCGGACACTGCGGCTTTGCATATCCCGAACTTTTCTCCCTACAGTGACGCCGGTAGTTACTCAGAGTGGTAAAGCTTCGTCCCTTACATCCATGCTGCCAACAAACGTATGACAGCTTTTGCTGTGTCGGTAGGGATAAAAGTCCTGCGGGGACGTGGGGGCCTAGCCCGGTTCCACAATGGCTGGAAGGATTCTGCAAGTCATTCCAACTGGAATAGGGCGAGCTCGTATTATACTCCATCCAATTCGGCAGCGGGAACATGTCTGTGTGTAAAGCCGTATAGTCTGAATATGGATAGATCGGCGCTTGCGTGACAATCCCTGTCGGCGGAACGTTCGGGTGAGGGGCGTGGATCCAATCAATGCCGGATGTTGCGGGTATGTTTGCGTGCAGCGCATTCCGTTGTACATCGACATTGCTCGAATGTGGTGTTGCGGTCTGGACGGTTTCCTGCTCTTGTTGTGACGCCGATTTGCTCGAGTTCGAGTGATTAAAAAGAGGTCTCATGATAGTGAAAGTACGAGTTTTGTTTGATGATATATTTGTAGGAGAATAATCGCCCGATTTACCACAGCCATGAGCCAAATATATTCGTCTTGATCGCAGACATGTGCTTTTCTGAAAGTCGATCTCCTGAACATAAATACGATGGTGCACACGAAGGATTTCAGGCTGCCTAACGCCTCCAGTATATTTGGAGGCTCTTTCATGTGCCAACTTGGTGTACCTTCCATTCCCGGAGATATAGACAAGGAAGTAGTATGTGAAGGATCATACTTTTAAGGGGAATCGGCGATAACGAGTTGGACCGGAGTCCGTCTACCCCAGTGCAAGGAGTGTGGCGGAGCCGCCAAGTCCGTCCCCGCCTTTTTCATGTGTTGGAGCGTCGAAGTGATCTTGGCATGCGCCCGTATGTGGAAGGAATGCACTGTTAGCTCCCGATGACGTTGTGTTAAGCTATGACGGGTCGGAATTGGGTTTAGCCCCTCGCTTAAGTTAACCGTTCCTGATTGTCGATCTTCGATTCAACGGGCAATGGCAACGGGAGCCGCCTCGGGAAACGCCCCGTAGGCAACTGTTCGGGATATTCTTCTTTAGCACTACTGTGTCCGGTAGTGGTGTGCATCCCTGTCCGTTATGAACTAATCACGATGTCCAGGTCAGACCGCTCTGATGGTCGTATTCGTTGGACTTTCGCCACCACTACGGGACACTGTACACCTGATGCACAGCTCTAACACTCACTGTTGGTCTCGAGAAGTACTTATCTGCTCTCCGACCTACGCCCTGCGCTCCAATGCAACGAGGATCTACTGTCGAATGTCAAGTTGGTCATAATGCTGAGTGCATCTTTCAGCGCCTGGTTGAGGACGACGCGATCTTCACATAGTGTAGGTTGCGATTGGACGCAAAACATTCATGGTCAATTAAGTGAACTTCATCCGAGATCATGTAATTTGCATTGGACAGTTGGACCTAAGCTACAAAATGCAGTTCTCCAGCAACACTAGCATTCTTCCAAAACCACACGCGTTCTCACGCTCACACCACACCGTAAGGTATCTTGCACAACGCAAGCCTCACAGCAGATGTGCCCGGAAAGTCTTGAACTGCTGTCCCTCCGGCTGATTGTAGCAGCCGTTCTCAGTCACGGTCTTGGTCTCTTTGTCAGCTATTTTTTCTTTATTAGTGATGAGAATTCGCAAACTCACAAGAATAGGGTTGTTACATCCCTCGCCGGAGAAGAAGTCGATCGAGTACTTGTATTGCGTATCGGTAGGCTGTCGAACATTTGCGCTCTGCCACCCTACGTTCGCCTCGAGCACACAGTCCTCTGGCTTGTTGGATCCCTGTGCCGGGTCCCAGTGAATGTAGTGCGTTCCGGAGTTGCCATTTCCTTCAACACCACACCCGGACTCCCAGAAAGTGATGTATAGAGTCTCTTCTACCGACCTTTGGACGATGAAGGATTTCCCCGGTGCGGCGTTTGCCAAGGCTAGCGCGCTGAGTGCGAAGAAAAGCGTGGAAGGATGCATCATGAAGGTCTTGAACGTTGGATATGGAAGGTATCAGAGAGGCTGTATAGTCTCAACTTCGAGGGACTTGGCCTGCTATAAATACGCAATCGGACGACCATCTAGTTCGCCCCGCCACAACTGCGAGTTATGACTTCATTGCTCTCCTTTTCGTGCCAGCCGCGAGTACCTACGGCTGAGATAATCACACCGAACATCTGATGAGTGTGACTGGCCAGGTAGAGTATACCAGGGTATCAATAAGCCCCGTTCCGGTCGCCTAACAACTTAACGGGAGGGATTAGCGCGGGATTAGTTGGAGGGATTAGCGGGAGTGACGAGCAAGCAGAGCTTGGCTGGACACCTAATCATATTCTTCGTATCACTTCGCTCACCCAATCAATCGAACATGTTCGAGCACCACTGAGATACCGAAGCTCTCGAACACCAACACTGACTGGCGAGAGAACGTTCAAACCGAAGCTGCGAGCGCTCAAGATAGGTCTTAACGATGATTACTCCTGGACCGTTGTCTCAGATATTTAGTTATGGGGCTTCATGCAGTCTTCTTCGTCATATTCCCAACCGCTAACTAGACTCATGATCGGTAAGAAGAAGGCATGCGCTTGGGGTCCGATTTGAAGTAGAGTATTCGTGAAACAGCCATGGGCACAGGCCCCAGAAACTCCTGTCAGCTTTAGCTTGAAAGGCATGACAGTAGGCAATTGAGGTAGCAACCAACACACCGAGAGCGGCAATGATAGATGGGACAGTTCTTGGTGTTACAACTGACCGCACGACTCATATTGTTTACGAGGAAATTGCGTTGAAGATAAGTAGATCATTGCTTCTTCGGCGCTGAGGATTGGCACCGTGCATCGAGGATACGACCACAGTGTTGGAGACAACCTATATCTGACCAATTTCGAGGTCACATTGCGGCCTCATCACGCCTGGAAACTACGCAAGAGGCAATGATCCACGGTGAAACTATGCTCATGGACTAACCCGAGTCGGAAGAGATTACTCGCCTTGTCTAACTCGAGACTGGCCCGGCGTTTGATGTAGTGATCGGTCGGTTGCCTGCAATCATCCTCCCACAGCATACACTTATGGAAAGTATGAAGATCGATCGGAGTGAGTCCCTTTCAGGCACAATCAGGTTCCAGCTGCGCATAGTCGACGTCATCCAAGCCCTTCACCGGAGAGCATATAAAGGGCGGTAGAATCGTTACTAAAGGCTACTCACAGCTTCTACCATCGACAGCATCTCTTATTCTTTCCACCATATCCTTCCAAGAACCTCCAAGTTCACCGTGCCTGCCATGTTCTCCATCCAGGTTGTGATGAGCCTGCTGGCCATCGGTGCTATTGCGCAGGATGCGCCCATCAACCTCTGCACTTCGGAAGCCTGCGACTGGTGTCCCAATTCCTTGACCACCACGGGCACTGGGTTTCCAACTTGTGTAATCTACGATCGAGACACTGTGCTTGGTGGTAAGGAAGCAGAATACCCGCCGAAACTTGGCGACAGTAGGATGATCTACTACGACATTGGTATGATGAAGTTTCGCTGCAGCTTGACATGTGCTGACTGAAGAGCAGCTGATTTGGGAGAAACATCCGAGTGTCGTACCATGTATGTTGACATGTGACGTTCTCTAAATTTCTAGGAGCCCGAGCTGATACGTACCCCTAAATATAGTATTCGCACGCCTGCTGGTACCACTGGTGAGAACAAGCCTTGTACCTACTGTCCGACAAAGCTCATCATATCTCGTAGACCCGAACTGTGGAGTGCCAATCTACGGTGGTCGCGGTGGTGTCTGCTTCGCTGGCAACACGAAGTCGACGTTCAGTAAGCGGCTCTGAGCTACAGCCTGAATCCACGTATACTAATGATGGCGTCTTTGTCTGCAGTGGTACAGTTCTGTTGCGGAACCGGTGACTGCGCCGCCGCTGGCGTGGGCAAACGCGACGGCTTTGTCGAAAGTCAGTCCAACACATTTACGAGTGCAATCTTTGCCGATGCTGAAGGCAACTTGATTGTACCTCATTCTGTGGGAGATGAATCCGGTGACAAATTCGACATTTTTATGGAAGACTACGGCCTCAATGCCTCGTCTATGGTCCAATCGCGATCCGCCTCAGGCATCCCCATATACAAAATTGGATACGCCCCCGAAGCTGCTGTCAAGAAGCGCGCGTGCGACACGTTCGCGAAGGATGGTGAGCCATACACTAAGACGGGTAGGTCAAAATCACTGAAGACATATGGGTACTATGCTGACGCCTCCCTCTTTAGGTAGTATAAGCACCCAAGTTTCTGGATATATTTGTGACAGCACCTCTGAGGTGACAATCACTAACGAGCACTCTGTATCCCGCACAACTACCTTTGGCGCATCCGTCTCGGACCCATTCGGCATTGTTTCGGCGTCCGTTGAGTTCTCGACCGAAGAAACGGCCACCCAGTCATACTCGTACAAATTCACCCCTAAGGAGGGACAGTGCGGGCATGTCTCGTTCACGCCTTTCTACATCTGTATCTCGGGCACAATCCCTGGATGCGAAGGGGGCGATGCAGTTGGAGAGGTCTGTACCGCGAAACGGATCGACAATAACCAGATTGATGGTGCCTACCTCTTCGTGCAGACGAGCTAAGTCGATGCCTCGCTCGGAAGGATGGTCAGTTAAGGATCTAGCTATCGAGTACTAAGCAGGAGGTTTCAGAGGGAAACCTTGTGGGATGTTTCAAGGAAGGCGGATGACTGCATGACTAGAAGTATTTTCGTCTCCTGAAGAGCCATGTAAGATACAATACACTCGTTTCTCTCACTTATGATGGCTTCTTCGAAGGTGAATAGCCTTCGTGTTGGCGTTGCATTTCACCCATGTACACAACGCATTAGCGAGAACCGTCCCCATGCGGGCGCTTTGACGCACTGATTTGCAAATACACACCGTATACACTGAAAGGACCTGGTTTCAAAAAGTGGTCCGCAGTAGCGACTCACTGGCACTGGGTAGAGCCCAAGGACATTAGGTGGATAGAACACAGCGCTACATGAGGTTGGACAAAACACAGTTACTCCACAATTGACAGCGGCTTTTAGTCGCTATTTACAAGAGTATATGCACTTGCCAGTTCCCAAGACGCTCTCCCCAAACAATTGCAAGGCCGTGACCGCGAGTCAACAGCAAGGTATCGCTCGCTAAATATCTACAAATTCAGAAGACATTAAACAATACAAACTTCCACAATTTACTTCGCGTTTCCACCAATAGCCGCAGCCAACACGCCACCCACTGCCGCACCCATTGCAAGTCTCCGGTTGCTCTTATTATGCATCACCTTCCCACCCTGTCTCGCATCTGGCGTCGCAATTTTATGCGGCTCCGCCAGACCCATCTGGCCCGGCGGCGCGCCGACAAGTTGTCCGTACTGCACTCTCCGTTTCCCGACTTCGCCCAGCACCTCTTCGAAATCACCGTGGTGGTTCTTCGTCTTGTCAGGCGCGATAATCGGCGCATTGAATGCGTGTGAGATCTCAAGCGGGCCGAGTGTGACTTTGCGGCCGAGTTCCCAGTAGCCCCAGTATACTGGAAGCACGAAAAGGAGAGTGATGAAAGTTGCGGCGAGCGCACCGCCGACATATTTGAACGAGGTGTGGTACTGCTCGACAATGCCGGTAACTGATGTTTGAAATGTTTGATGCGCTGATGTGCGGTTTTCACGAGCTATTGCGGGTGCATCCTTGACGTATAGCGCAGCAACAAAGCCGAGAGTGTTGATCTTGCGGAGGATCTCAATGAGCGGATCATCCCGACCTGTCTTCTCGATATTGTACCAGCACTTCTCCTCGTTGTCCTGATCGTTGGCTGCATAGAACACGCTCTGGGCCTGTGATCCGCGGGATTGGAGGTCCCAGCCAGTCGTAAAAGTCAGATCAGCACTGGAGCTGTACAAGTTGTTCAGAACGTAAGTGACAGCGCCGATGGTAGATACCTGGCCGAAGCTTTCATCAAGGTCGACATACTTGACAACCTGCAGGTAATCAATTTGTTCGCTTTCGAGAGGGGCACCAAGCGGCCATGACGCGTTGTCGTTGAAGAACTTGATGTGAACGACAATATTACCGCCGTCCAATTCTTCTTTACTGGGTGTCATGACAGTGACTGGGTATTTGACAATGGCCGGACGGATCTGACATGTTCGATTGGTTAGGGTGCCTGGGCATGATCCTTTGGTAGTGCCCTTCTTACTGTCAACATAGAGCATTGACAGATTGATAGCGGAAAAGGGCTTGGTGCCATTCGAGAAGTCGGGATCGAACTTGATGTCCCACAAGGGGTAGCGCGAAGTTGTGCCATCGATGGTCACGCCTGCATGATCCAGGCCATAGTCGACGTCCTTGGATTCTGTGTCGCACGAGAAAGCAAAGCCAATAGCTTCAAGATAGCCAGAGCACTCTTGGCGGCTGGGGCAATCGAAAAAGGATGCTTGTTCCTTGAGGGTATCGTGCACCTTGCCGTTGGCAATTTTGCCATTATATGCGTCGATGACATTCGCCCACGCCGTGTCAACCGTCTTGATATTGCCTTCATCTCCAGGTATACCGCCACTGCGAACTGGCCATTCAGTCTCAATCCAAGCGGTTACATTGGCGTTCATGTAGGCCCTTTGCTGAGTGATTTCGGTCTTGGTGGCCTTCTGGAATAGTGTACTGTCAATGACGGCAAACTTGGTCATGAGTGCTGCCAAGGCGATGATATTGAAGTGCTTTCCTGACGTGACGATGGCGTAAACGCTGTACGAGTAGGCGTGGTTTCGGTGCAATGTTTTGAGTGAACTGCCCCTGAGAGCCTTTCTCCACCAAGCAATGGCGAGACCCTGAGCGATGAGCGTGATCAGTCCCAAGTTTTGGACTTGGTTGGCAATGTTGAGCAACACGTTGGGTTGTACGGGGTATTTCTCGAACGGCCAGTCTTCAACTCGTCTGCCGTCTGACAGTCCCAGGATTGCGACAGCCAGAGCGGTAGCCACCATGATGGTAACGAATCCTGCGAAACCGATCCATGGGAATTGATTGCGCATGCCGGGCTTCCAATCGATACCGTGATCTTCGTCGACTTCCCTCGCCTCGACATCGTAGTCTGCCTTCTTGGGGTACGCCGCATCCTGCCAGGTACCAGTATTTCGATAGTCGTTCGGAGTGTACTTCGGCGAGTATGGTGCTGGACTGATCTCAGGGTGCTGTGCGTAGGAAATGTTTGAGTGCCTTTGTGGAAGCGGGGGTTTTTCTTCGTCGGAGCTCTTGGATTCGGCATCCGTTTCTCTGAATTTCACGGTTGGCGAGTTCAACGTTGGCGCGGTCGAGAAATGCTTCTCATTGTGGAGGTCCTCAACCCTTGGCGACTTGGGCAGTTCGGGCAAATCTTCGACCCTCGGCGACTTGGGTAGTTCGGGAAGTTCTTCAACCCTTGGCCACTTAGGTGATTCCAGAGAGTCTTTCTGGTTGTTCAGGTCAACCTCGCCCACCTTCGTGGCCTCGGACGTTGGATTGGGTGCTTGTCTGATCTCTTCGGCCATCTTGACCAGGTCAAGCGCAAGCTTCAAATCTCTTGCAAGAACTAGAGGCCTACGAGATGGCGGGAAAGAAGACCTCCAAGAGTCAGGAGAAGAAGAAGAGAAGTCCGGCACAGAATCCGACGTCCTCGCGCGCTCCTTGAAGGGGCGCAAAGATATACAAGCCACCAGACAGAGTCTCGGGCTCGACCCCAGCTCCCGCCAGCATGGCGTCCGTGGTACAGCTGAGCTGTCTAGGCGGGGGCTGAACACAGAATGGCCGCTCGATGCATGATGGATTTTGGTGCGGTCGGCGATTGGCTATGATTGTGTAGAAGCGAAGGATGTCTAGCGCCGCAAGATCACGTCTTCCCCCTTTCGGCACTAGCCTCGCACCAAGGTCGTGCCTGCCAATCGCCGTCCACGACTATGTCCAAGCCACCTCAGCTGAAGAGCTGAAATGGGCCATGCGTCTTGCATAAAACTCTATGCATCCCGATTCCAGCCCCATTGCGATCCTGAAAGAGGCATAACGTTGCTGACGAAAAACGCCAACAAGAGCGGCCTAACCCGTGCCAAGGGCACCACCGTGGAATTCTTCCAAACATCGATTTCGGTGAACGCGAAATCGAACTTGTACTTCATCCCATGGACTCTGCCATGCAGACAGCGAATGCGAGAGCTTCGCTTATCAGCTCGCGCAATTCCTGCGACTGCGACGCCTTCGCCTTGCGAGATCGCGATAGAAATCACGTCCCGTAAGCCAACGGAATTGCAGATCCCATGCATTGCCTTATCCTTGCCCGTAGCGCCGAGCCCTATGGGGCCAGATTGATGGAATACAGACCTCGACATTCTGGCACGTGCGCCGTGATCGAAGGAAACGTCCCTCTGTGGCACGAACGGAGTCTGGAAACTCAGTGGACCACTGGCGAACAGCTCCAGAAACATGTTTCGCCATCCTCCTCGGCAATTGCCACCACCGTTCAGTCCTCTCGACAGAGCTTCAACTGCGGGTGCCAGCATTGAGTTTTTGCTCGAAGTGTACACGTCCCGGTGAGATTATTGTACGATCCATGTTCCTCAGGATCGACCCACCCCACAAGCGCCGGGTTGGTCTTTTTTGGGATCAATCGCGTCCTGGCGTCAGCATCTCAACATGTGCAGCGTGTACTGTGTAAGGAAAGTATACTCTCTCTGATGTGTCTAGAAGCACACTGTTCGCATGAACTGGATGCACCGTCCGGTGTCGTTGTGCTCACTCGTTGGGCTCTCCCGATGCTCGACCTGCTCAAAAGCTGTGGGCCTCTTTAAGGCAAGGCGTCCCGTCACCCAACACATCAAATTTTAATGACCCGGTCAACACCTCATGACCTTGGTGGTGGAGTGGGTTATCGGAGGAAAGTTGATGATTCTTACTTACAGGCCTGCCAGAGCAACAGCGACTCATCCGGTCTAGCTTGCTAGGTCATCAACTAAGTTATATTTAGGAACAACCGTTTCCTGCCCGCATCGATTGTCTTCTTGTTCCTGAAAAACACGGTCCTATGCAGGTTGACGGTCGTTACGAAGAGCAATTGATGGTCAAACGAAGTCTCTTGAGCACAGCCAGTTGGCCGAGGCTTATCAATTGCATCACCGAGATCTCAATTCTACACTTCTTTGGTGTTGCCTCTCGTACGCAACACTCATACTGCCGTCGCGACCATGTCGAACTTGCCTTGTGCCTGCTGTCGAACCGACTGAGCTCGCTGAACACCGACTATGCTTTCCGATGGCTTATCATGCATGCGGCGGAAGCTTCATTGAGAGCGTCAAGTGGCAGACATCGAGTCAAAAACCACCAAGCTTTGCTATACAGCGAACGACGCTATTGAAATTGCGTACGCATGATTGATCATCGGCGCCTATTCGGATTGCGACGGCGGCATCTTGGCCCCTCCAACGAGACAGCCTTCTCCGTACACCTCAACCCTCAGGTGTGCGATGGACAGTTCCGTCAACACTTTTCAATACTTCTCGGACTTTTATAGATTCTATTAGCTCTTCCGGTGTAGCGTGGAACTCCATCTAGGTAATAGAACCGCGCGCTTTTGAGCACATTTTGCCAATGCGATGCGTAGGTTATTTCCGAGCAGGTTGGGCGCCAGAAAAAAGATATAAGCTGGGCGCGTCGCGTTTTGCTTGACTGCAGCTCAACTTCGCTCACGACATTGTTCATCGCAGTATGGCGCTGCGAAATCTGTCATCCTGAGGAGCTTATTCTCAGATGCCACCGTCCGCTCCTCCTGGGCACATATAATCAAAACGACGACCGATTCTTGGTTAGGAGCGGTGATCAGGACGGGACGAAAAGAGAACGCGAGAACGACCGAGAGTCACAATCGATCCAGGATGTCCGTCGACAAAGCGAGTGTGGATGGGAAGCGCCGTCAATATTGAACAACGATCCATCGCCTTCCCTTCGTGTCGTGCTTGCTCATTCCAAGCCATTATCGTCCGGATAGCCGTTGTGCAAATTTGACATGGACAAGTTCATGCAAGCCAGCACTCATCCAGGTTGTCGCCTGACTTGTGATTGGCGGAGAATTGTCCGTTTCACGTTTGAAACGAGGCTGCACCCCGAGCCAAGTCATTGCGAACCCGAGGACTCAACACTACTAACCTCGCTTGTGCTGTTGACCGATGCGCGCGAGTCGAGATCTTGACAAAGATGCCATGATGTCTATCGAAGGGATGAAGTTGTGCAAAGCTTGAGGTATGTTCGCCGCATTCGCAATGGTTGTGGTCCGGCGTGTGAGACGTGGATTTTTTTAGGTTCGTGCGGCTGTCGCTTGCCATTTCCATGAAGAACAAAGCATGAACATCACAAGCAACTTTATCCAGGCAGCATCACGACAATGAACAACACCATACAACTGACAGGTGCTCCACGCAATGCGGCGCGCTTGGCACCATCTGACAGAAACAACCACGCTCTTGGCAGCGTCAATGCCGCACTGAAAACACCAGGCCGTCGGGAGGCTTGTTTCACACGGCCCCTGCTAACCCGATCATGTTCCCAGGAATCGCACAATGGCCCGCCACGTGCGATTAGATGCAAACATTGCAGCGTACTGTGAGTACCAGGCTAAGGAGCTGGCATCATGCGATGGGGCCCTGTTTCCAAACTTCGTTTTGACGCCCAGCCTGCAGGCGCGGAACGCTCCTGGTCCCCTACAATATCGCTTGCATGTCCTAAACGAGTGACATGCGATGTCGTTTCCCAGGAACAGTGGGACTTGTGCTTCGTCTTGCGCGCGGCATGATCCATCCGCCTGGGCTCATCTGTCGACCGGGGCGTAGAATGAGTCGTAGGGCAGAGACGGTAGGTTTAAATACTCTGAGGAGGACCTTCTGCTCAACACCATCGCTACACTTTGGTTCTCTACACCAGTCCCTTCTTTCTACTTTACCTTCGTTCTCTCCAAGTCCCTCCACTGTGTGAAGCCGGCAGACACTCTTTTCCAAAACCTCAACATTCACTTCCATCGAACAACACTCTCTTCGAAGAACTTCATCACATCCCGATCTTTCAAGATGTACAAGACAATCACCTCCCTCTCTGCCATCGCGGCTCTTGCTGCCACAGCCACCGCCCACGGCACCACCAATGGCGTCACCATCGATGGTGTCTACACCGGAGGCTTCAAGCTCGACTACTACTACGCCAAGCAGAACAATGGGCCCATCCCCGAGCACATCGGCTGGTACGCTGAGAACCTGGACAATGGCTTTGTCGAGCCCAATGCTTACGGCACCGCGGACATCATCTGCCACAAGGCTGCTAGCCCAGAGGGTTCTTCCGACTCTCTTGCCAAGGTCGCTGCCGGTGGCACCGTCGAGTTCCACTGGACCGCCTGGCCAGAATCTCACATGGGTCCTGTCATCACCTATGTAGCACCTTATACCGGTGACATCGCCTCCGTCGACAAGACCACCCTCAAGTGGGCTAAGATCCAGGAGGATGGTTACGCGAATGGTGAATGGGCTGCCGTCAAGATGATCAGTCAGAACAACACCTGGCCCGTTACTGTTCCCTCCACCCTCGCGGCTGGCAAGTACGTCTTCCGCCACGAGATCATCGCTCTCCACGGAGCTGGCTCTGCCAACGGCGCCCAGAACTACCCGCAGTGTAAGCGAAATGTATGAACTGGATATGAGACATAGATTAACATCGACGTCACGGGTTCCGGAACCGCCGTCCCCGAAGGTGTCGTCGGTACCAAGCTGTACACCGTTGACGAGGACGGCATCATCTTTAACCCCTACGCCTCCACCATCACCTACAACATCCCCGGCCCCAAGCTCTGGGACGGCGCTGGCTCCGGCAGCTCCCCAACCACCCCTACTACCCCGACCACTCCCACCAACGGCACCGCCAGCGCTGCGCCCTCCGCCTCTGCTCCCGCTGCCTCCGCCACCCCGGTCAAGGAGGACACCCCTGCTCCTTCCGCCTCGGCCGTCGCTACCCCCGTCGCTTCGCCCGCTCCCTCTACCGGCGCTGGCGAGTCCTCTGGCGATCTGCCGACTGAGTTCACGCTCGAGACCTTCATCGCGTGGCTCGAGGGCAAGGCGGCGGGATCTTCCAGCAAGGCTCGCCGCCATGCGCGGTCTTTCTTCTAGACGCTTTGCACGAGCGTGTGGGTGGTACGATATGATATCATGTTCTTGTTCGATGTGTTGATCCGTTGGATACGGATGACGATTCGCTTCTTTGTGTAGATATTACACCTTTTCTTGTAGCATAGCGAGTTTGGTCTAGAATCAACGTTGCAGCGGAAGCTGCGCTTTTCAAAATGTTGCTGATGCATCGTGATGATACTGTGGCTTTTGGCGAGTGAGAATGCAGTGGTAACAAGCTCGTCTGTGGAGGCAGATGCCGTCTTGTTCAAACCTGCTGCCATGGTAGACGCAATCGCAGTACTGAGCGGCAACAGTTGATGTTCATGACAATCAACCTGTTATATGACGGGGCATAATCGAACTCTCATCAAGGAGGGCGGAGATCAAGAATCCTACTCTCAAGCCTCTCGTGTGGCATCTGTGAGGAGTGTGCATGTTCACGTCAGATGCACTGCCGCATCCATCGGAGCATAGATCAACATGCATCAATACGGAGCATAAGAGCTCATACCGGGTTCCCAAGGCGTCGTGATCCCGCCACGCTCCACATACTCCTTCCGGCGCGTGTTCGCCATACTTGACAACCGTCAATATGCTGCTAAGCAGCAGCTCATACAGGGCATCTAGGATCTCCCCGTAACGGTGGCATCTGCTTGCACACAGGGTTGGGCTGTTCGAAAGAAACACACCTTTAGGATCTTGTGTCTGGAGTCTCACCTGGGCACTTCCACAGGCCGCGATAGGGCACTTTGATATCTTGGGTATGTATGAGATCCAGATCCTCCGTGTAAAGGGAAACGTTTCGCCTAGACTCGGCCTCTGCCCAGGCTTGATCGACTCCGGCTGTTGCTGCTGGGTTTCTCGCGGTTGCTGGATG
>TARA_R110002003_G_scaffold127_4_pt1 | contig 19841 bp, 24 predicted proteins | sample TARA_R110002003 | Tara Oceans TARA_R110002003 (sample SAMEA4396441) | marine metagenome | biome: Westerlies Biome; feature: [SRF] surface water layer (ENVO:00010504); material: water (ENVO:00002006), including particulate matter (ENVO:01000060) such as... | depth 5 m
CTGTCGCGATCTGATTTTGAGGTTGGAGCTGTGTTCCGTGGCTGCGTGTGCGCGTTGACTCAGCGTGTTTCTGGGTGTCGTAAATTGCATCGTTCATGGTAGGAAGGTTATGCGACGATGCAGGTGCAAGCGAACTAAATACCAAGGGTGTGGGTGCAATATCTGACGAGATGCTCTGGTGGGAGCTGTGCGCTGTGTACGATCCCACCGTTGTGGGAGTATTATGAAAAGACGATGGTAGCTCGAAGCAATTGCTTTCCTCCCCGTACGGAGCTGTGACCGGTCGTACCTGGGGCGGATACACGCTAGGTGGTTCAAGACCTGCAGGCCTTGTAGAACACGGCGGGCTTCGACCAGGATCAGTGCTTGCATGCAATGTAACAGGCCTTCGTCTAGGTGCGGTTGGATGCTCTGTGACAGACGCCTGGTGGCTATATGGATATGCCCTGTTGACTGGATGCGTGTCGGCCGAATCTTTCCATTTCAGTTCCTTCGACCTCGAAGGATATCCTGGTGGAGGTCCGGGATCGTTGGCGGGCAGTTCGACTGCGAAGTTGAGGCTTCCAAGCATTTCAACTAGATGTTTTGGCTTATTGTCTTTCAATTCTGAAGTAGTCGCTTGAGCGCAAGGTCCAGGAGCAAACTCGAACGGATTGACGGGGCCCAAGGAGTTTGTGCCACTCATGTAAACAGTACTACCGGCAAGTTCTGGAACCGAAGCGGCGTTATGGTCGTATTGGTAGGCCCAAATTCCCTGCGATTCTCGAGACTTGTCATCGTTTTTGCAGAAGAGCCCTCTCGGTTTGTGATCCCTGGAGGCGTCGATCCCGGAAGTTGTAAGCGCGCCAGAGCTCGATTTGTAGGGGTGTGCCTCCGCTGGAGGGATGCTTGATGTGACGACCGAGGTGTATGTCGGAGGGGGACTGCATGGCGGTCCGTCCGGCCAAGTCTCAACCTTTGTTAGATCGATGTTGCTCTGGCTACGAGAGGCATCAACAGCAAACGGAGCGGGTGGGGATAGACGCCGAGCAGTGACGGTGTTCTCAGAGAGCTTGGCGGTGTTAGCGACAGGCCCTACATATGTATCAGCGATCACGTTCGTAGAAGCATCAAGTTCGTAGAAGCATCAAGTTCGTAACATACTTGGTGACTGCTCGAGTCGGTGACCACCATCAGGTGCAGGCAGAACCGTCTTCCTCTTGTGTCTTGACAGGACGTCGTCGAAGAAAGTCGAGTCTATATACTCTGGAGGCTCAGAGGTGGCCGGGATGTCTTCGAGGCGTAACAAGTAGCTCAAGACGTTAGACAATTGCTGATGGCAGGCCGACAGTTCCGTTTTGCGGTTCAGGAGCTTCTCGTGGTCGTTGAAGACCCAGCGAACGCGCGTCTCAAACCGAATCGACCCCGTCGACTCTTGCTCTGCACGAGCATGTTCGACCCATTTCCCTATCTCATTGAGTGCGGATTTCGTATTGATGACGGCGCCTTTGATCCAAGGGAGCTTGCCTGGGATGCTAGTGATTTTCCGTAGGACCGACTCGGTGTTGAGTAGGCGCTCAACCTCGTTGAGATCGTCACGCACAACCCTTATTGTGCGCACAAACACTTCATTCTCGCTGCCCACTTCGGCTACGCGTATCGCAAGATCAGCGAACTTGAATGCGCTACCAACACTGGCGAAAATCGCGCCCAGGCTGAAAGGTTCGCACATGTCAGCAGACCATGATCTAGGAATAAGGGAGATGTTTGGGCGAACAGTAAGACTTGTTTAGTCGTTCAAGCCGGTGTTGATCACGATGATAAACCGTTGGCATTGCTCGCTCTCAAAACGAAGCAGCGATCGGGTGGGGAAGCATCAGGGGATGGGCAAGAACCCCGACAGCGGACAAGCGCTAGCACTTGTTGGGTGTGGCAGAGCCTCATCCCAGATTCTCTGCCGCTCCAAAGGCTGAGCGCTGCTAGCATACAGATGCTAGTACGCTCGACCACATCTGGCGGGGCCGAGCCCATGGAGGCTTGCATTGCAGTACATGCGATGCTGGGGATAGCGAGTTGCCCCAAGCGAAGGTTGTACGAATGAGAATGGCAACATTCTGTGTGACCGCGAGAAGGCTGGAGCACCGGTGCTTTTCCTGAATGGGCCGCCGCTAACGCCGAAGCGAGCCTAGGTTCCCGTCTCCAAACACTTGGTTCGACTTCAGCTCCTTCAGCCTTCCTCGCATCGTCCCGGTTTTTCACATCACGCACGAGACAAGGGCGGCTCATCACGTTTCAAGCAATGCACGGATGCTATCAATGCATGAGTTTATTACAAATAGTGCACAGAGAGCCTAGAGACGCAGCCTCTCGATCGGCCGGTCTTAGTCGATCACGCCGCCACGATTTCCCCCTCAGATAGTATTCTGGGTGGGCTGAGGATCTGGCCCTGATCGCCAATAGTCTGCAGCAAAGTCGGGAACGCACATATTCCACCTCGTCGGCTTCCAAAGTCAAATTGGAATGATCCAGGCTGAGAGAAGAGTAGGAAAGCAAAGTTGGCCGTGCGTGTCAGAATCATGTCGAGATTCTTGCGACGCTGCGCATCATCAAGGCTTCCTTGGACACATGGGGCCACAATCGAATCAAGTTCTGCAATGATTCTCGCAAAGGCTTGAACACGATTGGTGTCCTGCGCATTCTTTCCCATTCCCTGTTGGAGTAGGAAGCCGGTGATCGTCTTCCATTTGCTGTACAAGGCTGTGTGCTCTGTAATGTTCATGTTATTTTGTGCGACAACGAGTTCAGGAGCGAGATCCTTACTGTTATATATGTCGGTGCCCGTGATCGCGCCCGACAGCTTAGCAACCTCCAAGGGCAGAAGATCTGTATTGCGGCCGCCCGTCGATTTGGACAATATGACCCAGGCAAAGACGAGACGAAGTGTCTCTTGGCGCCTCGATGGGTTGGACAGAGCCGCGACCAGTGCAGAGCTGCTAACGCCTGCAGCTGAAGCAAGGTTGTGCAATGCCGCCTCATTGATCCCACCAGCCAAGGGAGCGGAATGACAATACGTACGAATATGGTTCTTGATATTGTCACGTATCTTGGAGACTTCGCCGGTAATTGTATCGTCCGATTCGGGCTGGGGGAGAAGATTGTCGATGCCGCTCGGTACTGCGCTGGCTACTACAACGGGGCCCTTTTCTAGCCCGGAAGTGTAGTTCGCAGGAGGAAGATGGCTGACTGCTCTAGACGTATATTGTCTGCGTTTCTGGCGGCGCAGCAGAAAGAAGAAGACTATTCCCGCAATCAAAACTCCCGCAAGCAGGCATCCGATCGCTATCCCAGCGACAGGTCCACCCGCAAGGCCATTCTTGTGAGATGCTGCTCCAGATGTCGCAGTCGCAGGGCCTGTTACAGTATTCGGATCTGGCGGCTGCGTAGGGTTTGGTGTTTGGTTGACTGCTGGGCTCAATGCTGGAACGTTTACTGGGGGGGGCTGCAAAGGGATTGGTGTTTGGTTGACTGCTGGGCTCGATGCTGGAACGCTTACTGGGGGCGTCTGCGCAGGGCATTCGACAACACCGGTGGTGTTGATTCGCGTCTTTGCGTCGCCACCGAATAGAGCGCATCGACTATCTGGGTCGTCGGGAATCTTTGACGTGAAGGTAGCCATCGTGATGGGTGGAGCTCCAGGAAGCTGACACAAACAACAGTCGTCGAAGGCACTCTCGACTCGTTCTATATGCCTTCGCCTAGCGTGAAACTTTGTGCCATGTCCTTGCAGATATCGTGCACGTTACATGCATGATTGCAAGCCTCAGCACACGCCGAAACGCTCAGCTGGTCGCCGGATCCGGTACACTTAGACGAAATAGCGCCAAGAAGTGTTTCCAGACCCCACGAACACTTCATAACAAGCAATCGATTTGCTGATCACCGAAGAGGTCTTTTGTTCGCTTAAAAAGCGGCTGCATAATGTCTCTGGTACTCGAGCGACGGTTGTATGAAGCCACCAATCCGGAGAGCATCAACCACTCTCAAAGTTAGCCCCACCTCTATCAGGGAATCTGGACGCGTCTCGATTTAGAAACTGTTCGTTCAGCCCGAGGCTGAGGCCGTGGCCCGCCGCGCCGAGCCTGGCTGAGTATCGATTGTTAGCGGTGGCGCCTCTACTGAGCATTGAACGGAAAAGCTCCTCGGAACCATGCAGAGACGCCAGAGCCTTGCCGTAACTTCTAGACGTGTCATTAATATTATCAAAGCGCCCTCGCCCAAATATACTTGGTTTTGCGCTGCCTTTACGTCGAGCATGTTCCAGAAAAGATTGACGCGTTCGATATATCAACTATAGTTATCTCTGCTCCGAGTACAAATCTCAGCAAGATGGCAGACCTAGCAGGGCGCCCGGACTTGGTCGTGTCCATCGATTTTGGAATGACTTGTGAGTGTCGCGTACCTGAGCTAACATAGCGCTCGACTCACATCTACCAGGTACCGGTGTGGCATATTGTAATGTAGCAACCGGAAGTGACACCGTTCGACATATTCAAAGATGGCCAGGAAGAACGCAAGCAAACGAGAACAAGGTACGGGAATGCTTATTGACGTACAGCGGCACTAATAGACTGAGGGACCTATAGGTACCCACGCTACTTGTATATCCGCAAGGTTCAGCTACTCCAACATCATGGGGCTTCCTCGCCGAGACCGCACAAGAAGTCAGCGGAGCTGGGCACGAAAGTCGCGAGTGGTTCAAGATCATGCTCGACGAGAATATCCTAGAGCAATTCCGCAAGAACGCTAGCGACCCTTCCACGGTGCCCCAGATACATGAAGTGGAGAAGTTGTACGTGGGTGAAGACTAGATGTCTGACAATTGCTAAGTGTGCCCGCAGTTACACAGACTATTTCCAATACCTCTACCGCACCATCGAAGCGCGACTCAAGGGCGAGCTGGCAAGCCGATGGGAAGATGCGAAGGTCGAATTTATATTTTCTGTGCCGACAACATGGAAGCCAATACCCACTGTCGAACGATTCCGGAAAATAATTTCGTTGGCTGGCTTTGCGTCGCATGCGAATCATACGGCTACGATCGGACTGACTGAAGCCGAGGCCGCAGCGGTACATACGGCTCGCAGCATGCCAGGGATATTCCAGGTATGGTCGCTACACCACTGCTCGTACATTGGGAAAGACTGACGACGAATATAGGAGAACGAATTACTGTTCGTGTGCGATGTTGGTGGCGGTACCACCGATCTTTCGGTATTCCGAGTAAAGAACACAACTGGGGGGTCACTCAATCTTGAGCAGATCGACGTCGTGTTCGGCGCGACAGTCGGTGCGGCACGGCTCGATAGTCTGTACGAGGAAACTGTAGTTCAAAGACTACAGTATGCGGACCAAATGATACCCATGGGATTAGCAGACATCAATCAAACGGCGTGGGCAATGAGGATAAGCAAGGAGTACCAGAAGTGAGTATTCCCGAGAGGTTGCGAGATGTTGGCTCTAATAAATTCTAGTGCGAAGTGCGACTACGGCTCCGAAGAGTCAATGGCTGACACAGAGACGTTTGCTGTCGAGGTACCGAAGCTTGATCGGTCGTATGCCAACCCGCAGTACGGGATTAGTGGTGGTAATATGATCTTCCGAAGGTCTGTTCACACGTGTAAATCGATATGCCATATGCTAACATCCATCAGGGACGATCTGAAGGGTTTCTTCGATGTGCAGGTATAGCAACATTCCCGCAACTCATACTTGATTGTAGCTAAGCCTATACCGACCAGATCTCAAAGCTCTTCGACATGCTCGACAAGCAACTTGTACGAATCCAGCAAAAGTTCCCAGGCGAGCAAGTCGTAAGTCCACAACGATCCACCCCTCGAGCCTCTTTCATCTGATGCAATACAGGCGCATCTCGTTCTCTCAGGTGGCTTGGGCAACTCAGCCTACGTCCAAAGCTGCCTGCGCAGTCGCTACGCATCAGGCAACACATCGCACTCCAACGCACGAAGCATGCAGATCCGCATTGCGCCAGATCCGCAACTCGTGGTGTGTAAGGGCAATGTAGCTGATCGAGTTCAAAAGCTCAAGACTGGTCAATCAGTTCTCGGCTGGCGCTGCTGTCGAGCCAGCTACGGCACCATGTGCAAGATACTCCATGACCCGCAGAACCCAGCGCACTTTGGCTTGAAGACAGAGCGCGATTTGTTGGATGGGAAAAACTATGTTGTAAATTGCATCGATTGGTTCATCAAGCAGGTACGTCAAAGCGCTGGACCACCAACATGACAATATGATGAAGAGTACTTACAAACGCAGGGTGAGCCCGTCTCAAGCGACCATCCCATCGTCCGCACCTTCAACCGTAAATGCCCACCCGCCAGCGCCGCCATGCCGAGTCCAAACCGCATCTTCCCGACGGACGTAATCTGCACTGAGGTCGATAAGTCGCAACTTCCCATGGTTTTGAACGCTTGTATGTCTATTCAACCCCTTCTCCCATCCCCCGCCCCTCCCACTCTCCCACTACACTCCAGTTCTAACGCGCCCGCAGCCTGTCGCACAATCTGCTCCATCTCCTCCGACTTCTCCAGCATCCCGCTGTCCACCTTCAAGCTCAAAAACCGCCACTGGTGGAACAGCGGGCCCAAATACCACCGCATCAACTACGTCGTCAAAGTCAATCTCGGGCCCGCCGACGTGTCTTTTGAACTCTGGCACAATGGCGTGAAGTTGTCCAAGGATAACTCTATCAAGGTGGAGTGGCATGCTTCGGCGCCGCCGCCAGATCCAACCGAGGAGGTGGTGAGTGATGTCCCGGTTAGTGGGGCGGGCATGGGAAGGGCGATGAGGATGAGTACAGGGAATTTGTTGGGCGTGGGGAGGAAGCCGATGATGGGGATGGGGGTGAATGGGCATATAAGTCCGACGTGGAATGAGGGCGGGAATGGGAATGGGTATGTGAGTGGTGGGTGGGATAATAAGACGGGGATGCAGACGCATGTTACGCCGCTGCAGCAGAATGGGTCGACTGTTTGGTAGATGGGGAGGTAGTAAACAGAAAATCTGCCGTCATTTGAGTGGTGCACCCACCATGCATTTCTAAGGGCCATTTGGGTGAATAAGGGCCAGACATGCTAGCATCGCCGTTGGCATGTGGATGGGAGTACTGAAAGAGAAGAGTGCAGAATAATATTGAAACGTGTCGACTTATCTCACAAATTTACGGCAAGAGGATTTGATGGTTGTGAAGCACAGGGCACGAATCTAGGAGCACAGAAGGTCCCGACCCGTGCGCCCAGACTCAAACAAAGTGCCACAGATCAGTAGGGTCTTCTTTATTCACTCAAAGTGTTCAGAAGGAAAAAATTGTGACTGCATCAAGCATCCGTTAACTGTCGTGGTGTCTTAGGCACAAAGGCGTAGCTGGGACCCGCTTCCGGATAGCGTGCCGTAGATCGACGGCTTGCAGGTGACGAGCATCATCAGCCTCCACAAGTCCGCCTTGTCCCCGAACCCGACCCACTCAGTTTGCTACCTGCTCAAACTCTCTGCCCTTCTCTTCTCCCACAACCTATAACTGCAATCAACACCACAGGCAGGCTGGAAGATCGCAATGATGTTCAGCTTCGTCGCAGACGCTCTGACGTAAGTTGCCCCGCCCCCGCTACCCGATACAGCTATCGCAAGCTTCACCTTACGACCTAAGCTGATTACAGTATACAGCGTCGCGACCACGGTCCTGTTTCCTATCTTCGCCTCCTACAAAGCACTGCACACTTCCGATCCTGCTCAACTGGCCCCGTGGCTGATCTACTTTGTCGTCCTCTCCAGCTTCACCGTTGTTGAGAACACTTTCGACTTCATCCTCGCCTGGGTACCGTTCTACTCGTGGTTCCGATTCTTCGCCCACTTGTACCTCATTCTCCCGGGGTCACAGGGCGCCACGTTCCTCTACCAAGAATACATCGAGCCATTCCTATACCACCATGAGCGCGAAATCGACGACTTCATAAGCGAGAGCCACGATCGCGCGAGGTCAGCAGGTCTGAAGTATGTCGAGATGGGCATCGAGTGGCTCAAGGTCAATGTCCTGGGCTTTGCACCACGGAGCCCGCAGCCCGAACGCCCAGCCGGACAAACATACGCTCAGAGCCTCATGAGCAGATTCCAAATGCCCGCCGCACGTGGCTCCAACGACCTCTACGGTTTAGTCAACCAGGCCCTCAGCGGCGCGAGCGCTCTCTATGGCGCCGGCAACAAAGATGCCCAAGCATCCGATCTGAGCCGCGCAGCAGGCAACCTCGTGCCGGACAACATTCGCAACAACGATGATCGACTCAACTACGTCACGAGCCAGCGCCAACGTCTCGAAACCCTGCTCCAGGCATTCGACCGCGAACAAGAGAACATCCGGTCGCAGCAGAGCGGCGGCAGTCGATACTACGAGGGCAGTAGCAGGGGCAGCAGCAGCGGAAACTTGTCGCGGAACAAGAGCGATGCCGAATTCGACAGAATCGAGCGCGACGAAATCAGCTCCGAGCGTCCACCATATCCACTCACGCCGCCACCGCTGGGCCGTCGAACAAGCTCGGGGTGGATGCCGTGGAATTGGCAGCGCCAGCAGGCGCAGGAGGATCCGTTGGCGTACGGCAGGGAGCCGGGCCAGCCGAGGGCGAGGGCGTCGGGCTTTGATCTGGGAGATCGCTAGGGGACGAATCCTTGGAGACGAAAGTCTGATCCTTGACAGGCACAGATGGCTCACGGGATGGTATGGTAGAGGGGCATATATATTACTGAGCCTCGCGGCTTGTATGGTACACATTTGGTAGCCCGATGTCATGGCCCAGGTCTTCGTCATGCTGTGTCGTGGACGTCGTGCACTTGTATATCTACAATCCTAGCAACCCTATCCAACCACGTCTACAGCTTAACCTCCTTGAACGGATACTTGGGCGCATCATCCTTCCTCAGCACCACCTTGCGCTTCTTCTTGGTAACAGCATGTTCCACCCACACCTCCTTTGTCAACTTGCTCGTGAACTCGCGTATAAATCTCGGATCCCAGAGCTCGCTCGCGATGCCCAAATCCTTACAGCACCGCATCAGCGCATTCGATTTGCAGCCCTCGGTCGCAGTCGGAATACCATCGGGATCGAAATACTGCTGTTCGCCGCGGGCAATAGACACAAGGCTGCAGAAAACATATTAGCAAGACAAAGACAAAGTAAAATTGGAGAAGCAACATACCGGCCCTGCACAATCAGCCCATACTCCCTCGTCACGATCTTCCCGGTAATAATGCTCTCTCCCCGCGGGGCGAGGCCCCATCCTCCCGGCCCAAACGTCTTGTTTAATATCCGCCTGTACTTGATTTCAGGCAGATACAATAGCCCGTCTGGCTTTACCTCGACATCTTCATGCACGATCGGCGCGAGAAGGGTTTCTTGCTGCTCGGGCGTGAAGGATATGCTGCCGAGGCCGTGGTAGGAGCGTGTCCAGTCAATGGCAGGCACGCCTTCGATGTCAGGCGGTGCGTCGCTGAGACCGTCGGTCAGGGAACGTTGCGAGCGCGCCTCTTGGGCGGCGGTTTCGGCGGAGGCGTTGCGGAGGGTGGGGACAGGAGCTTCTTTGAGGGGGAAGGAGGGCGTGACTGTTCGTTGGGGGGTCGTTGATGCTGCTGGTTTCGCGGCTGTTGTGGTCGTCGTAGCGGGCTTTGCGGCTGCTGATGTGCTTGTGGATGGTTTGGCGGCGGTAGTGGAGGTCGTCGCCGCTGCTTTCGGCGGGGTGGGCGACCATGCGGCGCGGAGAGAGGATGAAGAGAAGCTGCGTGGAGGTATCCGGTATGCCAATTGGGGCGATCGTGAAGTAGACGATGTTAACAGGGCAGAGAAGCCCCTTCGGGCATGCGACGTTGCCATTGTGAGGATGGTACACTTGTCTGGTGAGCCACGCGATGGAGGGCGACTCGAGAACGTCGTTGGCGCGAAGTCACGCTCTGCTCCGCTCCGAGCTAACCTGATGCGTCAGCCAATCAGAGTAGATCAACTCAGGGTTAGCCGCTCTGCAGGAACGGTAGATGTCAAGCCACCGAACCCCCGGCTCGCTTGCCGAGACCGAGAGCGACGGCCACTGCAGCTCAAATCGTCACATGTATCTGTAACTAGGGTCAGAGTGGAGCGTGTGCGTCTGTCCTGGTCGCGCAGAGAGGGGACGGTATATTGTGTTGCCCCAATCGGACGAATATCGTCGGGGACGGGCTGCCGTTGCTCGAGATGACTACCAACGGGGCGTACCCAAGACCTTACCCGTCGGCATTGATTAGGCCATCTGAGTCCCGCTTCAGCAGCTCATGAGCGGGTTATTTCATGTCAAATCCCAGTCTTTGATGTCAATGTACGACAAAGAAGAGACATCGCTCTTTCCCTGTCACGAACATCAGCATCTCAAAGCTGCAACGTTACCTGACAACGCCAACATCCACACCCTAGCCGCCAGGGCCTGCTAGCGACCGGTGGCGTACGTCAAGCATATCTCCGCAACGATTAGCGCAGATCTTGTGGAGCTTAAGTCGTCCAACATAAGACTGCCCGCCCCCGTCCAACCTTGCTTCGCGCGAGGTCTTAAACCTGTTCCTACTCACCATGTCACCAACACCACACGAGAGCAGCTCAGGCCTGTCGAGGCTCTTGCGCAGCGTGTCAATCTCGCAGATTATCGCTTTAGCTACCGCATTTGTGTGTTACCCATATGTCGCGCACCGTCAACACTCAGGATCGTTGATTAACAGTGCGGCTAGTTTGTCATACGCTTCCTTGTTCGAGCGATTCAACGCATCTACTTTCACCCTCTTAGCAAGTTTCCAGGTCCGAAGCTAAGAGCGGCGACGCGGATCCCCTCACACATTGAGATATGGACCGGCAACAAGCATATCAACATGGCTGCATTGCATCGCAAGTATGGTCATGTCGTTCGCGTCAACCACGACGAATTGAGCTGGACCCATCCAGACGCATGGAAAGATGTACGTTATTCGTCTATGCGCAACTTCTGTCGTTCGTGACAGTAACTCGGGCCACGACACTGGCCGCCGCGGTTCCCGTGTACTGACTATATCTAGATCTACGGTCATGGGACAAAAGGCACCAAAGGCACCGTCCCACACAAAGACTGGGCACGTTACGGCCAGACAGTGAACGGATCCCCGAATCTCATTCAAGCTCGCGAAGCCGATCACAGTCGACAGCGCAAGATCTTCACGCCAGCATTCTCTGATCGTGCGCTGAAGCAACAAGAACCTCTCTTCTTGAAGTACATTGATCAACTGGTATCGAAACTGAAGGCATCGATCGAGCAGAACCCAGAGAAAAGCATCGACATGGTCCGGATGTACAACTTTACCACCTTCGATGTCATGGGTGACCTCACTTTTGGCGAGCCTTTGCACATGCTCGAGAATGCTGAGTAGTAAGCCGCACATCAGCCTTTTGTAACAACTTATGGCTGACAAGATTTAGCGACCCGTGGGTTAGCATCATCTTCTCCAGTATCAAAATTGGAAGTCGCTTCAGTGTCATGTTGAACTATCAATTGCTGTGGCGACCATTCCGGGCTCTGTTCAATAAGGGATCGAACAAGAGACGATACGAACACTTCCAGCATTCTGTCACGCGAGTCACGAAGCGTCTCGAGAAGGGCCGTGATACAGAAGGCATCGATCTGTGGGACCTCGTGCTAGCCCAGAAAGAAGGCAAAGGTCTCAGCAGGGGCGAGATGGACTCGAACGCTTCGCTGTTTATGATTGCAGGCACGGAGACCACAGCCACCTTGGTGTCTGGAATGACCTACCTGCTTTTGAAGAATCCCATGTGCATGAAGAAGCTCATGGAAGAGATTCGAGGTAGCTTCCCGAGCGCCGAAGACATGACCATGGAACAACTCGCTGCGCTGCCATACTTCGCAGCCTGTGTCAAAGAAGCATTCCGACTGTATCCTCCCGTCCCGCTTGGCTTACCGCGCATCACTCCAGAAGACGGCAGTACGATTTGCGGACAATTCGTGCCTCCCAAAACCATCTGCATGATCCCGCAACTTGCAATGTACACCCATCCGCTAAATTTCAAAAATCCGGAGCAGTATATACCAGAGAGGTGGCTTGGTGATGCAAGGTTCGAAGAGGATCAGCGACATGCACTGCAGCCCTTCTCGGTCGGCTCAAGAGACTGTGTAGGAAAGAAGTAAGTCTGATATATTTGTGCTAAGGTGATTGATTTGCTGATAACTAGTAGCATGGCGTATCACGAGATGCGTCTCATTATGGCAAAGGTTTTTTATGCATTTGACTTTGAGCTCGCACCGGAGAGCACGGATTGGGCGGACCAGGCTACTTATATATTGTGGGAGAAGAAGCCATTGATGTGTAAGCTGAAGGCGGTTGACTAGGTGCGGAGTGTGCGGAACTTTTCCTTGAATCGAAGCGCGCAACGAAATAGACCATGACATCGAATGACCTACTGAGACAGGGCCATTATATGCCGTGATGAGACTTGGATTCCACTTGTTGGAGCTGCTGTGAAAGAGCGAGGAGGATGCTGCACAGACGATGATTGCGGAACTCCGCAAATGCGCGACTCAACACCGCAACACCGCCAGAGGTCCGCAATGCCACAAGAACCTATGAGCGACCAGATGGGAAAGCTACAAGTTGCCCAAAAGGGCAGTATGCTGTTATCGGCTGGTTGAAAGCATCTGTCCAATCAATGGCAACTTTCTTTGTACCAATCTTCGCCACACATTCCCATCTTTTCTTTCACGGGTGTAGCTAGTAGCAGTGCAACCTTTTCATTCCCGCACGGTCGTCCGGTATCTACTTTTCGTCCGTATACTCTCATATAACCTATGATCTCGTCTCATGGAGTGTTGCTTTTTCCACTGCTGTTTGCAACAACCTTCTCTTCCACTGTTGATCACCCCACCCCATCGCCATCCAATTTTACAGACTCACATTCGACCTCCTTCGTCAATAGTTAACAGTCAATCTCACGATGTCCCTCCCCACTCATCTCACCGGCCACCCAGCTCCCTCCGACTATCCGCCCCTCGTCCTTACCGGCCTGTCCAAACTCCGCTGGGCTGTCAAACACCCTCCCGCCGATCCAGCCGTCACATTCGCAGGCAAGACGATCCTCGTAACTGGCGCAAATGCCGGTCTCGGCTTCGAAGCCGCCGTCAAATATGCACAGAAAGGCTGTGCGAAGCTCATTCTCGCAGTCCGGAGTGTCGACAAAGGCGAGACGGCCAAGAAAGCAATCCTCGAACGCAGTAACCGAAAGTCAGACAACTTCATCTCCATCCTCATCGTGGACCTCACACGTTTTGAATCCGTGCAGAAATTCGCGCGCGCACTGAACAACGAATGTGCAACCACAGGTCTGCACATCGCCCTTCTGAACGCCGGCATCGCGAATCCCTCCTTCACGACTGGTCCGCACGGCTACGAACAAGCCCTCCAAGTCAACGTCCTCAGCACCGCGCTCATGGCACATCTCATCGTGCCACTACTCCGGCGCACCGCTGCGACGAGTACAGAAAAGCCCCATCTCACCTTCGTCAACAGCTTCGGACACACCGAGCCCCAGAAATCATGGTACGCCGGCCCGCCCAGCAACGGCAGTTTACTCGCCTTCACCAACACGCCGGCGCTGTTTGACCAGCGCAAAGCGTACACTTCGGTAAAGTTACTGGGCATGAGCGTGATGCTGCATTTCGCCCGCACGCTTGTGTCTGCCGACGGAACACCGGACGTCATTGTGAATAGCTGCTGTCCGTTCTTCTGCCGCACCGAGCTAGGCAGGAACTTTTCGACCGTGTGGAAGACGGTGTTTGGGGCGGCGCAGCGCTTCACGGCCAGGAGTGCCGAGGAAGGCGCCAGGACATTGGTTGGGGCGAGTGTGTTGGGCAGCGAGAGTGTGGGGGCGTTTTGGCATCATGATGTGCTGTATCCGTAAGTGCTTGTTGCTGTTCTTGTGGGGCGTGGTGCTAATGGGTGGTAGATTGGGTGAGTTGGCGAGGGATGAGGTGGAGATGAAGAGGTGTTGGGAGGAGATTTGGGGGGTGTTGGTGAAGGAGCGTGTGGTTGAGGATGGGGCGAAGGAATGAGTGTAGGGAGATCTGCAGCTCGGTGCGTCTGCGACCGCTTATCTTGCGCATTAATATGCCTAGGGCGTGTACATCCGCTACTGTTGATTTCCACCACTCGGTTAGATATCAAAGCAGTGGGAGTAGACGAAAATGAGCCCTCTTTTCTAATTCATTCGGCTCTAGTACGCAAAATTCATCTCAGTTTTGGATGAGCTCTTGCGAATCCGCGTAGTCGAACATTTGCGTCTTCATTTCGTTTTGTTTTGATACTGCTGTCGTCCTGGTTACTAGGCACTCACCTATCAAGAGAGCTGCTGTAATCCCCCTGCGGCAAAAGGTCGGTGAGCTCGAGAAGAAGAACCAGGAGGTCCAGAATGAGTGCAGGCGTTCGGGGACGGCTGCTGAGAATGCCAAAGTAGAAATGATGCGGCAGCGGCAATGACTAGTGATATGACGGCGCAGATTGATACCCTCACACACGATACATAATAGCTTGAGACAGCAGCTCCGACACTATCATGCCACCTTCCCAACATTAGCCTCAGTTTCCATATGCACGATATCTCCTTTCTGCCTTAACATATCATCCAGCTCTCTCCGCTGTTCCTCCGAAACGTCATTAATATGCACCGCCACATCGTCCCCAAATTTGGCGTTGATCTCCTCGAGCGAAAGCCCGGCCGTCTCAGGGAAGTAGAAGTAGATGACTGGGATGAACAGCGCGGACCAGATGATGATGACGAGATAGTACTTCCAGCCCACTTCGACGAAGCCGATAGGTGCCGTTTGGAGGAGGATGATCGAAGATGCGAACTGGCCGAAGAGGGAAAAGCCTGCGAGAACGTGTGGGTCAGTATGTTATCCCTAATATTGCAAGAGTTGGCTTACCCATTCCGATGGGTCTGATCTCGGTCGGAAAGATCTCCGCGACGTAGATGTACATGGTCGTATCGCAGAACGTGCTGGGTATTATGATTAGCCAGGGTCGAAAGTGAAGGCGGCGACATCATCCGGGAGCATACCCTTGGAAAGCGAGGTAAAGAAACACCAGGAAGACACCAGCTGCATTACCCGCCTTATTTGTCGTAGCCGAGTACAGGTCCAACATGATGACAAGGAGAGACACTGTCAAGACTATGCCGGCGAAGCCAGTCATGAACATGCCTCGCCTGGAGTTGACCTTGTCATGTAGCCATGCGCCGAGCGGATTGTATATGACGCCTTTTACTCATCAGTATATCGATCACCAGATTTGCATTGGATCTCAAGAGACTGACCTGCTGTCGTAAGCCACACCGCCGAGAGTAGCAGCGGCATAGCACCGGTCTGTCCGAGATTGGTGAAGAGGATAACGAGGTAGTTGTTCTGTTGACGTCAGGATGGAGATCTAGTATGCTGCCACAATTCAACACGTACAATGACGAGCGGTCCACCAAATTCTGCACCCCACTGAGTCAGGAATCCTACGATCATGCGTTTGCGATAGCTCTTGAGCTTCAAAACTGCTGTCCATGGTGTGACTCCCAATTTCTTAAGCTTGGCCGTATCCATAGCGAGTTGCTCGGTGTTCTGGTAGAATTCTTCCTTGGCTACCAGGTCCTCCGGGTCTTCAGGCGATTGACGCAATCTCTGCAACACCTTCCACGCCTCCTCATTCTTGCCCTTTTGCAGAAGCCAACGTGGGGAGCGGGGTATCCAGATGGAGGCAACCAGAAGAATAGTGGGACTGAAACATTGCACAGCGAGCGGAAACCGCCAAGCAAAGCTCGAGTTCACTGCTGTGGCATAGTAGCAGGCGTATCCTAGCCATGACGAGAGCATGTAACCGAAGACGAGGAAGATAGCGTGGTGGCCTACAAGCCACCCTCGCTTCGCAGGAGGGGCCAATTCGGACAAGTACATGGGACATATTGTGACGAGGACACCGATACCGAGCCCGGAGATGAACCGACCTGCTTGAAACATCCTGTATTGAGTTTCATGTCAGCTCCAATTTACATCAAAGCGGAATTCTTAGTCAGGACATACTCCAAGCTTTGTGCACCACCTTGCAACGCACCTCCGAGCACCGAGAGCAGCGCTCCGATCTGGATGTTGCGCTTGCGTCCAAGAGCGGTGGCAGACCACATAATGAACAGGGACCCGACGGCACCGCCACCACTGAACACGCCGTTGGCGGTTGCGATGGCATGCGTGGTTCGTCCGCCATAGCCAGGCTCGCCTTGAAGAGGGAGATCGAAGAACTCATACCAGCCAGGCTGGCCGATAGTGCTGCCTATGACTGATGCGCAGTATCCATAAGTCTATCAACAGACCATGTGTCAGCCTACATATATCCAACTACTCGTACGCAACCATGGAGTAGACTCGCGAGATCGAAAGGGGTTTCTTACCAGTGAGCCGAAGGCTGCCGCTACCGTCACAAGCCGATCTGCATGACATAGTCAGTATCTGCGTTGTCTTCGGATCATAAATCGGAGCTTACTATATGTTGTAGTGCCATTTCTGCGCTTTTCGTTGAGCGCCATGGTGAATGAATGTTCGTCCTGTTACTTGTAGCGGGATCGGCAGCGGGCGACAGCATATCTTATGCAGTTTCTCACATCGTCGGACTTTGCATCGCACTATCTCAGGAAAGCTAATTACTAACAGGCGGGAGCATGCCGCCTGCATACGCAGGAGCGTCGCACCGGTGACTCGTGGGCTTCGGAGCGTACCACATGCGTCAAACCTGTTTAGTTTAGCGTTTTCGCCCTGGGAAAATAACTTCCGAGGTTGTGTCGGAAAGTGAAGCTGATTGGCCGCCCTTCGCGGTAAGTATGATCGCCAGTGTCCCAGCAGCGAACAGGAGGGAACAGCACTCAGAGGCCATGATTTTCAGCCACGCTGGAGAACGACCTGCACAATGGATCTTTAGCCAGATATCGCTCCAGCACCTTGTGTGAACCTGTCTGCGATCGGAAATGCATAATGCTGATCCTGCTACAGCTGCTCAGCAAAGAGAATGTGCAAGACGTCTTTTCAACTGCCCAGCTGCAGTCGCGCCGATGTTGAAATGACCTGAGCACTTCAAAATCCGGAAGTTACCATCGTTGCCGATATCAAGGTTTAATGGCATCTTGGGGAATGACCATGCAGAGTCGTGATAGTTTCGGAGTGTACCATCGTAGTGCGACCTGGAAGGACCACCACAATCCGGGGTCAATCGCACACTTGCGGGGTATCCTGTGGGGTACACAGCGCATTTTGGAGAATTTCTGAGGCTTGCTTCGAGACAACGCCCCAGCTCATTTCGACGACTGATCTGGAATATGGCCACAAACCAAGCAGTGGAGGACGCGAGAGCACAACATGCTGTGCCTTTTGACTCGCTTCCAGACTATCGGCGGGTATGGAACCAGGCCGATGCTGGTAGCTACACAGAAGGCTTGGGTCGCCTCATTATCGTCACTCCCGAAATTATTGCCGCGGCCTCGAGACAGTGTATCAAATCGGGGCGGCGGACGACCGTGGCTTGGAATATGAACCAGCTCAATGTTGCCAACTTCAATCGCCAACCAGCCCAGCACCACATTGTCAGCCTATTAGGCGGATTGGCCTTTGACGATGTGTATGTATTTAACCCACAGCAATCCTCTCAATGGGATGGTTTGCGTCATTTCTCGGCCCCATTCCCATCGAAAGACGGTTCGGATTCGAAAAGGCTCTACTATGGCGGAGTAGAGGCAAAGGAAATCACCAACCGAGCGTCGGACCGCATCGGAATCCAACATTGGGCACAGGAAGGCATCTGCGGTCGTGGTGTTCTCCTTGACTATGCCACCTACGCCGAGCGTCATGGCATCAAGTTCTCCACCTTTTCAGATCACAGCATCCCGCTCCACGTATTGCTGGATGTTGCTAAAGAGCAAAACAACCTGCAGTTTCAACGAGGCGACATATTATTTGTTCGGATTGGCTTGGTCGACGAATGGGAGAACAAGATGGGCGATGCCGGAAGAATGGCTTATGCCACGACAAAGACACCACAGCACGCGGGAGTTGAAGGCACTATCGAAATGCTGCGCTGGATTTGGGACACGGGCTTTGCAGCCGTTGCCGGCGATGCTGTCTCTTTCGAAGTCTACCCGCCGAAGGAGGAATTCGAGCGAGAAGGAACGCATGAGAAGGTGCCGGGATTGTTCATGCATGAAGTCCTTCTGGCTGGATGGGGCATGCCCATTGGAGAGCTATTCGATCTAGAGAAACTCAGCGCAATGTGCAAAGCGGAAGGACGATGGGACTTTTTTCTGGCATCGGCCCCTCTGAACATGCCTGGTGGCGTAAGCAGCCCACCAAACAGCATTGCGTTCTTTTGATCACAAGTCGCAATCGTCCAACAATGTGTATGTAACTTGCCTCATAGTAGCTGGTAGGTTGATCGATGCGCGTGAGTTGCGCGTGTTTGCAAATGGCGAAGTGAGCTAGCGAAATGTGGCTAGTGCGACGCGAGTCCGTGTAGCGCGCTCGTTCCCCACGGGGTGAAAAGGACCGAAAATAGGGACCTCGGATGCTGAGCCACTACTAGCCGTTCACCCTGTTCCGACAGCGTTCGTCTGCTCGTGTTGTGATTGCCAGGATAGTATGTACGTTTGGCATTTTATTCACTGCTTCATGGACTCATCCCATCGACCACCTGATGTCTGGAAAAGGAACCGCCTGCCCGCATTGCCCGCAAGCATTTTCGCGTCCTAGCCACCTGCGGCGCCATGTTCAGTCGCATATGAGTCCGAGCGAACGCGACTTGCGATCTTGCCATCAATGTGGCCGATATTTCGCGCGAAATGATGTTCTGATCAGACATCTAAGATCTTTCCACGGCGACCAAGTCCGTCTTACTCGTGCTGGCCGGAAATCCTGCGCGCGATGCATCAAGAAGAAAATACGCTGTGACCGTGGTCAACCGTGTCAGCATTGCGTCAAAGGCAAGAGCAACTGCATGTACTCCGAAGATACTACCCCAGACACGGCAGTGCAGAGGAAGGACGAGTCGGGTATGAGATCCAGTGCATGTCCTGAGACGGAATACTCTAATTCGAAGCAATGTGAAGTGGGGGAATCAAGCGTGGAGAATAACAAAGAAGCTGGTATGCTACAAACCACGGACCCGTCTTCATCCTATGCTCTCGATCGTTGGTTCGACGAACAGTTCACGGAGCCACCGCCTTCGCCACATGCCGACGCTGTTCTTGCGGTCGGCTCGACTTCTTTCGAGGCTTTGGACGACTTTACAGAGTCCATAACAACTGAAAAGTGCCGTACTGATATCCTGGGGCCCTTTCTCTCGCCTAATGCCAACCTTGAGCTTGGTTGCAGCGACCTAGATTGGCTCGATGTCGACTTCGCTCAATACGACCTTGATCAATGGCAAATCGCGCCCGATTCCTTCTCAAGTAACATCATGGCAAGACCGCCTCAAATGTTGCCTGTCACGGCAATCCAACATTGCCCAACATCTGTTACATACCCGACGCCCCACTCGAGCAAGACACACGAGTATGCGATGTGCCAAATCGAGACTGGGGAGAAGTCTGCTGAGATCTGTTCAAATGGGCACCGCATACCCGCACAACCGTGGCCTTTTGATGATGACTGCCAAAAGCCAACTCTGCCACCCATAGAGTCATTGGTAGGGCGCGTAGCTCGCGTTCACAACACTGCAGCAGTCT
>TARA_R110002003_G_scaffold140_17_pt1 | contig 19809 bp, 26 predicted proteins | sample TARA_R110002003 | Tara Oceans TARA_R110002003 (sample SAMEA4396441) | marine metagenome | biome: Westerlies Biome; feature: [SRF] surface water layer (ENVO:00010504); material: water (ENVO:00002006), including particulate matter (ENVO:01000060) such as... | depth 5 m
CAGTGTCAACAATCCCCAATATTTCGGTGGCTTGCCGTCGTTCCTACCCGTGTACACCCAAAATTCTTTAGGCGAGTGGCCGTCGTCAGGCTACGCATCGTTCCCAAACTTTGCGATACCATTTCTACAACCGTACGGCAACATGTCGCCACCACAGCCAGTGAGGCCCGCTCGCAGCAGCTTCGGCAATGGAAAGGCAGTTCCAGAGCAAGAGTTCAATTCGCCTGCGGAGAATGCTCAGCAACCACCAGGTCACGGCTCGCCTCCGAGGGTCCAACCCGCATACCAAGTGTACCCTGGGCAGGGACATAAGCGTAGCCGTCTACCATCTACTGATGTCGGACGCAAAGCGCCACGTAAAGCTGTCGCGAGTAGCCCGCTACAAGAGAGTCCGCCTCGTCCATCGCACACCAAGTCGACATCGGCACGGGATGGAGCTCCCAACCGAAAGAATCAAGACAGACACGACTCTCCAGTCCCAGTGCAAGGCAAGCCGACTGCTAAGAGTAGGGCACGTAGGCTCGCAACGCCCATGCCGTCTGGATTTAGAAAACTCCCGCCTAGTGAATACGGGCTTAGGCCCCCAAGAGTGCGAGGTGGGCCTGTAGTACTGGAAGAGGATCCGGAGAACGATGACAACGAGGAGGATTCTCCGAGGGCCACTATTGAGTCAAATGAAGATGCATTACTGCACTCACCTCCATCCGCATCCACCACCCGTAACCAGGCACGCCGTGGTCGTCCACGACCTCAGTACGACTACTGGATCCCGAAAGAGCTCGAGGGGGTACAGCGAGCGCTCGGCGAAGACAACTGGAACGACTATCTGGTTTTGCACGAGAAAAAGTGGATGGGCAACATTACGGAAGCACAATATACTGCCAGGACAAGAGCAATATTCACAGTGTTCGACGAGACAGCTAGGGAGAACATGGAGAAGAAGATGGTAGACAGAGTTGTTAGGCCGGTGCTGGAAAAGCATGCAGGGAGTAGAGTGGAGCTGTTGGGTGCCTCCCGACTTGACCCAACCCGGCAGAGGACGTCTAAACAGTACGACGATGACTCAGCATGAAAGCGCCACTTCGGCGTCGGAGGACTTGACGAGATGGGCTGCGAGGACCGCCAAGATAGCTTACACGACTGACACGGTCGACGTCGGGATTTCAATAACCAGGAAAGAATGCAATGAGGCCTTTGAGAACAATGAGAATATCAGCTGACGCCCCACGCATTTTCGAGATTGGCTCGCCAATCTACGGTGATGCACATCTCCACTTGGAGACGGCTGCCCTGCTCGTTGATGCATACCGGTGCAATCAAATGGAGGGCCATGGAGGGGAGACCCACCACATACGTATCGTAAGCACGCAGCATGATGAATGATCGGCCCGAAGTGAAAGTGGACGCGAGGCCGAGGAGCGCACAGAACAATGTGCATCCGTAGAGAGAGTTAAGTAGATACGCACGCCGAGCCTGTAGTGTGTCCCGTGGCTTTATGGAATGATGCGCGCATGGATGTGTGTGGATAGATGTGGCTGCTGCAAACGTCAATTTATGTTTCATGTTGCGGGCCTGAACGGCAAAGATTGGCACAGATCTCCGCCAGTGAGTGACGTAACCAAGCGCGCTAAAACCAGGGTCCATTAGACGGTTGAAACCGAGAAATGGCATGCAGCCGCTGGGAAGCTGCTGGGAAAGAGATTGCTATCATGGCCATGGCGGACGGACTGGCGGACGTCAGGGTTGCTGCCCTGTTGCTACGTGCATTCATTGGGCGCTATTGATCATCTTGGGCACGCTTCCAAGCCGAACGAGGACGCGCTGCAGCGTGGCGCTCCTAGTGAGCTCTCGCGAGAAGCTATCAACTTCTGCAGACAGCCCGTTGTGCTTGGGTTGGACGCTGCCGGCAGACCCGCGACGTGCGCAGACTACCATGGCTGAATGGTGTTTGTGCGGAGCACCAGCTAGTGCATGCGTGGCCGCCGCGGCGAACGACGAGAGAGATTCTTGCTTTAAGACCGTTGCTGTTAGACGTGCTCGCTGACTATTTTCCCTCCGTCGCTCCCCGCCCCGTCCTGCTCCAGTGTGAGTAACGTTAGCCACGGCATCGAGATTCACGACACGCTGCGATTCGCTGCAACAAAGACCCGAGCCAGCTACAGATCAGAGACAAATCTCTGGACACGAGTTCCTGCAGGAGCAAGGCGGAGATTCACATCGACTCCACGTTTGCGGTAACTGAGCACCGCACCCTTGCACCAGGCTAGGGCTGCTGCGAGAGGATTCCACTCGGAGCGCAACATCACAACAGCGGCGTCATACGTCCGGCTAGAGCAGATTACGGGACGCGCCGACGTACCACGGCAGCCGCGCCTGCTCGACTGAATACGGCGAGTGCTCGAGATCCGAGGGCACCATGCAGTTCTACAACTCTGGGAACCGCAACGACGGAAGGGGCAGGAAGATGGCTCCGGTGATTGAGGTAAGATAGCTTTCCTTGCCAGAACGACGGTGCGCCCCGTTGCCAGAAGATTCTGCGCAGCGGCATGCTCTCATTTCGCGTGCAGAGTCCAGGTGGTTCCAGCTTGCTGCGATGATGTAGGGCAATCGAACGCAGCATCGTCATCTCGGTGGTCCGAGCGCCCAACGTCATCGCGGATGCGCAGGTGCTTGTTCGTGCGTTTCGTTCCTTCCACCAAGGACGCCTCTCTTTTGAACCAGTCGCCTGCCCACACACCTCACCCCCTCTGACACGAGTTATCCCGCGCACTACTGCCTCTCTTTGGCATCCTCTTGGTTGCACGCGGTTTTTCTTACGAGCTGCCTCTTCTTGAGCCTCACAATACCCCGCTATCACTCAACTCCGGCCTTCCAAGCCGATCCCACACGCACACACACTAAACATGGCCGCGATACAGAATTTCAAGAACTTCCTGCGCCATGGCAAGCAGGCCCGCCAAAACGCCGAGCCCACGACGAACGTCTCCAACGTCCACGCACAGTCCGACCAACGGCGGCACCACGCACCAGATCCCACGCATCATGGCATCTCGGAGCCCATCATGGACCAGAAGCTGCCTCAGCACGGCAACATCCCTCACGGCGACTACTCGGTCGGAGCCGGTGCCGGCGACAACCGCAATGTCGCTGCCCAAGCAGGTGCCGCTGCCGAACGCGCCGCTGCTGACAAACAGAAGATGAACGCGGCGGCAGCTGGCAAGGGCGTCGACCCGTCAGTGCTGGAGCGCATCGTGGCAGAGGAGCGCGAGGCCAAGGGCAAGATGCCACGGTATCCGGGGCTCGAGCGCTGGAACTTGATTGAAAAAATGGGCGACGGCGCCTTCAGCAACGTCTATCGGGCCCGAGATTCGACCGGGCAATGGGGGGAGGTTGCCATCAAGGTCGTCCGCAAGTTCGAGATGAACTCACAGCAGGTCAGTATTACCCGTCGGTCTTGCCCTCATCTGCCCATTTCCTAGTCCTTCCCAACCGCATCACGTTTACAGTTGCGGTGTTTTTGAGCGTTACCAACACGAGGCCTGGTGTAGGATAAGCATGTGCATCCGGACTTCAAAACGCCAAAAGCAGCCGAGGTGCGACAATTCCAAGCGTCGATGCTCAGCTCAAGCAGCATCTGCCGTTCCCCTATTCACTACGTAGGGCAAGCGCTGACGTAATGCCCTGCAGAGAGCGAACATTCTCAAGGAAGTACAAATCATGCGCCAGCTGGATCACCCCAACATCGTCAAGCTCATCGACTTTTCCGAATCAAAGCAATACTACTACATCATCCTCGAGCTGTGTCCCGGCGGCGAGCTGTTCCACCAAATCGTCCGTCTGACGTACTTCTCCGAGGACCTGTCAAGACACACCATCATCCAAGTCGCAAAGGCACTACAATATTTGCACGAGGAAGCAGGTGTCGTACACCGGTTAGTACCCCTAATAGTGCGATGCCGATGTCAGTCCCGCTGACGTCATATCACAGAGACATCAAGCCCGAGAACCTTCTCTTCTATCCCATTCCATTTGTGCCAACGAGAAACCCCACGGCCAAGGGCCCTGACGATGAGGACAAAGCCGATGAGGGCGAATTCATCAAGGGCCAAGGTGCTGGCGGTATCGGGGTCATCAAGATTGCCGACTTCGGTCTTAGTAAGGTCATTTGGGACAGCCAGACGATGACACCCTGTGGTACCGTTGGTTACACTGCACCCGAGATCGTCAAGGACGAGCGTTACTCCAAGAGTGTTGACATGTGGGCACTTGGTTGCGTACTGTATACTCTGCTTTGCGGTTTCCCGCCGTTCTACGACGAGTCTATTCAGACACTGACAGAGAAGGTCGCACGCGGCCAGTACACTTTCCTCTCGCCCTGGTGGGACGACATCTCCAAGCCCGCCCAAGATCTCGTCTCGCATCTTCTGACTGTAGACCCCGAGAAGCGATACGACATCAACCAGTTTTTGAACCACCCATGGATACGAGAAGCAGACGAGCCGACCTACTCTGCTCACGATGCGCCACCGCTCGCCACCCCTGCAGCACGAAAGCAGGAGCGTCTGCAGCCAGACTTCAGCTACTTGGAATCACCCGGGGCGAGACGCCAGGACTTCCGATCACCCGGTGCCGTCAACCTACGAGAAGTCTTCGACGTCGGGTATGCCGTACATCGACAAGAAGAGGAGGGGAAGCGAAGGAAGAACTTCAAGCAAGGATACCGTGGCGCCAATGCTATCAGCTCACTCAACGCGCTTGATGAGAACGAAGATGACGATGAGTTCAGCGCCGAGTCTGTCCCGTATGAGTCGTCACAGCAACACCCGCCAGCGAAGCTACCAAAGTCTCAAGGGACAGATGTATCCGCAATGGAGCAGAAGATGCGCAACACTTCACTATCGGCTGCAGCACAAGCACGGCAACAACAAACTCAGCCACGACAGCAAGAGCGCGGATACGGTCAGCATTCACCCGCCGTTGCAGCCGCGGCTAAGCGCCAGGTCAAAAACAAAGGTGCTTTTGAACTTAGCCTTGAGGGCGCGACGCTCCTCGGTCGACGAGGAAAGAAACAAGAGCCGAGTAGTCTCCGCGAGCAGATCTCAGCTCAGTGACAATCATCGTCGCTCACGAAAGATTGGTAGACGATGATGTTCACCTCTCAACGACATGTGCATGACACGACGGCGTTTCCTTTATCCGACTTTTCTCATTGTAGTTGCACCCGGATCTTGATATCTCTTTTTGTCACATCGTCTCCCCCCTCATGGCATAGTTTACTACGGTATCTTCTGCCTATTAGTGGATCGGGCAGAAGGAAGATTGATTGGTGCGGTAGGGTCATGATGAGGGGACTAGATGTGGCCGTAACAGAGCCAGCATGCTCTTGCATAGCGTGAGCACGAATGAAAGAATCGTTTGAAACTGCACGTTCGTGACCTGTCATTGTAACTGTGGTGCAAAGTACCAACCCGCCATGAACTCACCTATCCCTCCTCGCGACGTCTTGTGCCACACCGTCCGAGAGAAAATAGTCTAGCCCTCCCCCAACAACGTCTTCTTGACCACAACCCACTGAACCCCCTTCACACACGTCCACCAAAACGAAACCCAGCCCGCAGCGCCCCCCAGTGCCCCTACCCCACGTCCCCTATACCATACCCGCGCACAACGACCCCTCAGTCCATTCCGATATGCCTACCTCCGCCTTCTACAGGCCCCATCCAACCCGCTCTACCCTACCACGCATATGAGGTCTCCGACCGCTTCCCACGCGTCTCGCGTACGCTTTGGTTCGTGCACCCATTGATTATAACGCAACGCAAGTGCAACACCAGATGGACTCTAGCGGCACGGTACGGCGCGGCGCGGTGTAGTGTAGAAGAGTCACGTCACGTCACGCTGCTTTTCCATGTGCGTTTTGCAGCGAAGTGGATGTGGATATGCGATGGGATGTGTGCGGCCGGCTCCTGGAGGCATGATATATGGGCTGCATGCAGGGTTTGTGCACTTGTGCGTTGCGCTTCCTTCGGACGGGGAGAGCGGGAGGGGGCTGGAGGTAAGGTGGCTTGGATTGTGGTTGTGGTTGTGGATGTAGTTGTGCGGTTGTGCGGTCGGTCGTGGCTGAAGTGGGTGATAGAACAGCGTCTGACCTTTGCTTGGATAGACTTCGTAAATCACATGGCGGTGTGATGTTCGAATTGTGCTGTTAGAGGGGAGAGGACAAGTTGGATTGGAGCGGGTGTTGAAAAGCACATGTTGGTCTAAAAAGTTCAATGTGAATGCGTAGTATTATTTTATGTACGAATGTATCGCGCTATGTAATGTATGTATGCATGCATGACAACGAGTCTTTCTACCACAGCTCTACGTTAGAATGCATGCTGCTGATGTTCCTGCTTCTACACCCCCTCCGCACGCTTCTTATCGCTTCGGCAACGGCCCGCTCGCTGCCGTCAACGGCATGATGCCATTCGCGCCTGTGATGGGCGTCTGCGCACCTGTGACGGGAGTTTGCGGTGCTGGCGTCGGTGCTCTGCTAGGCACGTTACTTCTGTTGTGCGCCATGTGTGCTTTGACCAGATGTCCTGCACATAACGCGCTGTTGAGTGATAGTTCGCCCGCTAACACACCGGCTGCGATTACACGCGCGAGTTGCCTTGCGTTGTCGCCGGGCGAGGTTGGATGAGCGCCGCGGACACCGAGAAGATCGAGCATGGCGGATTGGGGTTCGAGAATGGTGCCGCCGCCGATGGTGCCGACCTCGATACTGGGCATGGAGACTGAGATCTGCAGGTTGCCGTTTACACTGCTGTCTGTTAGCATCCTCTGTTCAACAAGTTTGTGAAGGTATGGAAGGCTTACTTGTTCATAATGGTGATGCAGTTCGCGCTCTCAACCACCTGGGCAGGATCCTGGCCTGTAGCGAGGAACATAGCAGCGACAATGTTTGAGGCGTGGGCATTGAAACCACCCATAGCACCTGCCATCGCGGACCCGATGAAGTTCTTGGAAATGTTCATCTGTACAAGATCTTCAACTTCGCACTTCAGGACGCTCTTAACAACACTGCCTGGAATTGTGGCTTCGGCGACGACACCCTTGCCACGACCGTCAATCCAGTTGATGGCTGCCGCCTTCTTATCGGTGCAGTAGTTGCCGGACACAGTGACGACCTTCATGTCCTCGAATCCACATTCTGTAGCCATGACAGTCAGGGCGTGTTCGACACCCTTGGAAATCATGTTCATGCCCATGGCATCGCCGGTGGTGGCACGGAAGCGGACGTAGATGTTGGTTCCGGCAATGGCGCTCTTCATGGACCGTAATCTGGCGAAGCGTGATGTAGAGTTGAAGGCATCCTTCATCGTTTGTTGTCCTTCGTCCGAATCGAGCCAATTCTTCGCGGCACCAGCCCGGATGAGGCTGTCGAATCCGATACATGGGCCACGAGTCATGCCATCGCCTGTCACGACTGTTACGGCACCGCCCCCAGCATTGATGGCCTTGGCGCCTCTTGACGTGGAGGCGACGAGGACACCCTCGGTTGTAGCCATGGGAAGGAAGTAGTTCTGGCCGTCGACTAGAATGGGTCCCGCAACACCAAGAGGCAGTGGCAGATATCCGACGACGTTCTCACAGCATGCGCCATGTACCAAATCGTAGTTGTAGTCCTTGTATGGAAGAAGTGAACGTTCCAGCAGTGTCGAGGTCTCGCGTGTGGCGTGTGTCCGCGCAACAAGACCACGTCGAATCTTGACTGCACGAGTCTTGTCACCAAGCGTCTTCTCCAAGGCATAACCGGGAATCTTGCCCTTCAAGGATAATTCGATAAGCTCCTCGTCCGTCAGCGAGGGTGCTTGCTTCTCCTTCAGTCGTTGTTCGAGGAATTCCATGGGACGATTCGGTTGTCTTTGCTGCTCTTCTGAAGGTCCAGTTGGGATGTCGGGTCTGAGCGTCTGCGATACTGGTGTAAGTTGAGCTAGCGGCTGAAGTCGCCGGCCATTCTGGTCCTCAGGTCCTGGGGTGCGTGGAGGGGTTGGCATGTGCATCGAAGGCACACGGGATGCAGCCATAGACGGAGCGCCATCCTGTACCTCTGATGGCGAGGGAGGCTCCAGCGGTTTGTGTGGCTCCTTAATGGTCCACCTTGCAGCATTGAAAAGGTAACCATTCAGTACTACACTCATGACAAGTGCCGCAATGATCCATTTGCCTAGGAAAGGATCTTCCAAGCTCTTCAAAACGCCATCAACGATGTGAGTGCTGATGTTTGTGCCAAAAGTGGAGTCGTTCTCGGCGATGGTAGGTTCAGCATAGTGGACGGATGGGTAGTTGAGCTCATATTTGATGGGCATCAGGACTGTGACGATGGCCGATGTTCCTGCGCTCTTGGCCTGTTCGAGAATGTGATCCAGTCCACTTCCAGCAACCTTGAAGGGATCAAGTGGTGGTGTAGCGCCGACACCGGAGACGTGCGAAGCCTTGCTGGGCGTCAGGCCGAAACGCAGGGTAGCGACGTTGAGCACATTGACCAGTACGAATCCAGCGACCATAAGAACCTTGAATTTGGGAACGGTGATCTTTTTGCCGAACACGGTGGTGGTAGAACTGCTGCGCAGCTGCACATCCCTATCATTCGGCCAGTCATTGTTGCGTGCCACGTTCTCCGCGACCTTGCCATCCACACCGTCGTCCTCGAGAGCTCTGCGAAGAGCCACGTGACGTTTGATGCGGTTGATCTCCAGCTTGATGGTGAGGATGGCGGTGTAGAAGGTCAATAGCATCAAAGCGTCGAATAGCAGGATCCAAGCGCCCAAGAAGCAGAACTGGCGCAACCCGCCCTGGATGCCAGACATAGCTCCTGCGACCAAGATCAAGATCTCGAAGAAGTAATCGCGAACGATTTCAAATCCAGTCCTCTTGATGGCAATTTGCACGGCGGATTGGATGGTTAGAGCTTCGCCGTCTCCGCGATTCTCTTCTGCAGCTCGTCGTGCATCCAGAGAAGCTGACAGGACTGCCTTGGTCAGGACAATCGGCTTCTCGAATCCAATAATGACAACCAGGAACGGCAGGCCTTCGGAAAGCAAGATCATGTTGATGGGAACGCCGAGATAGAGCGTAATTGCAAGCGCGAAGAGAAAGGCAAACGCTGACTGGAGCAGTACTGCAGTCGCGAGCCAAAAGTTGGATCCGAGGCGTCGCATGGCGAGGAAGAGTGACACAAAAGTCAGGTGCATGGCAAGGTACCCAAGAGCCATGATGATGATGTCGCCGGTATCCGCGTTCTACCAGTCCATTGTTAGCCAAGCCGCGCATACGGCCTTAGAGCGACCAACGTACCTTGAGCAAATCAACAAATGACGTCCACGACTCCCGGAGCCAATTGCGCACACCACCGGGCGCACTGCCGTGCTTGGAGGCCCTCATCATCCACTTCTTCGCTTCGCGCGTGCCTTCCTTGTCCGAACCCTGAATTTCTGCCGCGTCTTCTGGGGCGGAGATCTCCTGCATAGCCATGAGGAAGTCTGACGCCTCATTGTACGGAATGGAGAAGGCAAGCGAGGTGTCGTGCGACAGCGTGGAGAAGGAGCTTGAGGAGCTAGGAAGCAATTCTGCGGAGACATTGCTGGGGACGGCGTATTGCGATGGGGCGGAGTTGATGGTGCTCGATTCGGGGAACACAAGGGTGACTAGAGCGAGTTGCTGCGCCTGTGGCTGTGGTTTAGTTGGACATCTCCAATCGGACAGACTCTTCCTACCTGCTCCTTGTGTATGCCGTTCCTGCCCTCTTCCGCTTCCCATTGCCATGAAGTCTCTTCACCAACCCTCAGTCTCTTGCTGCCTGCCAGAAGCGTCTGAAAGTCAACACGTCCGCTCGCCACGTCTGTGTCCCTCTCTAGCAGACCCTTGTCTAGCACGCCCAAGTACGAATAGCTGGCGACGAATGCGATGGTGACAATGGTGTGGATCGGGTGCGTGCAGGCCTTCTTTGCGACGGCAAGGAGGATTGGCGAGACATTGCGGTCGTACCAGCCAGGACTGGTCTTCTTGGGGTCGCCGGCGCTCTGCCAGCGACTTGTGAGGTATCCGAGCATTTTGGGGCACTGAAGTTGATTCAGTGGGGGATCGCGTGGAGTTCAGTGGGGGACTGGCGCATGAGCGTGACGCGGAGGAGTGGCTGTGCGATGCTATGACGGAGCGACCGCGTGTCGTGAGGCAAATGCGAAGAAAGTTCTACAGTAAGTTAGTCGGTACACAGAAGGAACTACTGTGTACATGGTGCCTGCCAACTTACCAATCCCACGGAAGGCGCTCCCGATGCAGTACCAACAGCTCGGGATTTCGTTCGGTCCACGAGAGCAAGTGCTATAACCCGAGATCGCGCAATTGGTCTCGCACACTCTCGGACGCACTGAAGAGAGTACCAGAAAGCACAGCGATGTGTGCAAGAAGCACTCGAGCGTGCTGCAGTGTGGAGTAGCCCCTGCGAAAGGGTACGTGCTCGTTCCGCACTTTTTATGACAGCGCTAGCCGTCTCTCACCGCTTTGAGGCCCGCACCACCACACTCTTTCATTCGACGATAGACGGGAGTGATAACAAAGAGCGCTGCACGTTGATGCGCCTAGTATTGTCTGCAAGTCGCGGCGGACAGTGTATGGCTATAGTACCACCCTTTGCGAGGGGACAGCTGTATTCGTGTGTTCACGTCAACCGTCATTGATGCAGCGGGCTGCGCCACTAGCCACAGCAAAATGCCGCTCCGTGCCACCGCCGCGCCAATCAGCCGCCTCCATCGGCCATCATGATCTTCAGGAGACACGTTCAGCCTGCAGGTCGGCACGTTTGTTCCTGAGGAATGCAAGGCTGATCGGGTTTTGACAAAGTTCTCTTGATAGCGGTTGAGAAGCAAGAATCCTGCTCTATTAACGCCAAGCGCGATGCAGTACTCATAGCCAGATGAGCAACGATGTAAATCACTCACTCGGACATCCCTTAACTTTGCGTGTTTGGCTCCCTCACGACGTCACGAACTTGTCCGTCATCGGCACATCTCCACCTGTGATCTCTCTTACAAACTCGTCATCCGGCTTGTACAGCATCACGTGGAAATGCTCCACAGCGTGCACACTCTTCAGGCTCTTCCAATTCTTGAACCACACAAACTCCTTTGCCTTGGCCCCGAACGTCTTCTGAACGTATTTCTCGATTTCTTGGCGCGATTCTGGTGTTGACAGCCCCGTCTTAGGATCGTCTTCGAGCTCGAACTTTGTCCAAACAACAAGATGCACAATGTTGGGGTCCAGCCCATAGGGCCAGTCGTTGTACAGGATTTTAATGTCCGAGTCGTACTGAAACGGTCGACCTTTCGGCTCCATGTTTGTCCACTTCAACCGCTCGTCTAGCATGAACCTCATGATACTCCCATACTCTTTTTCAAGGCGATGCGTAAATTGGCGATACCTTCTCAGCTCGCTAGGAACGCGATGGAATTTGTCCACACGATCAATCCCTGGGCAAGTGTTAGGTCCCATCCGAAGTTCTGCCAATCCCGGGTAATACCCTACGGACAAGCTCCTTGACCTCATCCCATGTCAGCAGTGCATAATCGGCATCTGGCGTCCCAATGATCCTCCTATCCTTCTCGTTGCACTCTTTGAGAAACTCCGGACACTCGGTCGGCCACTGGTCACGGGGGACATTGACCAGCCAGAACGGCAGAGGCTCTTGGTGCGGCATCCCAAACAATCAATCAACGACTGCAGCCGTAACAGCAAGCGAGATATGAGTCGCCAGGTTGCGCGTGTCGATTCGGATGTGTTGTGATACTCGCCCACGTTAAGACAAGGGTGAGCGGAAAATAAAGTCAAGGGAACCCCAACGGTCGGAAAGATTAAGGAAAAGCGCACTGGCTGTGTGGCGGCCGAGTCATGTTTCGCTTTTAGCGTGCATGTTTCAAAACGTGGCAACGATTCGTGGGAAAGTGCATGCTGAAGGAACAGAGTGCCATTCGCGTCGGCATTGTAGTTGGATTGGACTGTTTGCGGCTGAGGCTGTACCTTCCTCAACATCAACAGCAAGCGACACGGCGCCTTTTTATCATCATCTCATTCCGCCTACGATGCGTAGTAATCTGCTCACCAAGCCCATTGCTCATCTCACCAGCCCTACCCAGTCGCTCCTCACAATTCATCTCGGCGCCTTACAGCCGTGCGTCTCAGGCGATCACCCGCTGCAGGGAAGCCCCAATGCTCTTTGAGGCTCTGTGGTGGCTGATTGGTGCAATCTCCGCCGCACGCTGAACATTTCGAACAAACGAGAACCAACACTGTGGTTCACCCCTTCGTGCTGCAATATGTAAAACCTGATTCGACTTTGTTAGGCCACATGCGCATCTGAGCGTGCAGTGTTGCATCGCGTGGTGCGCAGGTGCCGTCGGTAGATAGGGGAGGCCAAAGTATACAGGCCGGTGAGCTTCCTTTGCTTCTCGATCATCTTCACATTCACCGTCTCTCCGTTTCCGAATCACCTGCGCCTAGAAGAGCTGCGATTTCTCTCATGCACCAAAGCCACTCCTTCACCACATTTTCCTTGTTTCATCCACCCGCACAGCAGCACACCAACCCTGCACCTCATTCCGCAAGTCACCTGGCACGCCCAATCTGCTTTCTCCACAACAAATTTCGGTGTTGCGAAACGAAACAGCACACATTCCGGGTGACGACATTCCCTGAATAGCTCGAACACCCCGCGCGACATACGGCGAGCGCTCAAGTCAAGACACCACGCCGTTTGACGCAGACAACGGAACAACCGCCGCCACTGAGGGCCCTAGAACCAAACGACTCGACAACGACTCGACGAGGCTGTGGACAGGCACACCGCAATCGACGTCAGACCACACTACTTGCACCACCATCTCCCGCCGACGATCACACCGTCACATTGACGCCGCGACGCGCAGACCTACCTCCCCACCATCACCATGGTCACCGACCCCAACTTCTGGAAACGCTTCAGCGTCGCCGTCCACGAAGACGAAGCCGCCAAGAAAGAGATGGCAGACCGACCGGATCTCAAGCATTCGTACGTCCCATCTTCTTCCCATCCCAGCACCGCCTCACCTCCTGTACTATCGCCCATCGATTTGTCGTTTGTCTTTGCGCCTGCTCCTGCCATATTGCCGCCCCCAATCCCACGGAGAGAGATCTGGGAGCGCAACAGCTGGGGCCCGCCCGCATGCGAGAAAGCCGTAGCCCTGCCGCGCGACACAGCGAAGGAGACTTCGAGGCCGAAACGCCAGCCGTCGAAATTGCAAAAATCAACCTCCACGCGCTCGACGGCTCGACTCCTCCCACACCAACAAGCGCTTGCACCGCCAGATGCACAAATACCACAACCCCCGCCGTCTCCGCGTCTCCGCCGCCCCTCGTTCCGCTGTCCCTCCTCCCTCTCCCTGTCTGGTCGACCGCGCCACTTCCGAACTTGGACGACCATCACGGCTAACCCGGCGCACAGGGCGAGTTGGCTCGAGAGCCAGAAGAAGAAGTCGCGGCAGCGCACGTGGATATGTTGGTGTTTCTGGCTGGCCATGGCGAGTCTGGTCGCGGGCGTTGTGGTCGCTGTGTTGGTGCTGAAGGCGCATCATGTTATCTGATTTGGGGGCGATGAGAAGAGAAGGGGTGGGCTGGGCTGGGAGGAGGGAGGGTGAGATGGGAGCACTGGGGACGGGGATGAGGTTCGAAAAACATAAGCATGGTCCGGATTGAATGGCGTTACAAGGCTGCCTTTGAGGCTTGGCCGCGGAGTTTTGGGAAGCATCAGCGATGCGTGTCTTTCTCGGGTGTTTGCTTTCACATGATACCAGGCCGCTACTGCAGGCCCCAATACAGTTTTGCTTTCACTTTTAGGGATGAGGCGTTGCCCGATGTGTGTTAAGTCAACTTATAGTATACATTTGGGGTATGCTTTTACAATCCACCTATGAACTCGTCAGCGAAAGATCGCTAGTCCAATGTAATGAAAATTACCAATAACGCCTCGCATGTCCCACATATCCCAAGATTGTGCCTACGCAGTCTCGACGAGCTCTATGCGCTGCCAGGTACGCAACTTCGTGTACAGTTGCGCTCCGTCGCGCGGGCGCATCACCGCTGGCCTATAGCTTTGGACCAGCTCGTGCCTTTCTCCTCAATCCTCATCCCTCGCCATCCCTCCTAGACTTCTTCTTTCATAGAGCCTCCTCAAAACCTCTTCGCGGCCGCCGTCGGCGGTGTCGGACTCCTGCTCATACTCCTCTCATCCCTGCCCCTCTCCTTGAGCCACTTGCGCGTGCACATATCCAGCTCGCGATCCAACTCTGCACTGGGTTCCTTGCGATGTATGAAGTTGCAGAACCCGCCGCGCACACAGCCCTCGCCGCTATTCAGGCGACAGCAGGCTTCGCGGAAGTCGGTGACGGGCGAGAGTTCGCAGTAGATGGGGCGGCCGGCGTACCAGCGGCTGTTGAGTGCGTCGCAGGCTTTCTGGCTATCTTCTTCGTATTTGAAACGCACGTAGACGTTTCCGATGAGATCTGTTGGTGAGTTGTTGGCTTTGTTCAGGACAGAGGGTGGGGTGAGGTTGGACAGGTAAGAAAGCTGGGGTACTCACGGTCATTGTTGTTGTCGCATACGACTAGTTCTTCCACGAGTCCGTATTGGCACAGCTCGCACCAGATATCCTCGTAGAATGCATCAAAATGCATCTGCATCTGCTGCGGATTCATCTTGTTCTTGGGGTCGTACGCTGGGTTCTGGTACAGGTTGGGCAGAAGGATGGTCTGGCTGTAGGACGGCTTAACGTGCTTGCGCGAGCAGCGATCGCCGTGGCGACATGCGCCGATCTTGTAGTAGAAGGAGCAGTTGACTTTGTCTTGCTCCGTGCCGAAGATGGAGGCGAGGTAGTTGGCCATGGTCGCGGTTGTGATGTGTGCGCGTGGGTCGGTATATGGGTATGTGCGGTGTGTGAGTATGTAGAGAAGGTGGCGATAGGTAAGAGAGATGGGCGCCGGATATTTGTGGAGTGGCGGACGTCGTGGTCGTGAGATCGCGAGGTGGAGAAAAGTCGCGATGCTGTCGCGAAGCTGAGCAAGCGGAGACTAGCGTGGCGGCGTTAGTCAGGCGCCAAGGGAAGCTTCGAGAGCCAGCCTGAGGCTGCTGTCTCCTCGTGTGCTCCTTCACTCACTATCACTCAATCCAAGAGACGCGAAGACCTACACGAATCCAGCTGACAGCGACATGAGATTTATTTTAGAAACAACGCGCAGGAGGGTCACGTGCAACCCTCAATCCGAGTCGCGATTTAATGTATTGGAGCAGCGCATCTCCAGTGTACGCTCACATGGTCAGGTCCGATGAAGTAATCCGATACCATCAAATTAGTAGACTTCGTGAATGATGCGTTATGCCTTGCTTCGGCAGCAAAGGAATTCCACAGCAAGGTAGGCAGGCCCATAATCAACTTTCTAGTGTTTTTGAGCAACGTGTGCTAGCCTGTCGTGCCTGTCTACGGCCTGCAGTGTGCAAGGCACGTTTTTGAGGACTCTGTGCCTTGAGATATATGTTGCTAGGCTGTACTGAACACAAGGGATCAGATGCTCCCGCTTTACTATTTGACTACCTTTGCCGCCTTCTGTCTAATATGCCTAGCATGGTTCCGCCCGCTATTCCAAGCCGCAGTAGTCGAATACGTGGATCAACAAGTCATTCAGGCGGTGGCCACCACAGCTCAGTAACTCCGAGTACGGGCCAGCCTGAATACCATATTCATGTGAAGAGTAATGAAGGTCACCACCATGTCACGTAGCGGACGAGCTTCGTTTCTCGTTGTAGACATAATCGGAATGCTCAACGGTGTGGCGAAGCGCAGTGTCGTGAATATTCAGACGAACCAGAAACCTCCGCAGCCCAACCTCTGCCTTAAGTTGTAAAATCTCATAAAGAACTTCTCCATAAAAAGATATATCTGTGTGCATCCTGTAAGAACACCCGTAGTTTCCCATCATTGCGCCACAAAAAAGCATGCTACTCTTTAGCTGCAGCGTGTAATCGCACCTTAACCCCGTTCTTCGGCCGACCTGTCAAAGACACGCTCCATTTGACTGGTTCTGATCTCACTGCCTCGCTATCTAGCTTATCGAATCGCTGCAAGAGACGCACGACCACGTAACCAGCCTTTGTCAAAGCGTGTTGCTGTCCGAGGCAGATGCTGAACAATTTTTAGTACTGACACATCATTGTTGGGAAACGGGATACCTACCGTGGCCCACCGTTGAACGGCAGGTACTCAAATCCACTCCCATGTTTCCAATCCCGCCACCGCTCAGGCCTGAACGCATCTGCATCCGGCCCCCAAATCTCAGGCTGTCTCTGCATCAACCAGACTATATACACCGTCTCAGTCCCCTTCGGCACAAAAACTGGTGAAAGGCCGTCCTCGCCGCCTCCACGGGGCAGACTCGTGTCACGCGTGCTGCGGCGCGAATTCCAAGGCACGGGCGGGTACAGTCGCAGCGTCTCGTTGATGCACCACTGCAGATACGCACAGGCCTTCAGTCCAGCGAACGAGATGTTCTTAGGAGAATGGAAGGTTCCAAAGTCTTCAAGAATGGTTGTGCGAAGCTTGCTGAAGACCATGGGATGTCGGGCGAGCATGAGGAACAGAAAGCTCAGCAAGGCGGCTGTGGTATCACGACCGGCTACGAGAATCGAGAGTAATTGATCCCGCATCTCCACGGGGTCGTTGGTCTCGCCAGCCAGGCTGTTGGCGAAGATGTACTTTTCTATTTGACCTTGGGGCACCTGATCACCGCTCTCATGGCGAGCCAGAGCGATGTGGACGAACTTGTCGATGTATTGATGGCAGAGCCGGCATTTGTCCATAAAGCTTTTCGTCTCGATAATAGAGTAAAACTCGTTGAGTAGCATAGCCATCATTATGCGGTGCTGGCAGGCTTCAAAGGTCTCAACGAACGCAGTATCTTCAGCGTTCTTAGCCGAGGCCTCCTCAGACTGTGCAGAAAGCTTAGTGTTTGTACTCTGTCCGAAGAGAAACTCGCTAGCAGAATCCATAGCGAGACGAAGGAAGAGCGGTTGGAGATCGATCACTTCTGACCAGGCGCCATCTTTGGTTGGGAAAGCTTGAAGCATGTTCTGAAGATGGCGCTCCTCCAGTTCTAAGTCGCTGACTTGGTTGCGCGAGAATTGTGGGCGAAGAATTGCACGAGCGCGCTCCCATCGCTCTCCGTCCGCCGAGAAGATGCCGTGACCAAGTCTATATTCAGCGGTCAGTCTTTTGTGCTATTTTATTTGGTGGATGGCAATAATCCAACCCACAAAGGAGCAAACGATCCTCTTCGCACCTGGCCCAGCTCGAAATCCTTGAATTGTGTTGCCAACATGGCTTGAATGTTCCTCGGATCGCACGTAAAGACAACCTTGTCCCCTAGTATCTTCGTCTCGTACGTATAGACTGTCCTACCTGCCGACGTGTTGTCGAACGTACTCCGCATATAATCTAGGATCCGGTTGTTGCGGAGAGCCCACATCGTCCTGACCAGATTGACAAGGGCGAATGGATCCGGCCAATGCTCTATCGGAGCTGGCTTGCAGCCGAGCTTCTCTGCCGCTGCAGCATGGCGACGCCTGATTGAGATCGCCGAGACGGAGCTATAAACAATAACGGCGACAGCAGCGCTTAGCAGGTAGATAGCCAGCATTGTGGCGCGACGCGTGAAGCTCTGCGCTGGCTGAGGGTGAACTTGCTGACCACAGACCGGAGGGAGCCAAAGGAAATTGTATTAAGACTGGGATTTACTTGCACGTGAGATACGAACATGGTCGCGGGATGTGCTTACGATGCTTACGCTATGTTGGGCTCAGACGCCTACCACTTAGGTACTTGGCAAGTCTAGGACATCAGCACTAGGTCTGTTCGAGCCTCTCCGCCGTACCGCCCCATCAGGGTTTTCCAAAAGGCTTTTGCGATAATACTTTTGTGAGTCGCATATATATATTATGTTTGAAAGTTAAAATGCTCTCTTAACAGTATTAAGAGAAAAAGATGAAAGTCTTAAGCACTCGTTTAAGAAACAAAGAGTACTTAGGAGATACTCTACTCGTGATCTATTAGCTAAAGACGCTATTAAGAAGTAACTCTGTTAGGTGCGGTCTCTAGTCGATAGCAGCACAACGGATGCGCGTCCGGACTTGAAGCATCTCGCGCAATCCTGATCTTCTCAAAGATTGCCCACTGAGCGTATACAATGCCTCTGTTTTATGCCAGGAGACATAAACATAGGAACTGCATCACTTGAAGACTGCGACCCGGTGACCAAGATCGTTTTTGCACTTTTCCTGAACGCTAGACGGTGGATTCACTGCAGTTGCGAACTCTATCCCTTCACAATGTCGAGACTGCCAACCTCTCACCTCGTACGTGCTTATGGCTTCACTTTTCTTCCGTCTCCCAGTATATGCACAGTGGTGGTACCGACCAGTATTTACAACTGGTCGAGTTGTTCTACCTAGGATCATCAGAAGAGCATGCAATCAACCGCAACGGCCACATCATATTCAGACAATATGACAACTCCACTCACCACTTCGTCCACGTTCGGCCCTCTGAATAGTCAGGTGGCCAAGCAAGCTCAGCCAAAGACTGCCCATCTCCAAGGCTTACATCAGGCGAGCTATGCGTCCCGATATATGTCCCAGACCATGGCACAGGATCGTAGTATTCCAGGATACACCAACGGTGGGAATAGTTATCAGTACTCTGGCGATCTTCAGTTCGCCCAGGCTAATACGTCGATCGATCCAGCCGTAGAGGTGCTATTTCCCTCCAAGTCCCGTCCGCATCTCGACGACGTGACAGACACAATCGCGCCTAGCAATTTCGGCTTCACTGCCTGGCCGGAGGATACAAACTTCACGTCCCCTGGTGGCTCAACAGACTTTATGTCACGTAGGCACTATGGCAAGCACGCTTTTGAAGGATATAGCACGTTGTATCCACAAGCAGGTGCGCCGCTCTCCTCACACATTCATGGAGTCGATCTGGAGGTGAAGCGTGGGGAATGGTTACAGCTCCCTGATGCTGTCTTTTCACGACGACTTGATAACCCTGCGAATGCTTTGCGATTTGCTGATCTCTCGACAGCTATTATTGCTGCCAAACCTCTCCGCTACTGGGTCCCCCTAAAACCCGACCTCTCTATCCCGACTACAGATCTCGGCCGTCAGTAGTGGGTGTTGAAGCTACTCAACGCAATCAATAACACCACTAACGTCTTCGATGCTGCATCGCGTAAATTCACCAAGCACTGGGTGTCCAATCCACCCTACTACAGTGCGACGGCCAAGGAGCTTGTAGCATGGAATATCCTGTCGCTTGCTGAATCACTTCATACCAAAGGCCCATCAGCACTCTTGTCTTTTGACACCAACTTTTGGAAGAATGCCGCAAAGTCTCGCACATGGACGTTTGAGGAGCGCATGAAACAGATCATTGAGCTGCTGATGTGTTCGAAAGCGCGATGCGAAAAGTTACTTGCGGGTCTTGGGACCCAATCAGTGGTTTCCAATCCGGATGCTATGTTGCGGATGACGAAGGACAATGGGAAACGGAATGGGAAACGCCAGGCTGTGTTGGAGGCTGGGCGACCGGGGAAGAAGCGCAAGATTTCGTGAGCATCATTTACGGTGTAGGGCAGACGATGGGCATTTGCAGCAGGATCCGTTGGCTGATTGCGTTTGATATCGTGGGTA
>TARA_R110002003_G_scaffold131_2_pt1 | contig 19790 bp, 20 predicted proteins | sample TARA_R110002003 | Tara Oceans TARA_R110002003 (sample SAMEA4396441) | marine metagenome | biome: Westerlies Biome; feature: [SRF] surface water layer (ENVO:00010504); material: water (ENVO:00002006), including particulate matter (ENVO:01000060) such as... | depth 5 m
TTTGCAAGGTGTGAGTACTCCGGTAGAATGGATAAACATATTCACAGGGGATCGCGATGTGGCCGCAGACCTCGTCACAGCAAGACCTCGCAACCCAGATGTTTCGCCGTCTACGATGCGCGAGCCGTTGTTGCGATTACTTTCCGACTGTGCCCATCATGACTGTTGTCCTCAACAAGTTGATTTGCCGCTTCCAGCTCGAGTCATCGATGTGGAAAATCTCAGGATTGTCACCACAGGTGGCCAAGTGGGCAGGTTTGCCGCACTCTCATATTGTTGGGGCCATTCGACGCAGACCCTGCTCTTGACAAGCACGCTCGCGAAGATGAGCCACCACATTGATATCGATACTCTACCGCAGTCAATACAAGACGCCATTCTTGTTGTTCGCTCAATTTCAATCAAGTACTTGTGGGTATGAGGAGCCTTTCATAGTTCGTATCTTTTCTCATGATGTGCTTTGTAGAAGCAGATTCATAATAGGGCTGACTATTTTGACCTAGGTCGATGCCCTTTGCATAATTCAGGACGATCTACTCGATATGGCAAACCAGCTCTGGTCCATGGCTCGAATATATGGCGATGCATATGTCACGATTGTGGCGTCGTCGGCTTCCTGTGCCTCTGAAGGCTTCCTAAAGCCACGCCAGGCAGGGAAAGAGGAGTTGCTGCTTCCATTTCGAGTGTCTCAGGATAAGTTTGGTATCGTTGGCGCGCAAACACATCCCGAGCCGAGATACTTCGAGAAACGTGGATACCAGTGCAAAGAGCCGATTGATGAGCGAGCGTGGACCTTGCAAGAACAACTGCTTGGGAATCGATTACTGTTATACACAACTCATACCTTACGGTGGAGATGCGCCGCTACCACAGTAAACGTCGATCGATCATTGAATGTGCCGATGCAGACGCCGGAATGGGATGCTTTGTTCATATGTCCAATCAGTCAGGATCCGAGAAAGGCCTACGCTGAATGGATAGACTTGCTGGAGGAGTACACAACGAGGAAGGCCACCGTAAAAGAAGATAGGCTACCAGCAATCGCAGCAATGGTAGAGCGATTTGAGCCAATACTGGGACCCTATCACGCTGGTCTCTGGGAGAAAACACTCATAGCCGATCTCTCTTGGGCTCAACGTCTGCCAGTCAAGGTCCAGCGCAACAACACAAGCTGCGTAGCACCATCATGGTCGTGGGCTTCTTGCGAAGGAAGGGTTGAGTTTGTTCTGCACCCGAGGACGATTAAACCACTTGCTACGCTCCTCTCGTGGAGTATCAGACTCAAGAACGAGTGCGTACCGTATGGTGAAGTAGTACGCGGGTCGATAACGATCCGCGCCCGCTTGCTCTCAGCATATATAACAATGCCGAAATCAGAGTGTAACAACTGGGAACCGGCCACCATGGTATGTAGCGCACATGTTGCTTGCATCTCAACTCGACCGCCCTCAAATTCCGCCATTGAGTGGACAAAGACCATCCCCTTGTCAATACAGCTTGACGTACGCGAGAAAGTCCACGAATCTGGACAAGTATGTACGTTACGGTCGATTATCCCTATTGGTAAGGTCACTCGTAGCACTTGCTCCTAACAGAAATAACACTAGATCTTTTACCACTCTCGCACTCAACAATGCAGATACACGATGAGACGTATGCCGTGTACAAGTCTACATCGGCCGATGGTAACTTGCGCTTAAATATGCCCCTGTGCATCGGTCTTGTCTTGGTTCCTGATGGACCGGGTACCTGGCAGCGGGTTGGAATATTCGAGAATATTCATCGCTGCGAGTTCGATGACGTGGCGGAGCAGGAAGTCACAATTGTATGAGAGACGGGCGGGCATCTACCGATCTGGGCGAATGCCTTCCAACAGGGCGCATATAAAAGTAAAATTTTAAAAACAAGCTGGACAAATCCAATTGGCCCGATCGGGTCTTCTCAAAGAAAGTGTATAAATTGCACCACTCCTCCCAGCTACTTGGAACAGATACTGTCAATCCCAAACTCCGGCTCCGGGATCACCACGCTACCGTCATGGATGCAGCACACTCCACACGCACAATCCAACGATCATTCGGGCACTTAGCTACGAGACGCCCATCTCATAGAGTCGCGCAATTGAAGCCCTTAGCGCGATCATTCCACCCGACCTGCTCCAGCGACGTGAACCCAGGCCAATAAATCTACAATTCTGCTCCCGTGCATCCCACATTTCTGTTCATCATTGGTATAGACCGCGACATGAGGTCACTTTGCAAAACCGAAGCGAACATCTCACTCTCATAAATACCGCTTCTTAAGTCTCATTGGATTATGACAGTGCGCTCATTGATGACCGAGGCTTGGTATATGCTTAATATCTGATCAATTTGTTGTTTTCTATCGACGTCTATAATGCTTAGAGTATGAGGATCACTCAACACGACAAGACTCGACGAGGCGCCGGCTTTGGCCGACCTTTCCGTCACAAGACAATGTTCATATCATACCGTACAACTTTCTCGATATCTAACATGCCATATCACAACCATCATACCTCCACAACGAACTTCCCATCGACCTTGACCTCCAAGCTCACGTCCTCCGGCTCAAAAGTCAACGTCACGTCCTCCCTGGCAACAACAGAGCCCCGCTGGCCCTTGCCATAGTGCAGCCGGGGTCTCGTGCTCTGCTGATAATATTGGCTTTCCCTGGCATCGACTGCTCTGACCTTCAGCACCGCATCGTCGGCCGACAGGTTTGCGAAGACTTCTGCATAGTCGCGCGCACGCTGCAACGCGTTCTGCGCAGCCCTTTTTCTCGCCCCGCCTTCGATCGAGGTGAGCGTCGCATCGGTAAGCTTCCAGGTGATGCGCTGAATGCGGACGTTCTGCATTGCGGAGAATTGCGTTGCCAAGGTATCGAGAAGGTTGAAGTCGCTGAACTTGATGTTCAGCTCTGCGCGCGCGGAGTATGTGGTGTCGTATTTGGGCTCTTCATCTGATTTGGCTGCGTTGGGCCTTCTTTCGCGGTGGCTGCTGGTGTCGAGCGTGCTCATGGAGTAGTGTGCGATGGCCGCATTCTCTTTGGTTCGTCCGGTCTCTTCATCTTGTGGGCAGTATGGGGCAATAATGTTGCGGAGTTCGTGTGCAGTCGATGTGACGATAGCGGATGCTTCTTCGGCGGTGGGGAGCTGTTGCGAATGGGCTTGTAGGACGAGAATGCCACGTTCCGCACGGCGAGTTGCGCTACCAGCGCCGGTAACGTTGATTTCGAGGCGTACCATGCTGAATGATTAGGTGTCTGAATTGTATCGAGGTTGTTTTCTGCAATGGAGGTATCAGGCGGTTTAAGTAGTTACTCGAGGACTGGTGCCTTAGTGGGTGCCTGATGCTTGGTTGGCTGCCTGCGCGACAGCCTCGCACGACCGAGCGAAAGTCGCAACACAGCATGCGTGTACCTCATGCGAAGACGTCATTCGCTGCTGCATCGGGGCAAATTGTGGTTCGTGTCGCCAGGCTCCTAGGCTCTCAATGGATGTGCTGGGCGGTCCCCAATGAAATTGTTTCATTCGGGGAACGTCTCCTTCCCAAACTTGTCCACAAAGGACCTTGGTGGGTGGTGAGGGTAGATGAAAGGCAATATCAACCGAATTCCATTGTACGCTTCAAATGAACTTGTGGCCAGGTTATCCAGAGCAAAGACGAAAGCAGGCTGGGTATCGCACGTTGCTTGGAGCGATGATCAAGCCAGGATTTTGGACGAAGGAATGGGCGTATGCGAGCGAAGTGTTGCGGACATGGCTTCCACTCAGGCAGCCTGCTTTGCCTCAGACTAGCAAGCACTAGTGTGCCTGGTATTTCATCCACGAGGAAGCAGAACTCAATGAGCTTGCATGTCCGACGCCAGGATGTTTGATTAGCAGCTTTTTCATTCCATCGTCTATGTTTGCAAATGGGCATGTTTCGATTGCCGAGGTCCGACCAGTTTATAGCATCTTCATGGTGCGCCGGGTCTGCCGCTCGGATGATATCATATCACGTGCTGGAAATCTAAACCAACACAACTGCAGCTTCGTCGCTATTATAGAGTCTGTCTAGCTTCGCCGAGATTATAGTCTGCAAACGATAACTAAAAACTGTGCTAAATACTGTTAGACTCTAATATACCTTGTAATTTATGTGCTTGTGGACGACTTGAGTGGCAGCAACTAGCTCGAGAAGGGACACGGATTACTGCCGGACCTGGTGACACTCCTTGGTCTAATACAACTTCTCCTACTGAAGGGAACTTCTTGGTGTATCAATCGTTATCCTTCTAGATTAAATAACGACAAGGCACTGCATCTTTTGCCTTTCAATACTACACCTGCGCGGTGTATGTCGAGCTGATCGTTGTCAAATGCGCGTACACAAAGTTTCTAGGACTGTGATTCTCTCTAGTCGCATATGAAAATACTCAACAGCCAAGGTACGCGACTTGGCTGCGGTAGTAGTGCCGTTCATCGTGACCGGTAACCGCGTATAGTGTTCGACCATTTCACGCGCCCAGCGCAAGTGCCGCCCACTTCTCCGCCACCGCTTTCGACCGTAAAGTCAAGACACAGCACCCCCTCCTCCCCTTCTTCTTCGCCTTATACGCCCTAATCGCCTTCTGTGCCGCACTCAGCGGCGCCTTCTTCGCCTTCTTGTTCGGCGGCTCAACAGACCCCATAACTTCACTGCCCACTCGCGACTGTTCATCAAAAGCGCTCGATTCCTCCAGACGATCCCAATGTGTAGTCGCAGCTGACTCTTCCCGCTTCACTCCCACCTCCACCATCCCCTTCGTAGCCTCTTTCGACGGTCCCTCCATCTCAATACTCATTATAACCTCGTCGTCCACGTACAGTCCATATGCCTTCCGAAACTCCGCGTCCAGCATGCTTTTGACAGCTTTGGGATCGATATGCAGCATCTTGCACATTGGGAAGATGCATAGTTGCAGCTGCTTCGCTGCATCTGACAGGATCAAGCCATCGATCTCATCGCGGTCGATGATGGGTACTTCTTCGCGGATCTTGCCGATGAGATCGTGTTGTTCCGTGATACTGAGACCCGCGGCTTTGTAGTCCTCGTATGCGAAGTCGGAGATGGAGGGCCTGGCGGATGTGTTTGGTTCCGGACCCTGTGCGGGTGCTGGTGTGCGTCGGATGCTGGGGATGGAGTGGTGTGAAGTGCCAGACGCGGAAGGTGCGGGACTGAGTGTGGGATTTCGGTCCAAGCCGAGGACGACCTTGAGCTTTTTGTTGCGGACCTGAGGTGTTGCCATTGTGTGGTCGTGGAGAACCAGGAAGGTTGAATTGATCGTTATGTTCCAAGGTTCCAAGGTTGACGTGAGCAGTTGCGCGTTATGTCAAGCTGGATGACGGGTGGGAAGCAATGACGAAATATTGGACGCGTGTTGTAGTGCAAGCGCGTCCGTGAGTCGCGCGATTCACTTTCACCGTTTCGGGCGCAGACTTTTCGGTTGAGCTGGAACTTCCGTCTCATTCACCTTGAGCATTGATATCACATTTTGCCTTGGCATTCTAATCTACCTAGAATACTGGTAAGTTACATCATATCGTCAACAACAAGGGATGAATTGAATGAGGTAACTCAATTTTCTTTTGGCGATGCAGGCTAAAACGCGTGACGAACCCAAAGCAGTAATACCATAAACACGACAATTTCAAACGTACGCCACTCCGACCTGCTGAGACTTAGAGGATTCTACTTCCTCGTCCCCTACCACCATTTCGAATAACACTTCCACGTCCACCATTCCCGCCAGACCTAACGATTCCACCGCCTCTACCTCCGCCATTATTCGGGCAATGATGCGTCATGTGACCCGTTTCTCTGCAAGTGTGGCAATAGCCGGCAGATTCCTTTGCCTCCTCTTCCGCCCTTTTTCTCTCATCTTCCTCCGCCCTGGCTCTCTTCTCCGCTCCGATCTTTACCAACTCATGATTTACGTACTCCTCGGTGAGCATTTCATCTTGTTCCGCCAACTCGCCAGGCAATTTATGGTAGCCTTGTGAAGAGGTGTCGTAGGAGCCAGTGATTGGTGCGAAGAGAGTGGGTGAGGTTAGCGGGAGAGTTGGATGTTGTGGAGATGAGGGGCGCGGTGAATTCCTGTAGCTGGGGGCGTCAAGATGTTCGTTATTATTTTGCTGTGAGTTATTAGCATGCTTTTCTACACGGTATGAGTGCTTAACATACTCGTTCAAACTCCTCCTGTCCATCATCTGGTCCAGCACCTTGCGAAATAATCCAGTCCAGCGCGCCCTCAAGTCCTTTCTTGGGCGCCCTGCCTGCCCGGGCAATGATTTGATCTAGAGCGTTGTCCAGTCTGCTGGTGTGAGTGGCGTTGACTCGATCCTCATGTGCTGCGCGGTTGCGAACGCCGTTGTAGATGGGGTGCCAGAACTACGCACGTATCAGCGAGTGTACGGCTGCTTGCTAGAAGCCTCTTCCGCGTCCGCTTCTCCCGCCGCCGCCCCCACCTCCGCGATGGCCGCCATTTCCGCCCCTGTTGTTTCCTCTACCGCCACCTCGTCCACGACCGCGACCACCACCACCATGGCCGTTGCCGTCACCGTTATTGCGATGCCCATTTCCGGCATTTCCTCCTCTGTTGTTTCTACTGTTGGGGTTTCCACTATTGCCACCTCTTCCATTCCTGTTCTTGTTCTTTTTACTTACATTGTTTACGTTTCCGTTGTTGTTGCCATTTCGCGTCTGCCGGGCAACACACCAGTGCTGTTGAGGTAGTTTGTGCATCATGGCATGATTCAATTCTGTCAAGCTGATGATCTGCGCCGTGAGCTCTGGTGGCATGAGCTTGTGGCCTCTAGCGAGGCTATCCCACCATCTGTTCAGCGTCTCGTGAGTTGTGAGAGCATCTTCGTTTTGGTTCCACCGTGATGCAGCTACGTCTGTGACTTTGGAAAACCTCCACGTTTGCTTCAGGTGCTCAATAGCCTCGTTGAGATAATTGACCAGTTGGGCGATTGCATCTCCTGAGGCAACTTGCCAAACCTTGAGAGTCTTTGCACTGTTTACGATGTTGAGAAGAAAATCAAGTTGTGCATTCAACTTCTCAGCTTGGACAGTGATAGACTCTGGTGTTTGTGGGCTTGCGTTCCGGCCATGCTGATTGACATGCCTCTTCTTGCAACCATCACCAAATTTGCAGTGACCTTTCAAGAAATGTTGGCATACGTCCGGGGCATTTGGATCAGCTGAGGCCTCAGGTTGAACAATGTCGTTTGGCTGGCCAAACACGATGGGCTGACTAGGTTTATAAGTGTGATCCGTAGGTTGCGTAATGAACGATGATCTAAAACGACGTTAGAAAGTGGACTATTCAGTTTGTGAGCAACAGTTCTTACCTTCGCTCTCCCACCATTTGCACGTCATCCATTTGCCAAGAAGCTTGACGGTCGCGAGCTTCCGGGGCCACAATATTAAAGACTCCTCCATTTGCAATCGTTGCCTTTAGAAATATGGTCTGGGGTTCGGGTTGAGCCCGCTGTTGCTGCAGTCTTAATTCCAGTCGCATCTCTAAGTAGTTCCGCAACGGGTACTGCGACTTGAAGTTCTGCCGTTCAAGCAGTCCCATAGGCAGAGCGATCTGCAGTGGTGAGGTCTGGTAGGCCCTGACATACCGAGCCTCGTCTGCCTTGAGACAATAGAACATCTCCTCCATGGTCATTGGTATGCCAACAGTACGGCGCAGCCTGTCTTGCATCAAGGACTTGGTCGAACAGAAGAGGTCTGGGCGCTCCTGTTGGACTGTCCACGGCTCTTCTAGCTTCACGCTGGTAATTGGTACTCGCATCGCTATGGAAGGCTTCTGAAGCTCAGAGGTCAGGGGATTGTCCCCATGAAAGTGTCTCTTGAACATCAAGAAGGCGTCACTTGCTCCAAAAGCACTGAGCGCTTGCGCCATCTCAAGCATGGCCGCCTTCTCTGCATGTGAATCGGGTGGAGGTGCACTTGGTGTAGATGGCGGTTGTGTCGCGATCAAAGTAGCAAGCCGCTGACATTCGATCTTGTTGGCTACCAGCAGCTTTTCGGTCTTCTCCGTCGTTGCTTCGTGGTCTCGTGTCATACGCTGCATCATGTCCATGAAGGTCGATACAAGCTCTGATTCTGCTGCTGCCGCAGTTGTGATGGCAGGGTTCGGTCTGGGGATCGCTTCAGCACCGCTAGAGTCATGACCCTCGGGCGTAGTAAAGCCTTTATTTGCCAGCACCAACGCAGCACTTGATAGACGTCGTGTGAAATCTATGAGCGGTGCATCGTCTTGATCGTCCTCATTTGTATTAGAGGATGCTAGTGACCCTACTCTGAAATACTTTGGGGGTGTGGATAATCCAGTGTCTTTGCGATTTAGATCGGCCGAGCGCTCTTCATTGTCCGGGACATCCTGATCCGAGGTTAGGGTCGGTATTGACTTGTTACCTTCATGGGATATAAATGCATGTAGCGACTCCTCACTCTCCGATTGTTCTTCGATGGAGGCTAGCTTGGAAACCTGCTTCTTACTCGATTCCCGCAGTGTAGATGCAATGGGCAGACATTCTGTGTTTAAATATTCTGACGTCTGGGAAAGACGTCGCGCAAACAAATTGTCACTCAACGAAGCTGAAGATGAGCGGCGGGTTTCCACTTTCTCCTCAATCGCAGCCTGTGCCTCCTGGTATTCCTTGAGTGCCTGCGCCACACCAGGGTTCTTCAAAATCGCCTGCAATATGCTGGCATTGCAGTTTGTTGAAGCACTAGCATCGTGGTCTCCACTCAAAGAATGAGGCGATGGAAGCTCACGTGAGCCTTCCGGTGCAATAGCGGGTTGTTCAGCTTCGTATGCAGCGGTTTGACCTATCTTCTTGTTCTTCTTAACCTTCTTTCGATTCGGTCGTGTGGCGTGAGGCTTTAGGGATGGGCTGGTCTAAGCATTGTTTAGTGCCTTACAGTTACCTGAATGGCGTCGGTGTACTTACATCGACTGATGCTCGTCGCTCGGTTCGCTTCGCACGCTCCGAATTAGCTGCATCAATGTTGCTCACACCACGTGGTGTATCTGAGGATGCGGAAGGGCGAATTGCTTTCTTGCGGCGCTTCGATACCGGTGGTGTATTGGCGTGTTCGGTTGCTGGCCCTTGCAGTGCGAGACGGATGCTGCGTCGGCGCTTGCCAGTGACGCTGTTGGATGCCTGAACTTCTGACATGAGGCGTGAAAAGATGGTTACTTGATCGTGCTCAAGAAAGATCGTTCCGGTTCAGTGAACCAGGCTTGCTTGAATATGATGAGGCTGAGGGCACTGTAGCAGCGCTATGGTCGTGGACTGTGATAGATGGCAAATCTTGATTCTTAGAAATTTGAGACTTGTCCTTGACCACGCGAAAACCAGACGCCAATGTAGCCTAGTGGAAGTGTAAATGAGATGTGACAGCTGCGCTGTAGGTCTAAAAAGCGCTGCAAAACAAGGTGGAGGGAGTGTATTTGACTATGTCGTGTTCGAGGTATGCAAGTTCTGTCGCCGTGTGGGGTATTGATCATTGCCGTTCGGGTTTTGGCTTTGTTCGTGGGATTTCGACATTGGCCTTTGTTCGACATTCGCTGCGACGTTGCCTTTTAGAGATGTGATTTCTAACCACAAAGGCATTGTGTTCACTCGCCGCGACGAAATTAGACATTCAGAGGTTGCGCGAGTCGCACTGGAGCGTCGTTGTATGAGTGTGTGAGGTTGCCTCATTTGTCATCACAATCACAATGTGGAGATCAAGCGAAGCAACCTAGCCGATGTAGTATTGGAGGTTTCTTTATTATTTTCGTATCGACCCAACGTTCGTCGCACAACGCGTCGAAGGCCTTTATATTATTTTGTGATTACGTAATTTTATAGCATCAAAAAGCCTGCAAGAGCGCCAAAGATGCTGACACCAACAGCACTTGCGCCGTAGCGCGTAGCAGCGCCAGTCGATACAGGCTGCGACGGACGGGCGGAGGATGGAGTTGTGCCGTTGGTGGTGCTGTTTCCTCCTCCTGGTGTGGTCGGTCTCTGACGATCCACGGCTTCGATACGCTTGTCGAGCTTAATGTTAACAGGGCTCTGTGCCTTGACATACTGCACCAGAACCTCATCCTGTGTATCGAGTGTGATGAAGTCTGTAGTCGGTGTGAAGAAGTTATCGCCCCCACCCGCAAGGAAATCGAGTGTAACCACCTGATACGTGGTGCCGTTTTGAAGTGGTTGACCGCCAATAGTGACTTCGACGAGCCTTGAGCCATTCGCAGCCTTAGGGTTGTAGTCAACCTTAATGCCTTGGCTGACCTGGAAAAATGACGTGACGACTTTGCCGTTTATGACACTGACACCAGTCACAATACCTTCGAGGACTTCCCAGATCTGCTTTCCAGTCAAGGCGATCTGAACAATGGCGTTACCAAATGGAAACGAAGTAAGCACTTCGCCACGGGTAATGTCGCCTTCATCGATTGTGGCCCGAACACCTCCAGAATTGATCAGAGCGAAGTCAACGTCAGCAGAATTGTTCTTGCGATACGCGAGCATAGCATCAGCCATGAAATCGCCAAGCAAGCATTCTCCTTGTTGGCAAGTGGTCTGATCGAGCTCGACCTGACTGGTGCCGAGAACTTCGGCGGCAAACTCCTCAAAAGGGCCACGCCATTCCTCAATCTGAGCCTGTAGCTCAGGATCCTGCTTGGTGGTGTTGGTGATGTGGATAGGAGCTCCGTGGTAAGCTAGGATCTTTCCTTGAGGGTCGTATGTCACGTCGATGTAACCAACGTATTCGCCCCAGCGGTATGCAGTGACAATGAAAACCTCATCTCCGTCTTTGTTGTCGACGATGGTAGGGTATTTGCCTTTGGCGTTGGTCATGTCGCCAAGTAGCGTATGGCTATGCCCACCCATGATCAACTGAAGGCCGGAGGTTGCCTGGGCAAGCTTTTGATCTTCGTCGTAGCCTATGTGAGTTATAGCAGCAATCCTGGTGATGTTGGTGGTCGACTTGATCTCATCGATCGCGTTCTGCACGGCCTTTGGGTAATGTCAGTGGAGCTGACGACCCGGTTACGCACAGGTGAACATACCTCGACAACGTCCGAGAAGATGGTAGCATCGTCTGGGCTAGAGATACTTGGCGTCTCCTCGGTAGTCACCCCGATCAACGCCAGTCCGTATTGCTCAAAGATGTGGTATGGCTTGACCTTGCTTGCTACCTTTTGATTCGCTGACTTCAGATTCGCGCAAACAATAGGGAAGGTCAGGTTCTGCAAGAAGTCTCCCAACTTATCTTCGCCTCCATCAAACTCGTGGTTGCCCAGGGTCATGGCGTCAAAATCCATCTGATTTAAGGTCTCTGCGATCTTCTCTCCGCCATAGAACGAGTAGAACAAGGTCCCTTGGAACTCATCGCCAACGTTCAGCCATAGACTGTCGTTGTAGTTTGGCCGCTGATCTTCGATGACAGTCTTTATGCGAGAATAGCCGCCATAGCAGCCCCTCTCCGGCCGTGTGCAATCCGTACCTGATGAGCTGAACTCGTCGAGATGAGCATGTACGTCATTCACGTGGAAGAAAGCTGTCACCATGTCAGAAAATCCTCGCCCAGTCTTTCAAATTACTTACAGATGTTGTAGTTTCCCTGCGCATCGATGCCGCGTTTGGTCATTCTTTTGCTGTACAGCGACTCTTCTGTTGGAGATGCTGCAGCCAGCGCTGAGAGCGCAAGTGGCAAAGTCGTCCGTGTCGAGAACCTCATTGTGGCTTCCTCCGCTGCGGTGGCCTTTACGAATGACCTAGAATCGTTTGGAATGCGCGAGGACGGAGTGTCAGTACAATGCTGACGGCAGTCACATTATATGTGGTTGCTGATGAACGGTGGTCTCCGCTCCGTCGTCTTGGCAGTGGCTGCCGTCAGGCTTGGCAACGCAACACACATTCCTTTTTGAGTCTGGCATGTCGTCGTTCCTGATAACACCCACCCAATCACGGCCTCACGTGCGACATTCGCATCCAGGGCACCTCGAAGCTGCAGGGTCTTCGAGGTGAACCTGGATACCGGCTCTGGCCCCATCTTTGGAGTTCATCCTTCAGCGATACACGTGGGTTTGGAACGCGGACGATCCAAACACAGCCCTGGAGAACTTTGCAAACAGCTTCCGCAAGATAGCCAATGACATTGATCCGTCCACAACGAAACCGTGCTGGCGTCATCCGGAGAAGTCTGCATCCAGGAAGCCCCACATCCCGGGAGACCAGAAATGGGTTACTACACTAGAGCCAGAGCTATCAGATTGTTGGTAGAATGACGTGAGCGGTTGTACAAGGCCAGATTCACGATTGTGAGACGATTTTGGGAGTCTAACGAGAGCTAAAATGGGCGAGGAGATTGGGATGGACAAAGATTCAACTATAGGATAGACCGGGAAAAACTGGGGACACGCCTATCAGCCCTTGATAACAGCTGCACATCGTCCAACCAAAAGTTCAACATCGCACAGAATGTGCGGCAATCGCATACAAAAATGATGGCAGGAAAGACAGACCAAACAATGGCCAGAAAAACTTCGTTCGCTTCCCGAAATATTCTTACTATGCCCAAGCGCCACTTCGCAAACTATCACGATCCGGATGATCCTTAGAAATAACGGATATTGTCGTGAACTGCGAGGTCCCACCACACACCCCGCCCTTCAAAAAGGACGCCTCGCTTCGTTCTGTTCAAGTAAACCTGCGTGATGGCCAGTTATTGTCTAAAGACGGGAGTTGGAGTGATCTTACCAAACCAAAGAATTCACGACTTGACCTTCAGGACCTCAACCTCCAGGCCTTCCCCGCATTCGTCCTCCTCACTCTCCATGCGTTTCTTCTGCTTCCATCCATTGCTCAGATCTAATTAGTATGTCGGAGCCAAAGCCGAAGTCGAAAGGCTTTCTTCTTCCAAATTAACAGTCTCCTCCCAGCCACTTCAAGTCTCAAGATCGGCTTGCTGCATGACTTTGAAGTTCCGCTTGATCCAGCTCTCAAGCTTGGCCTCAGTGCGAGCCTTCACCCAACGAACCGGCTTCTTGTACGCTGCAGTGGCCGCGGCAGGAACGTCGACATCTTCGAACGGTTCCTCGTACTCATCCTTGAAGCCACCAAAGTGTAGCAATGGCCCGTTGAGAGGGTTGTAGATGCTCGAGAGAATGCCGCGGCCAACCTCGCTCGGGTCCTTATACATACCAATATCGCTGGCAGTAATGACCTTCTTGGCTTGAAGCGAGATCTTGAAGTCTGCGTTGCCGTACTCCAGCTGGCCAAGCGGTGGGTACTCGCCATCGGCCAAGTTCGTCGTCGCCTCCTGCTTGCGGCGCTTCTCGTACTCCTGGACAGCTTTGAAACGATGTAACACTCGGCGCTTGAGGCAGATGGTCTTTCGGCTGGAGACTTCGAACATGGTCTTGAACCCAATGGCTTGTGCACTGCCAGGATAACGGGTCTTCATCTTGAGTGGTAACCATGTGTCTCCCACATCCAGTGGAACTTGTAGATCTGCAGCAGGCGCCGAGCGACTGAAGAGGATAGGCTCGACAGGAGCGTCAGAGAAGCGCAAAACCTTCTGGATGGGCTCCGGCACCGACATCGACACTGCACGCTTTGCATCCTCTGAATTGATCTCCATATCCACCGCACTATCGGGTCGTAGATCGACGGCAGTAGTTTGCAAACTGTCGATTGGCTGAGCAAGCAACTCGTCCACGGGTGGAATTTGAGAAGACCCATCAATTGAGACGCCCTTGTTGTTGACAGCCATATCGCCAAAGTTATTCAACTCTGGCTTGAACGCCATATCATAAATGAGACGTCCAGGCAGGTATTTGCGCTTTCTCGGAGCTGAATACATCTGTGCTTGACGGCCGGACTCTGTCACACTGTCAGTGAGTCGTCCTGATCACAACCAGAGACAAAGTAATGTGAACTTACTCTTTGCCTTGATCTGAGGCTTCACCACCTGTGGGCGCGGGATCTTTGAGGGTGATCGAAGTCTCGGGGAATCGAGCTTGACCCGGCGGCGGAGCCTCGGTGGACACTTGGCAACCTTGCCGCCTTGCTTTACAGTGCTAAGCAAGAGGCTCATCCGGCGCATCATCTCCGGACAAGAGGATTGCTGGTAGGCATCGATAGTGTCGTCGAAGCTCACGTCGTGGAGCAGATCCGGATTGTTGTCAGGGAACGTGACCCTACCGCCGTCTTCGATGATGGTCCACATGCTGCAGTGGTTCGAAGTGTCCTCGATCTGTGCCAGCTCTTGCTTCTCGAAATCCTCGCACTTCTCTTCAGTAGGCTCGGGTGCCATCTCACGAGTACCTTGGAAGGCGACACCTCCGAGATCCCTCGTGATGATAACCGTATCCTCGTCGTCCATCTGTGTAAGCTCGTTCTCGACATCCTCTTTAGTCTCCGCGACGACCTTTTGAGAAACCTTCGCCAGCCGCAGAAACTCCCTCGTGTGCGTCCACTTCGCGATACCCGCTGGCATCGGCTCGGGTCGAGGTATACGCGTCTTCGCTAAAATCTTCTCCTGCTTGACGTCAGCCTTCTTCTCACCAACAAGCTTGAAACCTCCAAGTGCCCGAATACTAGCACCCGAATTAGCCCTCTTGAACGCAGCCGACACAAGTGCCGACCGCTCTTGCTGCAGTGCCACGGAAATGGCAGAGGCAGCCCTTGAAGCCGCCGGTATAACCGACGAAGGTCTCGCCGCAACGCTGGACCTAGAAATTGAAGCCGCCGACTGGCTCGGCGCGCGCCGCTGGAAGGCGGCGGGATTGACGGGTTTGCTGGCGCTAGCAGCGATGCGCGTGAACGCAGGAGGAACGTTGAGTCGAGCCATTGAGAATTGACTACTTGAAAGATGTGGTATGAGAAAGCTGTATCTTGCAGTAGAAGTGTAGGTCTCGAATTCCGTGGGGCGGAAAGGGTTTTGGGCGACCGGAGGTGGAATATAAGGGCGGCGGGGTGACGGGTGTCACGTGCGTGGTGGGCATGGCAACGGTGAGGTCGTTGGGAACAACATTCACGTTTGCAGGTGTGGAAAACATAGTCATGATGACGATCTCTCAATAAACAATACGCTAATAGATTGGAAAGAGCATCGACGCTGGCGTACTATCAGCGGAAGGGGAGAAAAGTGTTTGGAGAAAAGTGTTCTGTCAGGAGGACGATTGACCTGACGCATCCCGCAACGACCGAACATGCTACCGATGCGCCCCGTCCAATACCAGTCCTACCCATGGAGGCAGGTAGACGACGCTTTTCAGCATATGGCTCGCCTTGCCACAAACATATTTCGTTCTTTGCTCTCGTTCGCTTGCACTATTCCTCCTCCTCCTCATCTTCGTCACTGTCATCAGGAAACAACCTCTCAGGGTACATCAGTAAAACCCTCTGCCTACGAAGACTATCTTCAGGACGCGTTATAGCGTTCCATAGGTCTCTCACCATAACTCCGCCAGGTCTGAGCAATTCTGTGCAATCAGGACGGAGTACAATCATAGTACTCCAGGTGCGCGGCACATAATTTTTTTCGATTTGTATACGAGTGACTGGTGGGTAAGTGACGAACATCGAGTCCCATAGGTTACGCAATCGGTTCCACGAGCATCGGCGTACGGTTGGGAGACGGGAGAAGTCGAAGTCTTCCTGGACGTCAATCGCGTAGGCAGGAGCATGCGCGAACGTGCCTTTCGCGATAGGACCACAGAATGTGGGATTGATCGCAACGTTGGACCAACGCCTGGCTGGCGAAACATAATCATAATCATCTTCGTCGTCGATCTCACCCCAAAGTTCATTGATGAAGTCAATGCACATTTGCTCATCTACGTTATCGAACCGCTTCGGGAGCCTGAACATCGCTCGTCGGATGTCCTCGTTGTCTTCGAGGAAGTTGCGCCAAGGTTTGGAAACGAAGTACGCTGTGATCAGATCAAAGAATGAGAGCTGAAGAAGTATGAGATCGCCAATCTCATTTGGAAAGACCGGAAACAAGCGAGGTTGGTTCATCATTGCCGTTGGTGCCGGAGTGCTTTGTGCCATGGGATAACGAGGTAAAGATCAGAGCTCGCACTCTGCACGCGAAATATATAATCAGCAATTGTTTGCTGCTGGCAAACTGTATATCAGCAGACCCACGCATCATGTCTTGTTACAAACATTTGTTTCAGGACGAAGCTGACCGTCGTGGTTGGTTGAATCAAGCCTATCAGGAAAACTTGGCTTCAATCAGTCAGATGCAAATTTAGCCACAATGAGTCTACGCCGGAGCGCTGTCCAACATGGTGACATAATGTATAGCATTCGTTCACTCTCCATACGGTCCAGTGCGTACACGTCCTTCCGATTCCACCCTCTTAGCGCGAGCCATGGCACTTGGTCTCTTGTTACTTTGCAACCAGATAGTGCCAAGCCCCACAGTGTCGGGAATTAACGACCAATGTTCAAATTTTCCAGCGGTCCACTCTGCCAACGAGCACGTAGCTGAGGCTACCATCTCCCAAACCCACAGTTCGTTGTGTGCCACAATCCAATCGTCTTCAGTAGCTTCAATTCGGTCATAGGTGGCTGCTTTTTCACCACCCCAAAGTTCGGCGATTGATCAACGATTTGGAAAATTCACCTACGTCAAACATTCTTCCTCTTCCACTTCCACTTCCACACACCCAATCCTTCTTAGTCCTGCACAATCGTCGAGTACAAGTATTCCCTCCCATCTTTGCCAGATATGGCGTTTGTTTGTAAATGGGGGGTCCAAGAGTGTCGACGCCTTGAAGGCTACGCACATGCGTTCAAGGAGCACCCGCAATTCTGTTTCAAGTAAAGCACAGCGGAAGTCCGACGAATACTTAAAATAGCTCCAGCGACTCGATGGGCATCACGACGACTCCGCTCTCGAAAGCGGACTCACCGGCAGCGTCCTCCCCGTGCTCACCCTGCTAACACTAACCCCAATCGCACTGCCCTTCCCCAGCGTCCCCACACTAGACATACTCTTCAACTCCCTCGCCATCTCCCTCTCGCCCCCAACCAGCGTGTTCATCGTCTCGCCATTTCTCCTGCCCTTCAGCCTCTCTAACACGTCTCCCATGCTAACATCTCCCTCATGCAGATCTACACCATGGCTCTTGTACAGCTGCCGTTGCAGCGTCTCCGACTGCAGCAATTCCCACTCCGCAGTCGCGTGTTCGCGCTTGTTGTAGCGCTTCTGGTACCATCCGACGAGGGAGTCGAGCGAGAGATTGATGAGGATGATGAGTGCGCCGAAAGCACAGATGATGATGAGACCCAGGACGCTGAGCGACTGGTAGTCTTCGCGGGTGACGAGTTGGGCATTGCACATCCACGTCTCGTTGGCCAGTGGAGGGGTGATTTCGGGCTCGATGTTCAGGGCAGAAGTATATCCACCCGTGTATCTGTAGTTGCGGATTTGCATGAATTTCAGAAATGTGCCGAACATGTGGCTTAGCTCTTGGATCCAGTGGTCGTCGCGGGGCGGGGCGAGTTGGTAGAAACCGTGCTTGTTGATGAGGAGAACACTTCCGGTGATGGCGGCAGGGATATCCGCCATGCCCATTGCCGACGAGACGACCTCGCCAAGACGCTTCAGCGTCAAATATTGCCTGTCGTTCTTCTTGAAAAGTCGCTTTGCTTGCGCCATGGCTGGGAGAATACCGCCGAGCTCTGTGCATGTTGGGTTGGAAGAGCTCGAGCTAGGATCGCACCATTGATACTGCTGCGTACAGGCCATCGTGGACATTGGCCACAGGCCCGGGCTGTAGACGGTAATGTTCTTGAAGACGCCCGGCGCGGTTTCGTACTCTCGTGTGACCGGGTAGTTGGCGGTGAACCAAGGATCATTAACCGGTTTGGAGTACTGCATCCCCATTTGTTGGGTCAGATATAGAAGATGAACGTCGGCGTCTGTGCGGTTCAGCTCTGGTATCGGTATCCAACTGGGATTGGAACCACCACGGTATGCTACCATGCTCCTGTCATATATTAGTATAGCATAAAGCCGGTCTTTGGATACCGCACTCACGCAAGGTTGAAAAGCTGACTGCCGAACATGTGCACTGTTGGCTCGCGATCACTGTAAATGAACGTCGAGTTCAACCCCAGTGCCAGATTTGGTCCGTAGTACCATTCGAGCCATGATTCTCCTGGCTGTGTTTGGAGGACGTTCCCATCAACATTACCCGGAGCAAATTTGGTTCCATTCATGTCGTGCCAGTCGCTGATGTACCCCTCGCGCTTTAACGGACTACATTCAACGACACTGCGGTACGTAAGACGGTCCTTTCTGGGCGCGTTGATACCGAAGTGCATGGTTGAGTCGATTGGTCCCGTGTCGAAGCGGACCGTGATGTTTTGCGAGCACACCTTGGGATCAAAGGCGCAGGATGACTTGGTGTTCGTGGTCCAGTCAATGGACTTTGGTGCATATGAGATACAATCCGAAGCGACCGAGGAGTTCTTTTGGCATGATGCAGCCATCGTAGAAGCCAGATGGTAGTCTTCAGTTCTGGCGGCTGTGAAAGCTGAGGCCTTATTCCTGTCAAGGTCCTGGTTGTTGGAAATTGCCACTGGACCTGGTTTCAACCAAAACCCACACTTGTCACCCTTGACCAGGACGTCCGAGTCCTTACTTGTCACCCTTGCAGACAGGATACCAGCTGCAGCGAATGCCATCATGCTGATACAAGCTAGGGCCACCACAGGCAAGGCGAAAAGTAGCGCAGCAGAACCTCGCCGTCGCCGCCATGACCAAGAGGAGAGAAACAATTGCCAAATAGCTGCTCCTGGAGCGTGATAGTTGCGGAGGATTGCTTGCTGTTGGTGATGCTGGCCGTCCCGCGGTACCAGTGTCGATCGAATCTGAAACACGGCGAACGATAGGATCGCCCAAAAGTGACCAGCCACAATACCGAGGAACAAAGCTAGGAAGGCCACCAAATATGATGCATTTGTCGTGGTCATCGTCAGGGTTACTCCCTCAACGGAGTTGAGCTGCCTGTTTTTCCATAGTCCGGTAAATACTGAGGCCCCGTCCGACATGGTGGAAAATATTACAAGGAGTGTAAGAAGGGTATGAAAGCGGAGCTGTTCAAAGGATTGTGGAGTTGGCGACGGTCGTTGAGCGCAAAGCCTCAGATAAAGCTGAACGTTGAAGTCTTGACATCAACGGGGCGACATGTGCAGCCTAGCACACGCAAGGTCTAGGCGTTGATGCAGTATCTAGCCAATGTCTAAATGAGATGAGGGCGACTAAGGTGAGGTTTTCATTGGCCCCCACATATTAGATGATAAACGGTTGCACGGGCGTCCCCGTAGTACTATGCAGGCCAAGCATTCAAGTATCATGAGGCGAACACCACTGGAAGGAACCGCGTCCCAGCTCCACCATAAGCGCTGACTCCACGTGGTAGGTACTTGGTTATACATATCCCAATGCAGTCCAGATTCGACTTCCGTAATTGTCGGATTGCTCTGGCTCGCTGCAAAAATGTCATGCAAATGTATGTTTTCGCAAGCGCAAATGCTGCCCGTCACTGAACGAATGTCACCGGATAAATTGCAAAATTGGGGTGGTGGCAAGTCATCCGACCATGGGTAGGCCGAGACATGGCATGGCTAAACTAATTCAAGTATGCCGCACGCGATAGCGCGAAATATGAAAATTAGCGTCTTTAGCGCCCACAAAAAAAAA
>TARA_R110002003_G_scaffold31_5_pt1 | contig 19759 bp, 17 predicted proteins | sample TARA_R110002003 | Tara Oceans TARA_R110002003 (sample SAMEA4396441) | marine metagenome | biome: Westerlies Biome; feature: [SRF] surface water layer (ENVO:00010504); material: water (ENVO:00002006), including particulate matter (ENVO:01000060) such as... | depth 5 m
TCCGGTCTAACACCAACAAACCATCTGAACAATTGTAAGCTGCATTGTGCGATCTTGTACAACTATGCTTTTAAGCCATCTCAAAAGGCTATGCATTACCTCAGCTACCCTAATCGCAGCTTCACCGCTGGCTACTGTCGTTTCCCGCTCAACATCTCTTCCAACCGCGCTTCAACAAGCCGTTCCTTCATGCGCGCAGTCATGCGTACAGGCCTCGCTGGCCGAGAAGTTTCCTGTTGCATGTTCCGGCCAAGAAGGTATTCAGTGTCTTTGCTCTCGTTATAGTAATACCGGCGAGTCGCTTGGCGAGGTGGCGCTTGGCTGTGTGTATGCCGGTTGCTCCATGGCCGATAAGAATGCAGCTTCAGCATACAACGTGTGTCTTGGACAAAGGGACGCCGTCATGCCGACGAAGACTGCTCTTACTGTGGTGGCCACGAGTGCTCCACGTACATCGTCAACATCCTCTTCAACCAAGTCCATCGCTACTCCCACGATCACTACTACTCTACAAACTCAATATACGCCAACTCAGTCTGTCGTTGTAGACTCAATATCTGCTACCCCATCCGCGACAGCATCGCCATCACCGTCGTTCACTGCAATTGCAGCAGGTGCTGACAAGCCACCTAAAATGACTCCAGCTCAGATCGCTGGACTCTCTGTGGCTGCTGTGGCCGCTTTCGTCATCGCTGTTGGCCTCATGGCTCTGAGCGTGTGCTTGAGGAGAAAGAAGGAGCGCAAAAATGCTTTTAATTCGGACGAGAAGGGACTAGGTCGAAAGACGAAGAAGTATTCCACACGAGTCTCGCAATGGGTTCCCGTAGGCAGTCAGCCTTCGCCACCGAAGCAGTTTCCCATGGCAGCTCCTCTGGCTGCTAAGAAGGGCGGCAAGCAGTCTCGTAAGGGTACTGATCAGTCCAAGGGCTATCCTGCTCTCCCGGCTCCGACACGTCCTGTTCAGCGTAATGGAGTTGGAACCTCCAACAGCTCTTCCAATTCATCACTACCACTTGAGCAGATCGGTGTAGCAATCAGCGAAATGGACGGCACTTCTGTGCCTTCGCAAACGAATTCAAAGACCTCGACTAAACCGCAGCAGCCCAGCCTCCAACCTCGTTTCAGACCCCTCAGCACGATGACTCAAATCACCGTCTTTGAGGAGGATGAGATGACTGCACGGCGGCGATCATCTGTCTTGCTTCCAACACCACCTGTTCCCGTCCCGCCAATTCGAAGTCTACAACCTTCAAAGCGAGCTTCGACCTTTGACATTGCGACTGGCTTTCCATTTCCACCACCGCCAAGGCAAAACTCTCGACAAGCATCACGGCGGTCAGAACTCTTCCTCGACATCCCCATCCGCCATGAGCGCCCTCAACCACGCAGGATCATCGCTCAAGACATGCCATCAACCGGTTCGCCCAAGCAACTTCCTTCCGTTCAGACTGATAGGCTCGCCCCGCCAATTCAAATGGCAAAGTCGTCCTCGCCCCAGCGCACACCCGGAAGCTCGGTCGCCGGCGACATCGATGACTACTACTTCTCGACACCCAAGAACCCGACTCCACGCGCCAGTCCAGCATACATGGCGCGCCCCCGGGACTCGCCCAAGGCCGTGCAAATCCGATCGAAGAGGTCAGGAAGCACCGTTTCAAGAACGACTTCGCGCGCATCGACAAACATCCGCGACTCGGGGTCAAGTCAAACGAGCTTCGAAACCGCAGATCCCAGCGACCCCACGCCCGAGGACGAAGACAGCGACAAGCAGCTCAGCGACGAGAAACTCAGTCCCGTAGCAGAAAGTCCGATCAGTAACCTGCGCTACCCGAAAGTCCCACGCGCATCCAACCAACTCGTGCCCCGGAGTCCCAAATCCATTCCCCAAGGCCAATTCAGCCCGCGCCAAGCGCCGCCGCGGCGCAACCAGCCCTCGCCGCCATCGACGTCGCACCTGCTGCAAAACCGGCGCAAAGACCTCGCGCCGCTGCTGCTCGAGACGCGGGTGCCGCTGCGCCTCAACGCGCAAAAGGACATGGCGCTCGTGCGCGACCCGCTCAAAGACCCCTTCACCAGCCCGAGCCGGCCGCAACGCGCACGCGCACATGTGCGCAGCAGCAGCACCGAGTCGTGGACGGCGACGCCCAGGAGCAAAATCGAGAGAAGAAGTCGCGCGCAGAGTGGAATGTGGCCGGCGAGTCCGGCCATGTTCGATGCGGTGGCGCTGACGCCGGAGATCAAGCCGCTGAATGTACGCAAGGATGCGGAGAGTCTTAAGACGCGCAGGAAGAGAGATGAGATGAAGGAGATTCAGGTTGGGAGGGATGTGGAGCGTGGGGATGGGTTGATGAGTCCGGTTTGGGTGCCGAGGTTGACGCCGACGAGGAAGGGGGACGATCTGTTTATTAGTGTGGGGTGGGGTGGTCGGTGAGGTTGGAGACTATGATGGGTTTGGCTGGTGGTGGTGATGCTGGTGGTGGTTGGTTTGTTCTTCACTTCTACGACTGATGGTTGGTTTGGGGATATGGTCTTGTAATATCTGGTTGGCATGTATAGACGCTGACGGACATGACTTGTTTTGGATCTCGCTTTGAACTCGCATTAGCGTTGAGACTGGATTTGGAGAGCACGAGATACCCATAGCGCTCATTTGTTTGCAATTTATATGTGGTTCTGTCATGGTTGCGATCGTGGTCGAGAATCTGCTTGCTCGTTGTGTGATTGTTGCGTGGTTGATGCTGGCTGCGAGGAGATTAGTCTGGACTTGCACCTCGGGTTAAGTTGGTTCCCGCTGTTGTGAAGATTGTAGCTTTGCATACGCTGTGGAGTTATCTTGATGTTGTCCATGGTCATGATCGCCGCTAAAATTCGCGACAAAGAGAGTCGGCGGTGGTGTTCAGGTTCCGTTGTTGGCTTCGTTGATATGGCTTCTTGGCTGGATTACCAGCTATAGGCGGCGTTCCATCCTTCTCTAGTGTGGTTTCTGCAGCTGGTGAGTTTCAGGAGCATGAGCGTGAGTGTCAGATTTCTCGGAAGCCATATCCATGAGTGTGCGCATCAAAAGGTGAGCTGATGTGAAGCCATCGTTTCAGAGATGGGATCCGCGAGACAGTGCGACTCAAACCCGAATATATCGATGCCTCGATCGTACGTTGTGTCGACCAAGTGGATATTTTTATCGTCGGCTTGGCGCGGCCCAACAACGCTGCTGAGCTGGAGAGACGCCGAAGATCAGTTCGTCTCCCAACGGCGCCGATTTAGCCAATTGCCCTGACAACAAGTCCCACGTTGAGGTGGACTACAGTATCCCCTCGGAGAATAGGGTAAATGCACGGCTTTAGTCTAGGAGCGGAGCTTGGGGGTCCCACGACTTGAGCCTCATCTGCGCGTCTCCGTCCCGGCCGCGGCGCCGATTCCGGTGGGTGACTGTCGCCCGGAAGAAATTCATGCTGTTGATTTTTTTTCGGCCACAAGAATGATATGTCCGTGATGGTTACCAGAGGGGCATGGGCGAAGTTAACCGTAGTCAGGGCCGGCCTTTGGTAATTGACCCTTTGTGGAAACAAGATGGCCTAGAGAAGAGGGTTAGTAATAGACAGTCAGTCGCGGCGCGCGTGTCCAGGGACAACGAGCCTGCGTCAGCGCCATGAGGTGCTTATTCAGAGACGCGGAGGAGCAGCTTATACGTCTGGGAGCATCTCGCGACTGGTTGACGTATTAATTATCGGGCTTTGGTGTGGCGATGGAACCCCACCACGCTGCGCGGCGGCGGGCAATCCATGTCATGTCAGGTAGGCGGAACCCACTATCTACATAACCGTTCCACTGCCCAGCAACCGCGCTCTCTTCCTTCACTCTTCTCCCTTCGACAATCTGCCCATCATGCCGTACGGAAAGGTCGACGAGCTCGCCATCAACACCATCCGCACTCTTGCGGTACGTTATCTTCGCGTTTCTGCCCCACCATCCTCATAACAGCTACCCCGCTATCGCAATCTTTTTCCCAACACTGCGCCGCCGACGCATTGCATCGCGAGATGGGGCTCAATTGCTGATCTTTGATGTGCATAGATCGATGCCACCGCGCAGGCCAACTCTGGCCATCCGGGCGCCCCTATGGGCATGGCCCCGGTGGCCCACGTTCTTTTCAACAAGTTCATGACTTTCAACCCCAAGAACGAGTACTGGGTCAACCGCGATCGTTTTGTGCTCTCGTACGTATTCTGCACAATTTCACACATTCCATTCCGAGATCTCCGGCAATGGCTGGCGGCCGAGTGCGGAGAGCGGGCTGCGGGTTACCCAAAGCAAACGCAGACGCCTTTTTCCGCGGCGTGTTTGGAACTGCGACTATTACTTTTTACAGCGCCTATGGACACTCGGCGTGTGCTCTTGGCCGTTATGGCACTGGGAGGCATTTCCGCGAGACTCCACAGGCGTGTCTAGACGTGGACATCAATTCCGCTATCGTCCTACAGAATTACTGACTCTGGGCGTGCAGCAACGGTCACGGATGCATGCTTCAGTATGCCTTGATCCATCTCTTCGGTTACAAGGTCTCCATCGATGACCTAAAGTCTTTCCGCGTAAGTCTCTCTTGCAAAGCCATGCTCTACATAGCTGGAACTCGCTGCTAATCAATCTACAGCAAGTCGACAGCATCTTGCCGGGCCATCCTGAGGCTCATGATACCCCCGGTATTGAGGTCACCACCGGCCCTCTCGGCCAGGGCTTCGCCAATGCCGTCGGTCTCGCCATCGCCCAGGCGCACACCGCGGCCGTCTTCAACAAGCCCGGCTACGATCTGATCAACAACCACACCTTCATGTTCTTCGGCGATGGCTGCGCCATGGAGGGTATTGCCAGCGAGGCTGCTTCGATGGCTGGCCATTTGAAGCTCGGAAACCTCATTGCCATCTACGATGACAACCACATCTCCATCGGTAAGCGCAAGTCAAACTTCGAGCAAGCCCTCGGGAATTGACAGAATACAGATGGAGACACCAAGTGCGCCTTCACCGAAGACGTCGACAAGCGATTCGAGGCATATGGCTGGCACGTTCAGCACGTCAAGGACGGAGACTCCGACCTTGAGGGCATCGAGAAGGCAATTGCGGAGGCTAAGAAGGTCACCGATAAGCCCTCCATGATCAAGCTGACTACCACCATTGGTTTCGGCTCGAAGCTCCAGGGTACTGGAGGTGTCCACGGCAATCCCTTGAAGGCCGATGATATCAAGCAGGTCAAGGAGAAGTTTGGCTTTGACCCTGAGAAGACATTTGTCGTTCCCCAGGAGGTCTACGATATGTACCACAAGCACGCCGCTGAGGGTGCCGCTGCCGAAGAGGAGTGGAACAAGCTGTTCGAGAAGTACGGACAGGAGCACAAGGATCTCCATGCCGACCTCAAGCGACGATTGACCCGCGACCTTCCTGAAGGCTGGGTCAAGGCCCTGCCTACCTACAAGCCCACAGACTCTGCCATCGCGTCAAGAAAGCTCTCCGAGACTGTTCTTGAGGCCATTCACGATGTCATTCCTGAGCTCATTTCCGGCTCTGCTGATCTGACTGGCTCAAACAACACCCGATGGAAGAAGGCCATCGACTTCCAGCCCCCGGACCTTGGTATCGGCGAGTGGGCTGGCCGCTACATCAGATATGGTGTCCGTGAGCACGCCATGGCCGCTGTCATGAACGGTCTCTCTGCATACGGCACCATCATCCCCGCCAGTGGTACTTTCCTCAACTTCGTCTCATATGCCGCCGGCGCCGTCCGTCTCTCCTCGCTTTCGCATCAGCGCGTCATCTACGTCGCAACCCACGACTCCATTGGTCTTGGCGAGGACGGCCCGACACATCAGCCCATCGAGACTCTTGCCCACTTCCGTGCTCTGCCCAACATGATGGTCTGGCGCCCAGCTGATGGCAACGAGACCTCCGCTGCGTACTACATGGCCCTCACCTCCAAGGAAACCCCCTCCATCCTTGCTCTTACCCGTCAGAACTTGCCCCAGCTTGAGGGCTCAACGCTCGAGAATGGTATCAAGGGTGGATACACCGTCCTCGAGAACGAGGGTGCTCAAATCACTCTTGTTTCTACTGGTTCCGAAGTCTCGCTCTGCTTGGAGGCGGTCAAGACTCTCAAGGACCAGGGCATCACAGCTCGTGTCGTCTCAATGCCTTGCACAGAGGTCTTTGACGCACAGCCAAAGGACTACCAGCTCAAGGTCATCCCTGGTGGTATCCCGGCGCTGTCCGTCGAGGTCATGTCAACACTCGGATGGGAGAAGTACTCGCATGAACAGTTTGGTCTTAACCGATTCGGTGCATCCGGCCCATACAAGGATGTCTACAAGGTCAGTCAATTCATAAATCCTCAAAAGACAATAGATGCTGATAATCGCTACAGAAATTCGAGTTCACACCAGAGGGCATCGCCAAGCGTGCTAAGCTAACCATTGACTTCTACAAGGACGTCAAGCCTCTCCGATCTCCTGTTGACCGTGCTTTCCAGCAGCTCATCTAAACGGTGTGCTTTATGGAGAGTACCGGATTGCAAGCTGCAACATGCGAGATATGCCATAATGAAAGGCAACGGCTGATGTAGCTTAGACGGGAAAGTGATGACTGGATGCATAGAATTTGATTCCCCCATGACTTCAACTTCTTGTACTGGAATTATTTCTACGTTGTGACATTCCGATCATTTTGTTCAAAAAGACGTCGTTTGCCAGACCGTGTGAGCGTATCGAGAGGATACTCGGTGAATGCCAAGGCGCTAAACGCTGCACCACCCTGTGTGGTGGCGGTGCCCGCATGGCAGTCAGGCTTCAACCTTCACAGCCTCGTTCCTCTCATTTCATTCTTGTTGACACTCTTACACGCGCTCTATCATGATGAAACCGCTCAAACCAGCGGAATCGCATATCGCAACATCCATCTCTCAACTTGAAGTACGCTCACTGTTCCTTCCTCATGCGACTTTTGCAGATCAAAGACGGCAGCCTCAGCCTTGTGGAGCGCTTAGGAGATAACATCCCAGCCTATGCTATTCTTTCCCATACCTGGGGCGCAGACGACGAGGAGGTAACATATCGCGACCTTTTAGATGGGAAGGGCAAACAGAAAGCTGGCTATCGTAAGCTGGAATTTTGCATGCAGCGAGCCAGGCACGATTTGCTAGAGTACTTCTGGATCGACACTTGCTGCATCGACAAGGCTAGCAGCTCGGAGCTGACGGAAGCCATCAATTCTATGTTTCGCTGGTATCAGCGAGCAAGGCGGTGCTATGTTTACTTGTCCGACGTTGTGCTTGGAGATGGACTTCCACCGTCTGGAGTATGGCAGCAGCTTTTGAAACAAAGTAAATGGTTCTCTCGAGGCTGGTCAGTGAACACATGCACAACGACTGCGATGAAGGTGTTAACATGTGCACCGTAGGACGTTACAAGAGCTGATCGCTCCTAGATCCGTTGAATTCTTCTCTTTCGAGGGTAGGCTCTTGGGCAACAGAACCTCACTAGAGACGATCATCCACGATATTACTGGTATTCAGGTGGAGGTCCTTCGAGGAAAGCCTCTATCTCAAATTAGCGTGCAAGAGCGGCTGTCATGGGCAACCGGACGTAAGACAAAACGCGACGAGGATGAGGCCTACGCTCTGATGGGTATATTTGGCGTTCATTTGCCTGCTATATACGGTGAAGGTCGACAGAGCGCAAGGCTCCGACTATTGGAACAGATTGAAGCCCATTTCACCATCCGGCTACCCTCTGCCGAAGGAGCTTCGTTCAATTCTCACCTACAGGAGCACAGTGCAAGATGCCTTCCACAGACGCGTACTGCTCTTCTGAGTCATCTGAGTACTTGGGCCCAGGATTTATCGAGCAAGCCCATCTTTTGGTTAAACGGCATGGCAGGCACGGGAAAATCAACAATTGCACGCACCATCGCTCGCGCCTTTGCCGAACAAGGTCAGCTGGGAGCTAGCTTCTTCTTCAAATCGAGCGAAGCCGAGCTCAGCAATGCTAGACGCATATTCACTACTATTGCTGCAGGTCTCGCGGAAAATGTGCCAGAAATAATCCCAGGTATCAGGGAATCCATCAGAGAGGACCTTACTGTTTTTGAAAAGCCTTTGAGCGTGCAGTTTGAAAAGCTTATCCTCCGGCCATTGAAACAAATATCATCGGCTTCAATGGATCACGTCCTGAAGATTGTTGTCGTCATAGACGCTCTTGATGAGTGTGGGCAGGATGAGGACATACGGGCGATCCTTCAACTTCTACCACTAGTCAAAAATCTCCGAACAGTCGCGCTCCGGGTGTTTTTAACAAGTAGACCCGAGCTACCGATACGTCTTGGTTTCCGGAAGATGTCTCATGTTGAGTACGAGAACATGATACTTCACGAGATCCCGCCAAGTGTGGTCAAGAACGACATAGAGGTGTTCATTTGGCACGAGTTAGCTCTTATCAGAGACCAACGCTCGCTCCCAGAAGACTGGCCAACATCTGATCAAGTACGAAAGCTAGCTGACTTAGCTACTCCGCTGTTCATTTTCGCTGCGACGGCTTGTCGATATATCGGCGAAACCAAGCACAACCCCCAACGGCGACTCGAGCTCATGCTGCGCCATATGGAAGCGAAGTCGTCCAAGCTAGATGCAACGTATCTTCCAATAATGAATTTGTTATTTGAAGAGGAAGACGAGGCTGATAAGGAGTATTGGGCTGCCGAGTTCCGAGCCATTGTGGGTAGCATCGTACTGCTCTTAGAGCCACTTTCCGTCAACTCGATCTCCGACCTTATTGGAATGTCGAAATTTGACGTCGGCTGTCGACTGGACGCTCTACACTCGGTTCTTAGCGTGCCAGACGATGATAGTCTTCCCGTAAGGCTCCTCCACTTGTCGTTTCGCGACTTCCTTCTTGATCCCCAGAAACAAGGGAAGAGCCCATTATGGATAGACGAAGGCAAGACACACGAAGAGCTAGCTTTACACTGTATCGACCTCATGTCCGGTCCTCAGGGTCTCCGAAGGAATTTATGCCATCTCCCAGAGCCCGGACAATGGTTACGAGACTTTGTCAGGGAACAGAATCCTGGACTACTTTCACCTGCGCTGAGTTATGCCTGTCGGTACTGGGTAGAGCACCTGGTATTGGGCAAACTCGTAGCCCACGACAGTTCTCCAGTATATGCCTTTCTTCAGCTGCACCTTCTTCACTGGCTAGAAGCCATGAGCTTTCTAGAAATAGCGACCGCGGTTCCAAAAATGCTTGAGACATTGCGGAACGAAGCAACAGTAAGGAATCCATTTGCATCCGTTACATCCCTCATTACTAACCATAACCAATAGCCGGCTGATAGTTCTATTCGTCGATTTCTGGAAGATGCACTGCGCTTCGTAAGCCGGTTCGCAGAGATCGTCCGCAACATACCATTACAGATGTATACCTCAGCGCTGCTCTTCTCACGAGAAAACTGTATGATACGCACAACGTTTGCGAGGTACACTGACAGTTGGCCTGAGAAGTTGGTTAGAATGAGCGGCCATGACGGGCCAGTTCATGACATCAAATTCTCCAATGATGGGCGATTGGTGGCGTCCGCCTCCTCTGGTCAGCACTGTGTTTGGGACGTCATGACGGGACGATGTCTTTCTCGCTATACCGATCATTTGTCAAATGTTTCTATGGTGCAATGGTCGCAGGACGGACGATTGCTAGCTTCTTCCTGTGCAGATGGGGTCATCCAACTTTGGGATCCATCGACAGCATTTTGCCACGCCACGCTACGAGGCCATTCTCGCGAAATCAATGCTCTTCAGTTCTCAGGTACTGGGCAGCTCATCGTGTCGGCGTCGAATGACAAGACAGTCCGAGTGTGGAACGCATCAACCAGGCTCCGCCAAGCTACGCTTGTTGGTCACTCAAGTGCTGTCAGGGCGGTTGTATTTTCCATGGATGCCTGTGCGATAGCGTCGGCATCGGATGACGGCACTGTTCGCATCTGGGATACTGCAACGGGAATATGTCGCGCCACGCTCATTGGTCATGAGGACATTGTCACTTCAGTCACTTTCTCCAGACACGGCAAGCTAGTAGCGTCTACCTCCAGAGATCTGACCACACGGGTTTGGAACCTCGAGGACGCACTTCCTTACCGTGTGTTGCAAGGCCATTCTGCACTAGTCACAACCGCCGCCTTCTCCCCGGATGGCCAAATCCTCGCAACTGCAGCACAAGACAGCACCATACGCTTATGGGATATTCATCAAGGAACATACACACTTATATTCGCCGAATGTGCGCCTGCCCCATGGTGTATCAAGTCATTGTCGTTCTCGCAAGATGGACGGTATCTTGAAACAGATCATGGGCTGATCCGCATCCCCTCGAACGAAGCCGCTCTGCAGACTGCCGCGCAGCATACTCTGTCCGCAACCTCGGGTTGGGTAGTTCACAGGCAAGAACCAGTCCTTGGACTTCCTGCTGGCTTCGAGCCACTCTGCTCGACCACGCATGGAGATACGATCTGCTTGGGTCATAGATCGGGATCGTGGACACTACTTCGATTCGATGATGATGGGAAACTGACAAGACTCTGGGTGTTTGTTGGGACATCGAGAGGATTGCTACAGCCTTGACAAGACTAAACATGTGGGCATGTGCAGTGAGAGCAATGGCGGGGCAGATACCATGATACATCTGGCAGCTCGAGAATGAGCAAAGTGATGATGTGCTGGATGCCAAGTTTAGTATTCACTGACACCAGATATAATCAGTGAGATGTTGTCTTGTTCTGGCAAGCTCGAATGGAACGACACTCTGTAGCTAAGTGGTGGTGTGCGGGGGTTCAAGAACGGCAAGTTTAGGCGAAGTGCTCTCCTCCGAAGCGCATCGTGAACTTTTTGCGACCTCGACTCCAGCCATTTACGACGCAAGACAATAATGTCGCAAATCAATGAGGGCAATGAAGCTACACAGGCTAATCGCCCGCCGCAACAGGCGTCCTCTCGCACCATCTTCACCGTCCCCACGCCGATCAAGCAACTTTTCGACAGATTCCCGCTGTCGACCTACCCCGTCAACGAGCTGCCGCAGCGTGCGCCACGGAATCGCGATGCACATGTACTATACGTCTTTGCATCAGATACACAGGCACTGAAAGGAGCACCGTCATACAACCCAGCATGCTTGAAGTGGCAGGTACGAGCTGTGCATGACGTACGGCAGCCTCCAACTTACAGCATCTCAGGCCTACCTCAAATTCTCCAACATACAATTCCGCTTAGCAGCAGCGAACAACCACGCCTCACCAAGCGGCGCACTTCCGTTTCTGATCCCTGCGTCGCCCGAGCCATACAAACACACACAGCCAGTGCCGTCTGGGAAGCTGCAACGATGGACGATCAACAACAGCAAGAAGGCGATAGATGAAGCCGGAGACTTGCGGTATGAGGCATACTTATCGCTCCTAGACCACCGGATACGGAGAGCATGGGTTTGTCAATCTGGTGAAGCGCTCCAAGCAAGCACTAATGAAGCACAGCTGTATTGCGTCTATCTCTCCCCGAACTCCATATCGATTGCCGAACCGTTGTATATCCTCCCAGCCTGCAGCAATTCCTTCGTCCGCCTCTCAATAGCACGCGAATTACGCTCAGCCGCCGAGAAAGAATTGCTCAAATTCTCGACGGTCATAAGTGCTGAAACGCTATACAATCAGGCAGAAGAAGCTTTCGCAGCGCTGGAAACATTGCTAGGCAAGGACGATTGGTTTTTTGGTGCGTCTGGGCCTGGTCTTTTTGATGCAAGCGTCTTTGCCTATACGCATCTCTTACTGGACGACAACCTCGGGAAGGGCTGGCTAGACACGCGTCTACGCGACGCGCTAATGTCGCGAAAGCGCCTGACCACGCATCGGAACCGCATATTGACCAAGTACTTTCCCGAGCAGTCCTAGCTCATGGCTCTCGACGCTGAGCAGTCTCATTAACAAACGCCGTATACACTCGGAGTGCATGTCAATGTGACGAAGGGAGGGATCGTATTAGCATAGCTCTGCAAAAGGGCTGCTCAAACTCAATTGACACCCATGGTGAAGGTAGCTTCTCACATTCCGCCGTTCTTGGGTGTGGCGGACGCCGTCTCTGCACTTGGCGAACCAACGGAGCATGGCTGCAGCTGTGAGTCATGGCGCGGGAAGCTGCACGACATGTTACTCTAAGAGGTAGTGCGGTATGGCGAGCAGGGCGTGGGGAAGAGTCATCGGCCGATATATAATCCGCATCAGGCACCCATCGAGGCGGGCGTCAAACCTCAGGTTCTCAACTTCACCTTTCGCCACGAGCTAAGTTCAAGCGGGGTACATGAGAAGCTTAGTTCGTCACACGCGTCTTCTCCCTCGCCAATCAAAGACCACCCCTCGTCACGCTTCCTTCATCAACACATCTCAACATCACTACTCCGGTCGGATAGTCGCCGAGATGACACAACCGACCTCTGTCAACATGACCTTTGACACCTCACTTGTGGACCTCAAGCCTAATGCGTCCTTCTCAACTACCGAATCAGATCCATCAGACTTCGGCGCATCGAATGCTCCTATAAAGACCCCTACAATCCGGCCACACTCGCTGTTCGAGGAGCAGAGTCAAGAAACACCGAAGCAGTCCCAAGCTATCTCACAAAACCTCACTTCAACGCCACCAAAGTCAACAACGCCTGTCCAACACATCCCAACACAACATGCATATGACCAGTGGGCATCCGTGTATGACTCCGATGGCAACATGCTACAAGCTATCGATAACATCGAACTCACCAGACTTCTTCCTTTTTTTCTCAGACAAGTACAGGACAGCACTGTGACTCCATCAATCTCCTTTCTCGATCTCGGCTGCGGGACTGGTCGCAACACGATCAAACTTCTCGGTTTCGCGCTCCCTGCAGGAAGGAACAGCACGGTCATCGGTCTCGACTTCAGTAAAGCGATGTTAAATATCGCTGCCCAGAAAATGGCAGCGTTCCAAAAGGACAGAATCAGACTAGAATGTTGCGACTGCTTCCCCACAGTCGCCGACCCTTCTGCATCGCCCCTCCCAGCCATTCCAGCTCTCCAGCCTGTGAACGGGCTCATCAGCACTCTCGTGCTCGAACACGTGCCTCTCAAAGACTACTTCCGCACCGTAGCATCTCTCCTTCTGCCAAACGGCCTCGCGCTCGTTACGAACATGCACAGCGACATGGGCGCCAAGTCACAAGCGGGCTTCGTCAATGAGCAAGGCGTCAAGGTCAGGGGATCGAGTTTCGCGCACTCGGTACGCGACACGGTCGATGCGGCTCAGCGAGCGGGGCTGGAGGTGCTAAGTGTCTGGGAGAGGGAGATGAAGGAGGAGGATATGCAGAGTGGGGCGGTGGGAGAGAGGGGGTGGAAGTGGGTTGGTGTAAAGGTGTGGTATGGGATTGTGGTCAGGAAGAGTGGTTGAGAAGGCCTGTGCAGGGTCGGAGGGTAATGGGGGACGGGTGGTATATGTATTATCACTATGACGCTGTGGGTAGAGGAGGCGCATTGGGTCGGAAAAGTACGCGTATTTGTTTCGCTGATCGAAACGTGATAAGAAATAAGGAATAAGCATTCTCATAGTCAGGCATGCACGATACAAACCACGACATCAAGCCCGTTCCCGTCGTCTACCTTTTCCTCAATCGCGCAGCTGTCACAATGAAATTCTTCGCTCGCTGACATACACACGGATATTCCCTCATGCAGAAACGCAATCTCATGGCTCCACAGAGCTGCCAAGCAACAACGCTATCCTGCACAATACGAATCCCTCATCGAAGCCATTGACCTCTACCAGTTCGGACTCAAACACGCTCCCTCCTCCATGCGCTTCTAGAGCAGCCACGACTAGACCGCAGCCTGGCATAAGCAATGGCGCATACGGCGGTGCTTCGGACGACGAGGAAGGAGTATACATCACAGCACCTCTCGGACAGGACCGTAGAGAGCAACGTCTCATCGGCGTGATTCTACGCTGCACATGCACCGCCTGACGAACGCGCCAACTCCTGCCCATAGCTATGTAGCATTGCCGCACCGGCGGCCCTGCTGGCTGGTTCGGAGTTGCTACGAAAGCCGCTTTCCCAGCTGGAAGCGCGTTTCGCAGGGAGGGTTTGCGGGAGCGTACGTGTGTTCTGGCGGAAGATGTTCGGCATGGAGTGGTTAGTCGATGACGTTGGGGAGGCGAGGGGGGTTGATGCGGGTTGGGTGATGCGGAGGAGGCGAAGGGGCTGTGGGAGAATGAAAGGGGAGGGGGAAGGGAGATGGGGTAGGGTAGGTTGGGGAGGAATGGATCTTGAAGCGTTACTCCGGGATGGCGAAAGAGTGGGATGGCGGACAGGTGGGTTGGGAGAGGGGTCTGGACGGGGTGCAGGTGGTGTGGTGGCACGTGGCGCGGTAAGTGGGATTGACATGGCTAGTGGGAGATGCATGCGGCGTAGATGGGAAGCAGTATGGGATGAAGAGAATGGTAGAGAGTATCATATATGGGGGACGAGGCATGGTAGCGAAGGGGTGGGGAACAGAGAGGCCAGGAGAGCGTGATACTTTTGGATGTATACAGAGAAGCTATCGGAAGACCGCAACACTTCTCTCTTCCGCGCCTATCCAAAGAGATGAGACTTTGCTCAAGTACTCACGGTTCTTTGCGATCGGTTCCTACACGTTATGCAGGGATCTAGTGAAGTATCATGATGACGTCAATTCCTTCCACCAGCGAAAATAGTTCCTGTGATATATTCGAGTCTGCGAAGCCGAACAAACAGTATATCTACAAAGTTCAAGTGTGTGCACCTTACTAGGACATAATCCCTGCTAGCCAAAACTGCACTGCAAGCCATGTCATCACTTCCAGTCACCAACAAGACGCTCGGCGAGCCCGAGAGCGCAACAAACACGCTCCTCGAAACAGGTGCCTCTGCTGTCCAGGTACGTTGTAGTTCTGTTTAGCGAGCTGGTTCCATACTGAGACCAGCCAGAACTTTGCCCCCGTGAAGAGGATCTGCGCTCACTTGAACGCGTTCCACGCCTATGCGCACGATCCCAAGCGCGACGCCGTGGAAGCGAACCACTACTGCGCACATCTGAACGACGACGTGCGACAATGCATACTGTACGATTCGCCGGAACAGCCCGCGCGCATCATTGGAATCGGTAAGCTATCCAGCCCACCCTCAAGCTGCCGCAGCTGACCTTGGCGCAGAATATATGATCACGCCCAAGCTGTACAACACGCTCAATGAAGAGGAGCAGAAGCTGTGGCACTCGCATGTCTTCGAGGTCAAGTCCGGTATGCTGATCATGCCCAAGCCCGCTGCGGTCCCGGAGGCGGTGTGGGAGGTTGCGGAGAACAAGGAGATGGAAGAGGTGATTCATTTGTATGGCAAGATCTACCACCTCTGGCAGACGGATCGGGGCGACAAGTTGCCGCTTGGTCCGCCGCAGCTGATGACGAGCTACACGTCTGCGGACCAGATGCCGAATTACGAGAAGGTGATGAAGGAGCGGGATGAGCGCTTCGGCACGGATTCGCAGCGAAAGAAGCAGGTCCGCGAGTACATCCAGGAGCCGGAGATCCATCCGAATGCTGATGCGAGCTGGGCGAAGGGAGGCCATGGACACAAGTAATCATCCAGTATAATGCGGGTGGCATTGAGACGTCTTCTGAGGGCTGCTCTTGCAATCAAATTGTGGTCCGCTGTCTCATCCTCATGAGTCTTGTGCATTTCCGACTTCCTGAATCACTACAGCCTCCCTGCTGCCTGCGCGACCCATGAGCTTGCCTAGCACATCCTTCTCTTTGTCATTGCCGTCCATAGTGTCGTCGCTGTCGCTCGCCGACTCATCGCCTGCATTGGGGTCTTTCTCTTCGAGTACGCCGAGTCCAAGGTCCTGGGTCGATGTTAGCCAGGGTCACCCTTTCGCCTAATTGCCTCTTACCATCTCGATATACTGCTCGCCAGTCTCGTCGTTCGCATCAATCATCTTGCTCTCCAGCGTGCCAGCCTTGCGTTGCGCCTCCAGCTCGTCATTTGCAGCCTTCAGCTGTGGCAGAAAATCTTTCAAGAAGGTCCGAATGTCTGGACCTAGCTCGTCCTTGTCCAGCTTCATCGTGGGCTTCTTTCCCAGGCGCAGATTTACGACGCCGTCTTTCCCTGCCTGCTCTTCTAGCTCCATGTCTGATGCGGCATCGTCTTCTTCCTCCTGGCTTGAGCTCTCGGAGCTGGGTTCCTCGCTCGATTCGGACAAGTCGCTGTCGCTGTCGGAGCCAAAGTCGCTGGCGATCGTCGAGTCGTCTGCAGCATTCGTAGATGCGAGCGCTGACTCATCTGATATCGAGGGCTCGGAGCTGTCGTCGGCGTCGAACCTGACGCGCTTGCGCCGGTGTGCGGACGTGTTGAAAGGGCGGGCCGTCATTATGAAGCTTTGGCAGCTCCGATCGGAGATGTTGTGTAGGCCTTTGAGTTTTATGAAGCGTTTCGCAGGATCCGGAGCGGGAGTATGTGTTGCGCGAATGGTGATAGGAAAGTTGAGGAAAGTTTACGTTCGGGAAGTCGCAGATTTTGGCGGTACCGAAGTTCGACCCGCCGCTACGTCACTCCGCCCAAATCCTCCGTACGCAACCCTTCCTTGACATGTCCATCAACATCAATATGAATCTATCAACAGCGTACTCATGTTCAAAACCCCCAAAATACTCACCAGACCCAATGGGCGACCCGCAGCTATCATTGCGTGGCCAAGATGCGCCATCCCGCAATTATCGGTCTCTTGGCCTAAGGCTGCAGCCTCTCGTTGGTGTCAGCAGGGGTCGTGAAACGAAAGGATGAAACGGGAGTGCGGGCGGCTGCAGGACACCTGTGCGCGCTGACATCGAGCCTGCAACTAATAAATGTCCAGCTCGCCCGATCAGCTTCGACCTCACACCTCCAACGGTGTTGCTCTTCTTCAATTCTCTGCTTGACTTATTCACAGGTCCTTCGAGACGTTAGTTGTTGCCTACCTACCCCACGTTATTAAGCGGTGAGCCTGAAAGAGCGCAAACGACCACAGCAGTATCAGATACTGAAGAGAACAGTATGTGTATTTCTTTGTAACTTTTGTGTCTCTTCAGATGCATCCTTTTCTTGAATTCTTGAACCTCGTTCGCCGCAAGTGTCCCGTCATTCTTTCCAGTCACCCATACCACCATCTCAGCCTTCTCTCAACTCAGCATATACTCCTGATGAGCGGTCCATAGGCTATCTATCTTCATGATGATGCATATCTTATATCCTCAAGTCTCTCTGTTTCCGGTATTCAATTTGGTCATGTCAAACGCAGCCAATCATGTCCTCCTTCACCAACGGACGCCGCGTTCACGTTCACCTGCACAAACTCTGCTGCTATTGAAGCGCGACGGACAATAGCTTTTGCCGCTATTGTAAAAACTGCTATTGTCAGCGCGCACAATAGAGGAGGCTGGGGGATATATATCTCGCAGGCACCGTCGTCACAAACTCTCCTTTCCTCTACAGCACACCTTACTTTCCACATCTTCTGTCAATTCTATACCTTCAATTTCGAAGCTTTTCATCTACCACGCTTCCCAAAATCCACATTACACATCCACCACCATGGCCGAAGCCGCTCGTCTCCACGGATTGCTTCATGCTTCCGCTGCGCGCAATGCTGAAACCAACAAGGCTCTCGCAAACGATTTCTCGTTCTACGGCCCCTCGCGCAAGCGCACCAACATCTCGAAGACCCCAGAAGCTCCAGTTCCAGCGCCCGCTCTTCGCCAGGCCATTCCATGCTCGCTCCTCGAAGCCCTGACCCACGCCACAAAGCACGGCGTTCCTGAGTCTCAGCCAACGAAGTCCCTGAGTGCACAAGTCACAGTTGGCTTGAATCAGATCCTCGATACGCTCAACACTGTCATTCCTCGCGACGCTGCCGTTATCGTCCCTAGCGCTCAGTTCAAGGAGACCACCTACGACCTCGCCAACGACCTCGCTGTAGAGAACTGCAAGCGCATCCTCACCGTCCGCACCGACACCAACGAGCTCCAGACCATCGCGAAGAGCCTCGGTGTGACCGTTTATAGCCCCGCCATGGCTGGTCGATTCCCGGTGCTCAGCACCTCCAACCTCCCCCGCGCGACGCCAGAAGAGCAGTCCGCGACCGCATCGCCCGCGCGTGGCACGGCCATGCTCAACTCGATCTTCAAGTCCGTCCGCGTTCCCGAGTTTCGCCACAAGTGGATGTTCTGGGCCGAGAAAGGCCAGCAGGCCACGCCCAAAGACAAGTCCGCGCAGTCCGAGGAGTACGCTTCACGACCCAAGCCGCTTGGCGGCGAGATCATCAGCGTCAAGGAGTTCTACCAGCACTTCAACAACATCCCGGTGGAGAGCCTGAAGCTGCGCGACTCAATACACCTGTTCCACCTGGGTGTCAAGCCGGTCTGGGAGGATCCGCGCAACTCCCGCGGTGGGGCTTGGTACTTCAAGATCCCCAAGGACAGCGCCGCCCAATTCTGGCACGAGATGTGTCTTCTGGCTGTTGGAGATGGTCTGCAGGGTGCTGTTGAGACCAAGCGAGCTTGTAAGCTACCTTCGCTTCACCTTACCTTTGCACACTAACGTATTCATAGCATTCAACGATGACATCTGCGGCATCTCGTACTCTGTCCGCTGGAACGCGGTCCAGATTGCGGTCTGGAACCGCGATGCAGAGAACGAGGCCGGCAAAGAGAAGCTGCTGAAGACGATCCTCGAGAAGCTGTCGGAGGAGCTTCAGCCAAAGAAGGAAGACAGCTACTGGTACAAGGCTCACAAGGAGCACAAGGGATTCATCGAGCAGTAGCTGTCTTCCTTCTTTGGTGGTGTTTGGTGGTAGATAGTCAGACTTTATAGTTTGCGAGTTCATGAATACATGCGGTTCGAGGCCGTCTTCTGTCATCTCTTGAACATCCTTGTCCCTTTGGCCTCCCCCGTGTAGTGATTCGGCATCGCTCACGATAGCCGTGAGGATACCCAGACACTATTATTATATATCTTAGACAGTACACCGTACATCTCCAGGCTCAATAATGGTGTTCCAGATTCGGAAGTGGTGACATGTTCCCTCCACCCAATCAGATCCCACTCCCTTCCGCACGAGCACAGACCATACTAGGTGAGCTCATCACCATTTTCCGGAAGTCTACTACGCATCCACTGTCGCCCCAACGCCCTCCTCACACACGCCCGCCCACACAATGGCCGCTTTCCCCACGTCCCTCTTCCGCTGGGTCGTCCCCGCGGCGATCGGCGCCTCCATCGTGCAATCCTCCATCTACGACGTCAAAGGCGGGACGCGCGCCGTCATTTTCGACCGAGTGTCCGGTGTCAAAGAGCAGGTGGTCAACGAGGGCACGCATTTCCTGATTCCGTGGCTGCAGCGGGCGATAGTGTATGATGTGCGCACACGGCCGAGGAATATCAGCACGACGACCGGGAGCAAGGATTTGCAGATGGTCACGTTGACGTTGAGGGTACTGCATCGGCCGGAGGTGAAGCAGTTGCCTAAGATTTACCAGGTATGAACAATCCTTCACATACCCCACTGGCAGTGCTGTGGTGTAGATGCGAGCGACATAGCAACGGCACGTCGCAGAAAAGCACAAGAAACACATGACTAACAGGTATATGTTGTTGTAGAACCTCGGC
>TARA_R110002003_G_scaffold288_14_pt1 | contig 19753 bp, 24 predicted proteins | sample TARA_R110002003 | Tara Oceans TARA_R110002003 (sample SAMEA4396441) | marine metagenome | biome: Westerlies Biome; feature: [SRF] surface water layer (ENVO:00010504); material: water (ENVO:00002006), including particulate matter (ENVO:01000060) such as... | depth 5 m
TTGACCCCGCGATTCTCTTCACCACCGTGTATATGGGTCTAATCTACGGCATCTACTACTCATTCTTCGAGTCGTTGCCACTTGTTTACCCAGTCATGTATGGCTTCAGCGCTGAGAGCACTGGACTCATCTTCCTATGCGTTGGACCTGCAGCGCTTCTTGCATTCACCATCCATGTCATCTACCTCAAGTTCCGAGTTTTTCCACGCCTGAACAACGGAACGTTTGGAGAGGTCGAGAATCACTTGCTTGCGGGCATGGTAGCGAGTCCACTGATCCCGGTCGGGCTCTTTATCTATGGTAAGTCCTACTCATGACTCTTTACATAGAACGTTGTACTAATTCTCTGGCAGCATGGACGGCGCGCCCAAGTATCCACTGGATGGCACCCACCTTCGGCCTCTCTCTGGCCATTTTCGCTATGTACTTTATCGTGCAGTCTATCTTCCTATATCTTCCAAACATCTATCCACGATACGCCGCAAGCATTTTCGCAGCCAACAGCCTCGCCAGAAGCCTGCTCGCTGTTGCATCAATCTTGTTCTCAACACCAATGTTTAAGGGCATTGGCATTGATGGAGGCGTCAGTCTGCTGGCAGGATGCATGGTGGTATGTAGCCTGCTCATGGCAGGACTATGGAAATGGGGCAGGCTTCTGAGAGAGAGGAGCAGGTTTGCAGTCGCTTAAGGCAATTCTTCAAGAACTCGGCGCAGCATCGGATACCTAGAATATAGATTGTATGATAGTAATGTTTTACGGTAATACTCCATATAGATAATCTGGCATCATGCCCCAAATTCAATCGTTTAATTGTCATCTAGAGATTAGCTTGGTGCCCTGAGTGTTTCGTGAGTTCAAGGGAAAGAGAACAACTCGTCCCAACTAAAGCCCGCGACGCTACTACCGAGAGAGGCATTTTAGAGCATGTCTATTAACTGCACCTTGAAGTGCAACTATTGAACACAATAAGAGTAGACTAGCCTTCACTTCCTGAGAAGTATTAGAAGATCCCTTGCTTATAGCATGGTACACGAGATGTTCCCTCACTTGCTGAGCTGTGTTGAGCCCGTGATCCAAATTCAACTTCAGATTTTCACCGCAAACACCAGTTCGTCCTCGCACCGCCACATCATCAAGCTTCTCGGACTTAACGCATACCCACACTACTCGAAGTCCCGCATTCAATCAATACATACTTGCGTGTTCGTATAATCTTGCCGTCCATGATTGGCGCAGTGTACAACTGCCATCTCCATCGCCTAACTCCACTTATATCCGAACCGTCGCTATCTCCACGCTTGCGCCACCAATCACGTCTACCTCAGCCCTACAAGGTAGAAAGACATTCCGTTCATCTCAAAACGGAAACCGGATCAGAAAATCAAGGAATTAGCCCATTGGTTAGATGGCCACAGGAGTTGAAAGCTCCATCGCAATATCACAAACTAAGCATCATGGCGCGACTGTTTTGGGCATAGCGTGGATAAAAGTGTAACGGGTTGCATAACGGTGTAGTGATTCGGGACCGAGGAGAGTTTGGGAGCTGGTGTGCAGGGAGAGAGGCCATGGGTGTAGGAGCCAGTATAAAGAAGGGATCGCACCGGACGAGGAAGAAAGCATCGACTCATCCACTCCACGATTTCGACTTACCAGCCTTGAAGTGTACCAACGACTATCATCATGTCTTCTTCCAACGACCAAATCATCACGCTCATCACTGGTGGTACGTTTTCTCAATTCCTCCTAGAACCAACACCCGACCACTGACTTCACCCAGCAAATGGCGGCATCGGTTTCGAACTCGCCTCCCAACTGCTCGCGGATGCATCCAATCTCGTCCTACTCGGCAGCCGCTCCATTGAGAAGGGTGAAGCTGCTGTTAAAGACTTGAAAGCACGCAACCTACCAGGCAAGGTGGAATTGATTCAAATTGATGTTACCTCCGACGAGAGCATCGAAAAAGCCGCCAAGCAAGTGCAGGAGAAACACGGACGGTACGCATCCTCCCAAGCACAACCGAACTCTTCCTTCCAACTAGCAAGAGATGCAGAATTAATGCCCTAACCACCACTCAGTCTCGACGCCCTTGTCAACAATGCCGCAATCGGCGACGCATGCCAAGATCGTGCGTATCTCCAGCCTCCTGAAAACAACCCAGACAGATACTAACTCCACATTCCAATGCTCAGTTCCCCTCTCCGCCCGCCTTCAAGCCCACTTCCTCACCAACACCACCGGCCCGGCCGTCACCGTCGAAACCTTCGCGCCCCTGCTCGCCGCTTCCACGCGTACTCCGCGCATAATTAACGTGAGTTCCGGCGCCGGCTCCATCGCGCTTCGCTCCGACTTCACGAATCCGTATGCAAGCATGAAAGTCATTCCGTACCGCACTAGCAAGGCAGCGCTGAACATGTTGACGGTGTGTCAGGCGTACGAATATCGCGAGAAGGGTTGGAAGGTGTTTGCATTCTGTCCGGGCTTCACAGAGAGTAATCTCGGGCCGACGAACAAGGTGGAGAATGGGGCGAAGCCGACGAGTGAGGGGGCGAGGCCGATGCTGGCCATACTGAAGGGCGAGAGAGATGCAGAGAATGGCTTGCTTTTGAATGGGTCAGAGGAGGGGCAATGGCCTTGGTAGATGTTCTTACATGGCGAGAATCTGCCTATTGAGATATAGTGAATAGATATGCGGACTTATTGTGCAAAGAATCAGGTTGGAATACGATAGTGCTTGTTGTGACTTTCCCATGTCAAACTCCCGCAATGCAGAGACGGAAAGAATAACTGCTTTTGCATTCTGGCCCAAGGGCATGCACAAACTCCCATATCCTACAGTGAGAATCAACGCTTCAATGATATCCTGGGTCCTCCCCACTTGGCGCAGGCGTTGCAGGTTCCCAAGCCCCCGGTGTCGGTGCAGCAGCAGGCGTCGCACCGTACTTGTAGCCTGTATCACCAGGTGTAGGAGCTGTAAAATTGCCCGGCGTAGGCGCATCCATGGGCGGGCCGCCCGGGGTGGGAGCCGAGTACGCGCCGTAAGCACCGGGCGTGGGAGCCGCATATGCGCCCGGTGTCGGTGCGTTGTACGCCCCTGGAGTGGGTGCAGAAAGACCTCCTGATGTTTTGGAGGCGGCGTTTCCGGACGATCCTCCCCAAGCAGGTGTGCGATTACCTCCGCTGAAACCTCCATATGCGGTGCGTGAGCCGTCGTTTCCGCCATATGCTGTTCCTCCACCATATGACGTTGCACCTCCGTACGCAGTCGCACCTCCATAGGCAGTTCGAGCTCCATCACCGCCATAGGCAGTTCGGCCTCCATCGCCACCTCCATAGGCAGTGCGTCCGCCATCGCCGCCCCAGCCGGGTGTGCGACCACCACCGCCTCCACCCCAACCCGGCGTGCGTCCGCCAGATGGAGTGCTACCCCATGAGGGACCGCGAGACGAGGAGTTGCCCCAGCCTGGTGTGCGCCCACCGCCGTTGTGGCTCGGAGTGCTTCCAGCAAAGCCTCCTCGTGACCGATTTGGGAAATTGCCCCCTCCGATCGCCATGCTGTTGCCAGTGATGGGGTCTTTGATCGATAGTAGTTCCTTCTTGACAGAAATCTGCTTGTTCTTGGTGTGAAGTTCGATGCGAGCTTCGTCGTTCATGGTGTCCTTGACGATACCCAAGAGGCCCTTGTAAGCACCCTTCCGAATGACCACAGTCTTTCCGATCAGCTTGTCACGTCCGAAACTACGCGGGGGAGCCATGGCACCTCCAGCATTGCCGTTCGATGCATTGAGAGCAGGGTTCAGACCGCTCAGATCCGGACCCTGTGCTTGCGCACGACCGCTCTTAGCCGCCATGGTGACAACGTTCGAGCTGCGCACTACAAAGATGCCCTGGTTCTCGACGAGTTCGCGGTTGCGGACGAAAAGAGTGCCACGATGGATGTAGATGACCTTGCCTTGTCGACCTTCGCCACCGTATTCCTTGACATCGTCTTCATGCCTGATCTCGGACCCGTCGCGGTCGGTTGCAACGGCATGCTTGTTCCTGCCGACAACTTGCGATACTTGGGTGTGGAGAAGTGTTCGAACATCGCCCTGCTGGTCAATAACGCGCAGCACTTCACGATCTACACGAACAACACAACCGATAGTGGAAGCACTATACTCTGTTAGTGACATGACTACGAGGTGTTGACGCGGTATGCCTTACTCAATCTGCACCAGATCGTAGAGATCAAAGTTCGAATCAGCACCGACAGTCGCACTATCGGCTGCCCGCTTAAGGTCTTTGCTGAAGACGGTAATTTCCGCCTGGGTCGAGTCGCTTAGCAGGGTGATCTTATCGTCCCTGATCTTTGTGACGAGGCCAACTTCATCGACGTATCTGCTGCCACCGATAACTTTGACGTGATCACCTTCGCGGAAGAGCTTTCGTAATGTCTTGACAGGCGCATCGATCCTCCTGCCTCTCAGCTCACCTTCCGTGACTCGTAGTGTCAGAATGTCGCCGATGACTGTGACGGTCGTACCGCGAATGCCCTTCTGTTCACCCGTATAGATCTCTACATTGTCTCCGGAGGCAAATGCTGACCCAGTATCGGCGGCCTTCTGCGCAGCCTGCACCGCGAGTAGATCCAGGGTCTCCGTCCCATCGGCATTCTGTATCGAGAAGTACTGCAGCTCCTCCATTTTCGGATTCACTTTCTCAGTACTGACCCAGTTGACCTTCACGTCCTTGATGAGGAAACCATTCTGATAATCTTCACCTTTGTATGTGTAGCTCCTCTGGTTGCCAGAGCCCGTCATGTTGAGGTGCTTCATGTGTCGCTTCTTCGCTTCGGCCTCGTTGAACAGCTTCGCGGGTGGTCGCTCTGTCTGTCGGCCAAAGAATCCTCGTTTGCGCTTGTTGTCGACCGCGGCATTGGTGTCTTCATTCAGACCATAGTCCAGACGAGGCACTAGTTGTACGGAACAGTCAAGACCGTTAGTAGAAACTTCGACAACCTTTGCTAGATCGCCCTTGTATGTCGGCGGCCGAAGCATGCGCACAAATTTGCCAACCTCCAGGGGCGCACGCTTCTTCTTCCGCAGTAGATCTGGGCGCTCCTTGACACTGATGGCCGTCTGACCTGAGCCCATGAACACATTAGTAATGCCATCGATAATATCGATCATAGCTTGTTGTGTATCGGCTTCGACGTAGAGATATCCGGATTGTGGTCCGGTAGGCCCTCGCTCGAATGCGGAGTAGACGTTGATGGGTTGATTCGTGCGCAGCTTGTCGTCGATGCGCTTCTGGATGGCCATGATGATCTCGCGCTCCTTGCCCGGTCGGCACTTGCACATCCAGATCATGGGGTCGTTGACCGTTGGCAGAGCCAGAGGGACTGCGCCAGCGCCTCCTTTCCGCGCACTCTGCATCTCTCGCCGCCTGTACTTCTCGTCGAACTCCTTCGCAAGCTCTTCGACATCCTTTTGTGCGTTGGCCTCGCGTCTCATGTCCAGCTCACGGTGGTGACGGTCGTCGAGTTCGGCACCCGTTGGTGGGAGGAGGTCGTCGGGATGTACTTCTTCGATACCCTCGTCGTCGCCCTCCTCTTCCTCCTCGTCCTCCTCGTCGACTTCGGCTTCGACGTCGATGAACATGTTGCGCTTCGCCTTCTTCCGTCGTTTGGCGGGTCGGGCCTGTGACAGTCAGTTTTGTAAAGGCAGGCTTCAGCGTCCTGGTTTGCGTACTACAACGTCATCCTCGTCCTCATCCTCATCTTCGTCGTCGTCATCATCATCATCGTTCCCAAGGTCGACGCCCTCACCTTCTTCGTCCTCGTCAGGGTTGCCTGTCAACCCAAGCGCGTCGTCGCCATCTTCATCCTCGTCGACTTCTTGCCGGCGCTGTGCAGGTCGAGTCGAGGTCACGTCATCCTCATCAATCTCCGGGACAGGATTGAAGTCCTCCGACTCTGCTGAGCCCTCGCGGTCGTAGTCGGCCATTGTCGCAAGGTGGCAGATTCAAGAAAGGCGTTCGAAGGCTCGCAAAGCGCCGTAACGCGGCCGGACCAAGATGCGCAGGGGCGAGGTTGCTGCGACTTCGGCGGTCGTAGCAGTGGCAGGCACGATCGAGGGAGCGAGGAGAGGGAAGGGAAGGAGAAGTCCGTCGAGCGTCGACGGCGGCGGGCTTTGTTTAAGTAAGTTGCGGACAAGGTGAGCATTGCGTCCAAGGGAACAGCCGCGCTAGTGACACGGGCCACACTCACTAGCCACTTCACCGTCAAGCCACACGTCAAGCCACACTTCCTCACTGAAGCAGGCCGGGAGCACCATCGATGCATCACCAACAGACAAGAAGACATTATGCAGTACTTGGGTATTTGCGTATATCATAACTTCGCCTGCCGCCGTTCCGCATCCACCGCCTCATCAATCGTCAGCACCGCTCTCCCCCACGTCTTGTGTGTCCTCGCGTCTTCCATCGCCGTAGTAATACTCTGCAATCCCCGATAGCTCTCCTTATATATCAAAGGCTGAATTTTGCCCTCCTGGACCAGCTTCATAAATCCATCCCAGACATCTTTCGTCCTCTGCGGATCATGTCGCCCATCTTCTCCGAACCGATACCCATGCACCATGACAGACTTCAGTAGGATCCTGTTCGCTCGGATATTCTCAATGTTGCCGTCTCTTGCTGCAAAGCCAACAATGATAAGGCGCCCTCTGTACTTGAGGCACTTCACACCGCTTTCTACAGCCCCAATGCCATCATAGACGACGTCTACGCCGGCGCCATCTTTCGTCAGAGCTTTCACCCTCTCTTCCCACTTATCATCGTGATAGTCTACGACATCATCCGCACCAACCGCCCTCACTACATTGGCTTTCTCCTTACTTCCAACGACAGCAATGACTTTCGCGCCCAGTGCTTTCGCAATTTGAATCGCCATCACGCCCAGTCCTCCGCTCGCACCCAACACCAGGACCGTTTCCCCGCCTTTGACCTGGGCGACACCAACAAGCGCGCCATAACTCACAGCTCCCGATGCGCCCACTGCACACGCCTCGGCCAATGACCATTGCTCGGGGACGGGTCGTACAGACGAATCAGGAACACAGATAAACTCAGCATACGAGCCGAGACCACCTCCAAAGACTCTGGAGCCTGGCTTGAGTGACGAAGATGGTGGGGCTGAAGTGACGATGCCCGCAAATTCATTCCCTAGGATGAAGGGCGGCTTAACATGGCGACGATTATTCTGATGCAGGCCTTGTGCATACAGAAGGTCGACGTGTGTCACAGCTGCATGCGTTATCCTAACAGTGATATCGGTGTTTGACCTCGGGGATGGATTTGGGACATCTTGAGGTTTCAGGTCTCTCAGGTCCTGTACGAGTTAGTTAAGATGTATTCGGGAAGCTTCGGTACAAGCCTGTGGTTTACCTTGACGAAGCGATCGATCTTGATCGCTTTCATAATGGCGCTGGAAATGACGACGACCAAAGGGATTGAGCAGAGCACTACATGGCGGAACAAGAGTACTTAGTGGATTCGATGTGATATGGATGCGTGGTCCAACCTTGGAAGTCGTAGTGCAGCGGGAGATCGACAAGTGTGGGGTCCAACCTCGGCAACTGCATCGTGAAATGCAACTCACGACATCGCGGCTCTTGTTTTCCACGAACGCAACAATTTTCGTGACAATCCAGTTGCTTCAGAATAACGGCCTAGTTTGCTCTTCAGTTGCTCGAGTACTGTGCCTTAAAGCTTGCCTTGTCGCTTGTCACCACATGATAAATGGCATGGGCGAAGGCGTGGCGAGTGAAGCTGGAAGGATGAGAGAAAAGTTTGTGTAGGGCATCCAGATTCACACTCTATCAACGATCTGTGCGTATCTGCAATATCGCTGGGTAGCCGGTGTTTATGAAATGCAGGCCCAATAGGTGGGTTATATTTGATAAAGGTGACTTGTGGGATGCGTTTCATTTCCCTAGTCGCGTGAGTGTTTCCTCACGGCCATTTGGATACACAAATCATCGCTGCCTACTTCGCCATTGGGTGCTATTTGTCGATCAAAATTGCTCGTCATGAGTGTGATTCAGTGCTGATATCATTTGGTGACTTATCATTGCGCTCGGATCGTGGCAGGGCACTCACAAATGTGAGTAGCAACATGACTCCAGCGTCGCATGAGCCCACGAGTGAGTCAAGTCCTGTTATGAGCCAGAGAAGCACTTAACATGTCATAAGAACTAGTATAAATGGCGGTATGCTTCGACTTTCAAGCAACGATATATTCAACACCAACCTTGGAAGCAAATCATCTCCTCAATCACTTCCAATCATCAAATCTACGAAAACTCGAGATTCCTTGTCAGAAGCTTTAGCACAGCTCACCACACATCACCTAAGACATGCCACCAGGAGACCTCGGAAGCTGGACGTCCGACACAACTGAGGTACTGAAGAGGCTGGTGAAAAAGAGACTCTATACTATGGAGCGCATCAAAACCTGGCTCGAGAACGAAAAAGACTTGAACGAGAAGGAGCCATATAAGGTTATCATCACGACCTACGACGCGCAAGGCCAGGAGCACAAGATTGCAGCACAAGGGCCAAACAAGAGAATCGTGTTCTGCAGCTACCACCAGGTAGTCGGACATGGACACGGAGAACCGCAAGTGCTCTGGAATGATCCAAAGCAATTTGCAGATCCTGGCTTCGAAGGTATGCTAGTCAGAGTCACAGATGCTTTGCCAACTCCGATACCTACCGAATGCTGTCACGTTGCTTCGCGTCTCAGAGTCATGGACGTGCACATCAAAGTATGGGAAGAGACAGAGATCTATAAGGATCTCATGGAGCATGTCGAAACCTGGGCACACATTATGCCCGATGTGAAGAATGTGGTTTGCTTTGGTCTTGGCAGACTTCAAATCGACCCAGACAAATTTGGCAATCATGCCGACCAGAATCTCTTGCAGCATCATGCGGCGGTGATCCGCGACATGATTGCACAGAAGAAGAAGAAGAAGCCAGAGGAGATACCGATACTTGCTCAGGATCCGTGTTATTGTGAAATTTGCAAGTGGTTGCTGAAGAATAAGTTTGGCGAAGAGAGTGATGATGGTAGATATGGTATTGAAGTTGTGGAGTCAAACTCTGGCTACCTCAAGGTCGACGGCAACACTTTCGTTGTGAGTATTTGTCCCACGGCGCCCGTCCGTCAGATCATTGGCGACATCACTTTCAACACCGGGGGTCCCGCAGGCATGCTTTGCGACATCATCCAGGGCCAAGGCCATCAGGCGGCCGATACCGTTGTCGATTCCGATTCCGAGCTGCTGTATCTCGGGTTTTATATGAGCACTACAAAGAAAGGAATGCTTAAGGAATGGGTGATTAAGCCAGCCAAGGACGACTCCACGGAAGGGAAAAGTGATGTGGATCAAAGGGTGGAAATCGGGAGATTGAGTATACCCGCGTGTGTCTTCGGCCCGATTGGCTGCTACTTCAAGCCTAAGTAATGGGCCTACCATACGTAGGCAAGGTCTGGCCTGTTTGCGTATCTTCCCGGACTTCTTCCTGTCCCTAGCATCAGAACACACCAAATCAATACTTCTGTTTCCAAACCTTGATTTCAGCGAGCGCTAGCGTTACGCCCAACTCGTGACTATTCAGCAGCCGCAGGACTCTCACTCGTGCCGATATGCTCCTCATACTCCTTCAGATCCCCCACATCCATCGGCATCGACGTCATCGTCAACTCCTGCTCATCTATTAACCTCTCTCTCGTCTCCATACACTTAAGCCAAGACTTCCTCCCGGTCATCCTCGTATGCCACGCCTTCACAATCGGACTCCTGTCGAACCTTCTCTCCGCTGGCACGCCCAAGAACCATTCGATGCGATCATTGTACGGCAAGAACGCCAGGTCGGCAAATGTGATTGTGTTGCTCACTAGCCAGTCCTTGCCTTCGAGAACACCTTCGAGAACGGCTAGGATATGCCGGGTTTCGGTCCGGTACCGCTCAATTGCGTTGAGAAATGTAATATTAGCCCCTCTTAGGTTAGTCTAGCTCCATAGCCTGACAGGTGTGCAGCAACACGTTGCGATGTGTCAAACGAGCCATCACGGAGAGACTTGAGTCTCGTGTCTGAGATTCCCATTTCGTGCGAAGAGTCGTACATTAGGTTGCCCAGGATTGCGGCTGCAGCGCGAGGTCAGGAAGCTGACTGTCCGGTGGTCAATCCGTACATGCTATCAAAGAAGACACTGTTATCGAGCGAGCCCTCTGTTGGTAGATAGTCCATTAGGTCCTCGAATGCAACCATATCAATATCGAAGTTGAACTGGGTGGCTTCATCACTCGATGGTGGCACCTCACTACTGGGGTTGAGGCACTGTCCATGCGTCTCACGAGCGGCTTCGGGTATCTGTATGTCGGTTATATTCGCAGGCACACATGCGCACATGTTTGTAGGTGCTGTCCGAGGTCGAGATCCTTCCTGCAGCTTGCTGTACTCTTGTATCAGCGAAAGCAAGAGACGGACACCATGCAGAGCGACGGAACTGGTGACGAATTGTTGCAAATGCTGGATCGCTCGTTGCACATAGGCATGGTATTCCATGGCCTCTGGATCGCTATTAGGTCGATGGAACATGTCGAGGATGAGACAGATGCCTGCTGTGACCACGAAGGCTTGCTCAACCCACCGCTGCGGCTCATCGGAGTCACGTGCTGTGCAGAGGTTGATGATGTTCTTCGCAGCGGTAGCGGTCGCCCATCGCGTGTACGTGTAGCGAGCATCTTTGAAGCTCTTGCTGAGGAAGCTCTGGTGGAGCATGATGGTCTTATGGTTGAGTGAAGCTTGGTGTAATGTCCCTTGGTGCACTATTAACATTCTGTTCTACCAAAATGAATCCGTGCAGCATCACTCACGGGCCCATTTTATCCACTTCGGCCAAGCTGGATTGATAGATATACGAGGCGACAGTGCTTTGGGCACTGTTTCGGCGCATATTGAACGTAGTTCACTGTCGAACTTTAGGATGATGGCATATCTTGTGGCGTCATCTGTCTCAGCAGCTTCCATCATAGCATTGTGGAAGTCCAAGAGAAGGCTAGCGTAATTGTAAAAGTAGCGTGAGACTGACGTGAAGGTAGGCGTATCGTCATCAACGGGTACCATGGTTTCTTCGTTCAGGTTCATGGGTCTCAGACTCGTGAAATGCTTCTTCTGAATGCCTATAGCGTAGGCGGTCTGCGATGTTGAGCAAAGCCACTCCTGTGAGGCGATGGTAGACCAAGTCCGCCGGCCTATTTGGCGGTCTATGTAGGCCTGCTTCTGATCTTCGCGCAACGTGAACACCTTCTCGTCATCGGGATGGGGACCAAGTCTGGAAGTAGTTAGCGGGCAATTGGAGCATGAGAGTGTGATCGAGTATGTGTGGATTATAATGCTGTTAGCATCGAACGAGAGTGCCCAGTCGCGATTGTTACCACTTGAATGTGCCGAGCGTGTGTAGGCGATGACTTACTTGTGTAGACCAAGGCCTTTGGCGATGACGGAGGCGACGCTTCGTAGTGCATTCCACTGGTTTGAAGAGCCAACTAAGTGCTCAAAGGCGTGCAATATGTATATAGCTTGAACAGAGTGTATGTGATACTGCGACATGTAGTTTCCTAGATTAAGACATGCAACTGAGGCGGCACCCCAATCCCTGCTGCACCGTACTTTGTCGTCAATCGAATAGCCCCATGATGCCGATAGAGCTTCTGGAGAAGCGATCAGGCTGGAGGACATGATGGCAAACAATAACGCCGTCCACCGCCAGTCCACCTGCTGTAAGTCGAGAGTGGAAGCTGGGCCGTAAGCTTCGAGCATCTCTCTTCGGAAACTGGGTCCATGGTAGAGTCCGCCAATCCAATACAGCATGTTCTCGTAATAATAACCAGTGACTTTGAAGACCGTCTCTTTGTCCGGCAGAAGCGATTGTATGTGATGTATCTCGGCGGCCTTGGCAGCCGGTGAGCAGAAGCTGGTAATACGATTTGGGTCGTCGACCTGCTTTCCTGTCGATCGCACATACTTGAGACTCTGATCGAACAGAGCTGGACTAGTGTCTGAAACGTCTTTGTCGTTGAGCAGTGACCCGATAGTCAAGTCCAATAATCTAGACTGGCCAATGTGTAGAGTAGGCCCAGTCACTGGATCTACAGAGCTCGAGTTCGATTTGGCAGGACTGTCTTTCGCAACCGACAAAGCGGGTGGAGACTGATTCAGGGTAGATGAGGTATCACTTGAGCCGCCAGCGGGTTGTTCGGTAGCTGATGAGGGCTTCCTGGGATACCTTCGATGTACTGATGGGTCGTAGCCTTCGGTCCAGTGCGTTGTACATAGGTGGGCCTCCTTGTTCTGGATGCATCTTGCGCCTGTACACATTAGCGTAATTACGGCGAAATTCTCGTACATGCCGCATACAAGGCGTCTTGCGATCGCACTTCTGCCGACGCTGGCTGCACCTATGGACAAGATTAGCATTGTCCGCAACTTTCGCTTCTTCGCCTGACGTCTCGGACATTGTGGCAAGAGCGAGAAATATGAGACGCAGTACTGAAGCAATGCTAGAAGACAGCAGCCATGGCATGCGCATTCGACACATGCTAGGTTGCTAGGGTACGTACCGAGTACACGTTAGTCGTTGTTTTGGCATTGCTTGCGCCTGCACTGTATCCCAACCGCTTCGACGCGAGAACTGTCCTCAAATCCGTTGTCCGTTTCCAGTGAACTAGCACCGCGTTCAAGAATGCAGGTGAGAATGGTTTGGGGCCTGCGACGTCCGTCCTGGGCTGTAACGGCTTGATGTACGAAGTTGTGTACGACGCTTGTACGAGCTGGGCGCCTAAGCTTATCCCCCTTTGTTCACGTCTAACTCCGTCTATCGCTCGCAGATATGGCTGCTGCTTTGTAATGACGACATTGACCGTTCAACTGACAAAGCTAACAAGAGAAGCTCGTAAGATGTGCGGTCCTGGAGAGGACCAGTCATGAGAGGTTCGTACTGCAAATGGGTCTGTGCGCACCTGCATTCCTGATCGTCATCATTGAATCAAGACCAGAGACGAGCTGTACCAAGCTCCGTACAAGTTCTAGGCCATTGCAGAGCCTGAGTGCCTTCCCGTCAAGTTTTAGGATCAGGAAGGACAACACGCAGTATCGCAAGCCTTCACTTAACGTCCACGAGTCCACTATCTTGAATTGTGGGGCTCTGAGGAGACGACGCACTGGCCAGTCATGAACGCTTGCCGCGCCTGCGTCGCGCATGTTCTTATCTAAACGCGTATCAAACATTGTCAGATGCCCAACATAGAGCCGAATAAACAGCATGATTATTGATTTCGAAGTCTATTCTATGCGCGCAAGCAAGAGTGGATATCTATGGCATGATGCCAATCTAAGTGCCTATAAATACAACACCGAAGATTCTGAAAGCCTCCTATTCTAACAGTCTTCAGACCCTCTTCAGTATCTGCCAATCCGCGATGTACATTCGTGTGAAAGTAAACATAAACGCACCAGTCATCAACATTACACCGGCAAACACGTTCAGGCCCCAGTACGAACCATTTTCCGCATCCACGATAGCTCCTGCAATAGGATTGCCTATCAAACCGGCAAACGATGTGCAAGCGAATGTAACGCCAACACGCACCCCAATCTGTTCGACCTTGGAGATCTGCGCCATCTGCGCCGGTAGCAGGGAAACGTAGGCACCCGAGGCGAATCCGTAGAGAGCTGCGAAAGTGATGTAGGCGGCATTGCCGTTCGCAGGAAGACCGAGCGCGAGGACGATAATACCAGCGACGAGACACCAGAGCGACTGCATGTTGAATTTTCCCACCTTATCTGCAAGGGCACCAGGGACGATTCGACCGAAGATGCTGCAATCTCGTTAGCGTTCTGGTTTTGAGAAGGAGTGTTGTCAAGCTTACCTAGCAGCGTTGAGAACCGCAAGCAGATATCCAGCAAGACGCGTGCTCATCCCGTCATGGATGGCCTCGACTTCGATGAAGTTGATCGGAATGAATAAGCCCAGGAAGAAGAAGAACGACGATGCAGTGACCAGAACGAACTTAGTGTCCTTGAATGGCTCCATGAAGACTTTAAGCTCGAATGCGCGAGGCCTGGGTGGGAGCCGCGAAGTGATGGTAAGCGTGGCAGTAAGCATGAGACCCAAGATCAGGAATGCGATTATTCTCATCGTCCATCCAAAACCGACCTCGGGGATGAGATGCGTCGCCATTATTGGGATTATTATGCCTCCTAGACCAGATCCTGCAGCCATGATGCCTAAAGTTGGTGAGCGAAGTTAGTACGGGTCTCACATGCATTTCGTGCGCTTAGGTTTACTGACCATAGGCGAGACCCCGCTTCTTGAGGAACCAAGTTGGGAGCGTGCTCGTGGCAGCCTGAAAGATACAATTGAGACCCAGCGGCGAGCAAATCGCTTGTGCCAGGAGGAATTGGTAGTATTCCGTGCAAAGGCTCGTCATCATGAGACCGAACACATGGAAGAACGTGCCAAAGATGAGAAGGTACTTTGGGCCGTGGTTGTCGTACACCCAGCCCACCAACGGTCCCGGGAAGAACATAACGAAGATCTGGATAGATGGGATCCAAGCGATTGTCGAAGGTGAGTAGTCTCGGAGCTGGTTCATCTGGTAGTAATTCTGGAAGACGCCCAGGCAATTGAGCCATCCAAACGAGCAGAACAAGCAGCAGAAGCTGCCCAAGAGACACAGATATGCGTTCTTGCCGCCATCAGGAAACTGACTTGGGTGCCATGGGCTCACTGTCGCGGGTGCTGACTGTTCTAATTCTGGTTGTGTTGGCTCGGGTTGTTTCTCGTGGACTGGTGGTTGCTCGACATCGGATCTGGGTTTTTGCTGTTTCTCCAAGTCCACTGAAGGGGCGGGGGTTGATGTTTGTGACATGGCGCCGGCAGCCTAGACTTGAAGGCACTTCAGCTGCGGGAGAAAGTCCTTGACCGCTGTGTCGTGTGCGTGTGGCAGGTTGATGTAACAGTTGTGGAGTTCAGTATGCGCCAGAGAAAGTGCGCTTTGCGCAGAGACGTGGTAGGGATAGTCCGAGGTCGACTTGAAGGTGAAGAATGCAATAGGAACTGGCATAGCGACGGTCAGTTATAAGAACAAAATTAAATCCGAGCACATGTACGCACGTACAAACTCCATCGTCGTACATGCGAGCCTCGCTCTTACCCGTTTCGGATTGTGCAATCATGGGTGGAGCCCAACCGTTCGGTGCTTCGCTGCACGTTAGGGCCGAGACCCGAGCTGAAAGCTTGGTGACTCTTCTTCGCACATTGAATATGACCATTGGCACAAGGCAGCAGAAGCTTGTACATTGAGCGATGTGGGCCTGCGTAAAAAGCTTTTCACTTCGGTTTTAGTTGGAGCAGTCTGTGGGTTTTTCGGTGTTTCCGGGCGTGCGACTGCGGGCATGGTGAGGCGGAGATGTCGGCTGACATGAAGATCTCCGACCCATAGCCAGAAGCTATCAATGACTCCGGCATCGCTGCCCTCTCCGTCGTCAGAATTCTACACGGTGAATTGTCTTCAGCGACTTCTTACTTCACCGGAATAATTCCGAAGTTCAGTGAAGACTTACCTACCTACAATGCGAAGCTAGAGGCATGGAGAAGGCAAACTCACGACACCCTCGACTGCCGCGACATCCATAATGTATGCACACCTGCTTCCTCACCGCATCCTCGAGATGCTACGACATTCTCGCACTCCCTAAGCTCGGGTTCGATGTTTCTCAAACACCAACACGTAAAGCGATTGCTCCAGTGACAACTTTGGAAGCAAACACCGAACAATGAACACTGTCCATGCCACTTTGTCGCAGTCCGCTTGTGACGCTCACGCTCCGTTTGTGCCACGCTTAAAGAAGTGACAGTATACTCTTTCTCTGTCCTTACCCATCAAGACCCACTCGTGAAGCCTACACTCATCACATCGCCATGTCAGCTCAACAAGCGCGACCTGACCCGCAAGCAGAACATCGCAACACCACTACCAAGCACGACACAACATCGGAGTCAGGCGACGATACGGCCGCCTTGTACCATCTCCCCACGGAGCCGGACTTTGGCGTCGCAGGATGTGGGGAGCGGCCCGGTGCTGAACTAGTCTCAACAAAGGTCCTGCATGAACCGGAGGGTGGGAAGCCTGCAATCACGCTCACGACGTACAAGGACGATCTAACGGCGCGCGAGAGCTCAGCTTCGTTGTTACAACTGTTCAAGCCGTTCGAGCCAAGCCCTTTTGCGCGCGCTCGGGCAAACTCCGACAGCTGCTTTGGCTCAGCGAAGCGATGCCACACTAATAATTTGAGGCTTTGCGCACTGGGAATGGAGGAACAGCGGCCGGAGCTCACGATTTTGAGAGCTCAGCTGGAAGATCACTTTCAAGTCTTAAAACGCGAGTTCGAGGTGACGACCGGGCGAGCCTGGGTTCCGCTGACGCCTTGGGGAAAGGAGGATGGGGAGTGGGAGTGGGAGGGTGACAAGAGCGATGAAGTGGGGCTCCTGGATGTGCTGGACACTGGGAGCCGAGATGCTGTCTCGAAGGGCAAGAAATGGTGGGAGGCTAGCAGGCCGTTTTGCTAATGGCTTCCGAGCATGCACTCTCCTAATGCATGCTGTGGATATTTCGGGCTATACTATGCTCATGTGACCTTGAAGAGCCAGGCCAATTAAGATCGGTACAAGTCCAATGACTCTTCTTAGGCCGGACTGCGTGGTCATGTGCTCAACATGAAGGTGATCGACTTTGGAAGCCATATTCGAGCCGTTGTTGACTCGACCAAGTATGCGCATCATGCGAGTGTTGTTGACATGCATGGAATCAATACCCCTCACCAATATCGGGGCTAGAGCAGCCTCGTTGTCTTGTGAACCATGTATCAACGGTGCGGAGGACTTGGAACCTCATTCGTGATTGGGCGCTGTTGACCGTGATGTACCATGGAACTGGAACCGATCCGGCTCGGGCTTCCCCAGCGGACCGCACCGTTAATGCAGCGGTCAATTTCTCTGACCTAAGTTTCTGAGCTTACCATGGTACGTTGGATGAGGAGGCTCTCCGGCATAGTATAAAGCTCGCTTCACCCCCCGGCTTTGATCCACATCTCCCACAGACACTTTCGACATTGCAAAGGATCAGACATCCTGAACACTCTTCACAAATAACTCTTCAAGAACAAGTAAGTGGTGAAGACAGACTAATAGGCTGCCTCATCCATGACCCTCTCTTTCTAACATCAAATAGACTCACAATGTCTCACTCGAGACTACCCAGCGACTCTAGCGCGGGGACCCACGGGCCTGGTGCCAAAGAGGCCAGGGCTGTTGGGCGCAGCCCTGCCTCGTCGACCGCGCCCGTCGACCCCGACGCCCCGTTGGTTCTCCACGAGGCAAACGCCCTCGAGCACACGGCCTACAACTTCTCCGCCAAGAAGAAGTGGGCCGTCCTTACCGTCGTGGCCTTGTGCCAGACGAGCATGAGTAAGTCGCATACAATCAAGCTCTAACCCGATGTGGCTTCGGATGGGCATGACTGACTTCTTGCAGACTACAACGCGGCCGTATACTCCAACGCCATCGGCCATCTCAACCAGGAGTACAACCTCGGTGATAATCACATCACCAACGCCAGAGCCGGCATGGCCTGGTTCTTGATTCTGTACGGTTTTGGTTGCGAGCTCTGGGCGCCGTGGTCGGAGGAGTACGGTCGCTTTTGGGTGATGCAGTTGTCGCTAGGCTTCGTCAATGTCTGGCAGATCCTCGCTGGCGCCAGTACTAACTGGCCCATGGTTCTCGTTGCTCGTCTCCTTGGTGGTCTCTGCTCTGCGGGTGGCTCTGTCACCCTTGGTATGGTTGCCGACATGTTCCACTCGGAAGACCAGCAATTCGCCGTGCTTTGGGCCAGTCTGTGGTCTTGTCTTGGGTCGGGTACGTTTTCCAAATTCCTGCTTGAAGTCAAAATACTGATTTGTCCATAGTGATTGGCGGTATCTGCGGTGGCCCGATTGAGCAGTTCCTTCCCTGGCGATGGAACTTCTGGATCCAGCTCATTTTCGGTGTCGTCGTTCAGACCGTCCATTTCTTCTTCGTCCCGGAGACCCGTTCCACAATCATGCTGAACCGACGGGCTAAGGCGATGCGCAAAGCAGACCCTGAGAAGACGGTGCGAGGCCCTACCGAGGATCACAAGATCGAGTGGAAGGATGTGGCCAAGATCATGGGTCGCCCCTACTGGATGCTCTTCACTGAGCCAATCGTCGGCTTCTTGTCTCTGCTCTCTGGGTTTGCTGATGCCCTCATCTTCAGCTTTCTCGAGTCTTATGGCTACGTCTTCAAGGACGGATGGGGTTTCACCCCAAGCCAACTCGGTCTTGCGCTCTTTGCCCTCTTCATTGGGTACTGGTGTGCCTGGGCGGGATACCTCCCAGTCATCCGCCGGCACAATCAACAGCGCAAGAAAGGTAAGGTGTTGGCCCCGGAGAGCCGCCTCTGGGCCCTGCAGTACGTCGTCCTAGGTCTTCCGATTGGTCTCTTTGGTTCTGCCTTCCTGGTCCGCGGACCACCTCTCCCATGGATCGGCCCGCTCATCTTCGCGGTCCTCATTGGTACGTGACACTTCGGGTTTAATGTTATGAGAGACGCACACTGACTTCCAATTCTCCTTACAGGTTGGGCCAACATGGCAATCTACTTCGCCACCATAGATTACATGGTTGCAGCCTATGGAGGCAAGTACTCCGCTTCCGCGACAGGTGGCAATGGGTTCTCACGAGACATCCTCGCCGGTGTTTGCTCTTTCTACACGGGCCCCATGTACCGCAACTTGGGCGTGACGAATGCGACTTGGGTGTTGTTTGCGCTCTCTGTTGTGGTTTGCATACCGGTCTACGTCATCTACAAGAAAGGCCCTCAGATCAGGGCAAAGAGCAAGTATGCGAGGGAGGTCGAGGAGGAGAGGCAAGCCAATGCGGCAACCGGCGCTGCCATGGTTGCGACAGGTAACCAGGTCCAGGCGTAATGGGACATCCTTCCAGGAGTTGACGGGAGTTATGATGGTTGTGATACCCACGGGTGGGCGTTCTGTCTTCTTGTAGTTACGGCCCTATCCTTAGTCAAATTTCAATGATACTGTGATGGTAAAGACACTGTTTTGCTACTTTGACGCGTTTGAATGACAGTGACGGCGCCAGCTCGCAAAGAAATGCGTATCGCCATGTTGCAGGCACGTCCTATGCACACAACGGAGAATATCCAGCGCCTATTGAGGCGTGACTGCCTACCTGGACAGGCGGCGCGCTTAGTGCATGTCGCAACTCGCCCAACATTCCAATTCTAATCGTAGGATACCTGTCCAGCTTTCGAGAAGACCCATTGCATCGGAAGCGCTTCGGTGTGTAGTGGCGGTCGAGAGTTTATTGAAGCTCGTACAACTGGAATTGCGGCAGCACGCGCCCGCCAAGACACCATCACGGACGCCGCGCCCGGACGCGATCGGCTCCTTCATCTTAACCCTTCACCAACCACGTGCTGATCGGGACACGGCTTGGGCATTGGAAAGGGGCAGGGGGTAAGAATGGCGCAATTGCATCGCACGGAATCACTCATTTCTGTGTAAGCAGTAAGGGTGCTTGAGTCGTGATGCGCTTCACGTCGGC
>TARA_R110002003_G_scaffold722_2_pt1 | contig 19731 bp, 19 predicted proteins | sample TARA_R110002003 | Tara Oceans TARA_R110002003 (sample SAMEA4396441) | marine metagenome | biome: Westerlies Biome; feature: [SRF] surface water layer (ENVO:00010504); material: water (ENVO:00002006), including particulate matter (ENVO:01000060) such as... | depth 5 m
CACTTGCCCTATCCTGGGTATGCCATCTTAGTGAAACTCAATGAATTAAACGATCTCATTTCCGCGTCATCCCTTCAAGCTTCCGACTTAACCCATCCAAACAAGAACACTCCTTCAATCGACCGTTCGCTGTCCGTATACCCTTGACGACGACTTCCACCTTCCTCGCCTTAACCTTGACCTCAGTTTCTCCCAAAAGTCCCTCAAGCTCTGCGAGCCTCTGCATCGGGAACCCACACTTCCCACAACGCAAAGCATCCTGGTTTTCCAAAGTACCCTGCACAACGATCGTAATTTTGACTTCCTTCAGGTTGGGAAAGTTCGTTTGCCAGGCTGTCGCGAGGGGTAGAGGACACGATTTGTCGTCTCTCAATTCCAGTTCCTTGGATGGAGCCAACAAGAACCGCCAGCACGATCGCGAAGATTGTAACATACACTCCCACGTTCGTTCCATCCCACAATGACTAACCGCAATATCAAGGCGCCGAATCATGCCACCATACGCTATTGGTGGGTGATCAAGTGCTATATTGCTGGTTGGCGGGCAAATGCTCATGCTGAAAGTATTGGACTTGTAGTACGCTTCAAGCGCTACGCTTGCTAGCTCGCTATTGCGCGTCTTAATCATCGCAGCGAGATCGAAGAAGTGGAGGTTGGTGGTGTGGATGAGTGTGTCGATGCTGCTATCGCGTTGAACGAGACAAACCAGGATCTGTATTTTCAGCTCAAGGGGTAAGCGAGACCAATGGTGAAAGGTAGTTGCCGGCTGGCGCGAGGGTCTGTGTGGGAGGAGCGAGTAAAAGTGACCCATGGAGATACAATTGATGTGTCTGGTAGGCTGCTGTTGTTCGGGCTCTGAGGCTATGAGCTGTGAAATACTGGGTTGGTTGATTGGATGTACCAGTGGTGATTGTTTAGGGAATCGTAGCTGGTTAGGGTTGAGCTCGCCGCTTAGGCTTGATTAATGAGTGGGGATGGCCTGTAAAAAGTATTCCTATAAGTTTGGTGCGCTACTATGAAGCATTAAAAGCTTTGATGAATAATGCTCCGCTAAGTCTGTGAACAATGCGCGTAGCATACTGCTTGCACGGTGGACTCCCATTCCAGCTGGGAGACACCCTCACGTTTGCACGATGATTTTGACGTCGCTCATATCCGCGAAAGGTGTCGTAACTTTCCCATCGGAGCTGGCGAGAGCCCACAGTACGGTCTTTTCCAGCACCCTTCGACCAGCAGGCTCCAGCGGAAGCCAGTGACCCGCATCCTTGATCAGTATTACCTGGCTGGATCTAGTAAGGACGTCTTTAACATTGTTGAGACCCAACTTTTGCTCGAATGCCGGGTCGTGTTCGCCAAGGATGAGCGTGGTTGGAGCTTTGAGAGTGCCATCGGGGAGATCGCCTACGAGCGAAGTAGAGGTCGACAAGGATTGAGACGCCTGAGCGAGATCGAACAGCGCGGCAGTAGTCTCCAAAGACTTGTCCCATTTGCCCAGGAATAGGCCTTCGCGGTAGATGCGGATCTTCTCAGCCATGCCACGATCGTGAACTCGGCGTCTCACAGACTCGCCATATCTCATTGTGCTTTTGCCTTTGATATCATCAAGCTGTGGAAGACCTGGACCAGTCGACATGGCCATAGCTTCGCCGGCTTCCTTGTGGTTCAGGCGGTCCAGGAGCTTCTCGTTCCTTTGCGGCTTGCCCTTGCCAAGGCTATGCAAAAGTCTGAGGAACCAATAATTGCCGAATGTCGCGAAGAAGTTGCTGAACGGCCACGGGAGATGGAAGCAGAAGATGTAGAAGGACCGGCTGAACTGTGACCTGATTGGGCCAAGCGCTTCCATTGCGTTCTTCAACAAGCGCCAATGCAAGGGTGCGCGCACCCAGGTATGAACCATCTGCTTTGTCACAGCCCAATAGGCGACGAAATTAGAAGCGGTCAGACGAGGCTGTTGTTTCAACGTTAGCATGCGCAATCTGAGGAGTTTTCGGAGACCCTACGATGAATGCGCTTGCGATGATCCATTGATCTGCCAAAACGCTTGCTTCTGCTGCCAGTCTGGCGCCCACGATTGCGCCCCAGTCGTGTGTGACAATGACAATCTTTCTCTTCTCCTGCAGGAACTGCTTCCTCATGCCAAGTATGAATTCGGCCATGGTCCCTAGGATCTCGTTCGTGCCATAAGCGGGCAGGCTATCGGATCCGCCATAGCCGGGGAGATCGACCGCGATCAGTGTGTGGTGTCGCAGCAGCTCGGGAGACTGGAGGATGTGGCGCCACAGGAGGAATGAATCGGGAAAGCCTGCACCAGGTGGTACTGGTGGTTAGCAAGGTGACCATGGGAGACGCAGGGCTATGTGCCATTGGCTAGTCTACCTACCGTGAATGAAGATGGCGACATTTGCTGGCCGTGAAGCGGCAGCATCTGCGTTGGTAACGTAATGGAGGCTTAGACCCGTGCTGGTGGTGAAGAAGGCATGCCTAAAGCCAGGTAGTGGTTGGCCGTTGAGGCTCCAGAACCTCTGCTGAGCTGGTGGGCTGTCAGCAACATGCGGGAAGGCATGTGGGAGCTGCACGTGCCCGAAGCAAGCTCATCCTTCTCCTGTTCTGTGTCTTTGGCGAACAAGGCGCCGTCCCGGAGGACTGCCGTCGTCCACACGGTCACGAGACTGGTGAGACCAAACCCAAGCTTGAAGCCGGCGGCTGCCATGGTCGCGAGGGAACTGATCATCTTGCTCTGCAGCCTCGGAGCAGGCCTCGAAGACATTCGGGCTCAGATTTTGTCCTTTGCCGACTTTTGTGAGGCTGTCATCGCGAGATCTCAACGGTGCTGCAAAAGCAATCGCGGTGAGGCATGTGACTGATCGTCTTGGTGTCCACGCGGCTGTCCCGTCGAGGGTCCGGCGTCTGGAAGCTGCAACGGAGATCGCGGGGAAGTGGCGATTGGCATTGGTCCGAGCTTGGCCATCGTCACTGACCTCCACTTGGCTATCTCACAAAAGCACGAACATCGATGTATTTGTTCTGGAACTGGTCTAACACACACCATCGATCATTACCACATTACCACCTGGGCAGCATCATTTGCCGCATCAATAGGTGGCTTCTTCACATTGTAGGTCATGCATCTTTGGCTCACCGGCAGAGTATTGTCAGACTAATAGAAATTCTTTCCGAGTTGCACATTGGCTGACATTATGAGAATATATTTGTTTAGACACGAGGCGCACGTGACTACACACAAGCGATAGAGTTCAATACCAGGAAGTGATGTGGAGTCTTCCCGCCACCACCATGCAAAAGCCACTTTCCCATGCGCACGTGCCAAGTCACGCTTTAGACTAGCGTAGGTGTGGCAGTCCAAGAGCTACGTCAGTGGAGACCATCTGGTAGAATGCAACCACGCCCCAGCACTTGTTACTCTGCGCACAAGTCGCGTCCAAAAGGGGAAACGGAAAGCTACGCGACCTAGAGGCAGCATTCACCCTTCTCCGGTGCCTTCTCTAGGCTTAGCACTGATGATCAACCCGTGGTCTCGGTCGCAGCCACTCGCTGGTGTGTTCACTAGTCCTGCAAATTCATCAAACGCCACGGACAAAGCCGAAAAAACTCAATTCGATCTTGACGACATCGCCAACGACAGGCGGCGTTCCTAGCGCGACATCAGTACTTGTATGCTATGTCGTCATGATTAATAGTCCGACCAACCAGCGCATCGTTGCTTGCATGTGAGTGAGCTAGGCCACTCAGAACCCAGCGAACTAGATCCTAGCCGTCATCGCTTAGATCCGTAGTGCGGTTGCGGTGGACTACATGGCAAGGCTGGAAACGGTTTCCCCCGCTCATATATGGCCTAATTCCCGCAGGAGTGGTTGCGGCGAGACCTCCTGCACAGCGACCTTCATTCGTGCTTCCACATGCATGGTGAGCTGACACCTTCAACTTCGTAGCTCATCGATTCCAAGTGCTCACCTTTTCACGATCGACATGGCACTCCACTCGAGCGGTGAGCAGCGCCGTCTCGATGCGGATGAGAAAGCCGCTAGCATCGACGAGACCCGCGGCGGCGTTCAAGTTCCAATCTACAATAACCTAGAACTTGTATCTTCAGAGAATCTCACGTTTAGTGCCATCATCAAAGGCACCGCAGCACATCCGCTCAACACCTTCGAGAAGAAAGCAGCGCTCATCAACGCGGAGATCGACAAATTTGGCCTTGGCCGCTACCAGATATGCATTTGGTTCCTCTGTGGCTTTGGCTATTTTCTCGATTTGGCATGGGCGCAAGGTGTGGGATTGATCGCAACTGCCATCTACCAGGAGATGAACGTTGCCGATGCTGATACCGGAACCATCTTCGCTTTGGCCAACGCTGGCCTTGCTATTGGCGCGCTAGGTTTCGGCCTTGCTGTGGATATCATAGGAAGGAAATGGGCATTCAATCTGACGTGCCTGATCACCTCCATCTTCGGGCTTCTTTTGGCTGCCCCGAAATTCAACTATGGCGCCATTTGCGGCATCTACTTCCTCGCTTCTCTCGGTCTGGGCGGCAATATTCCAATTGACGCAACCATTGCCTTGGAGTTCTTACCTCAGAGCCGACGTTTCCTCGTCTCTCTTTTGTCCATGTGGCAACCCATCGGTGTCGTGGCGGCTTCTGGAATTGCCTATGGGACAGCTGCGAAATGGCGTTGCGACGTTGATCTCCCATCTTGCAAAGCGGTCGCTTCTGGAGAGCCATGCTGCACTGTCTCCAGTAACATGGGATGGCGATACAATGTCATCGTGCTCGGGTGCATGACGTTGACAATTTTTTGCCTGCGCTACTTTGTCTTCCGATTCCACGAGTCACCAAAGTTCCTCCTTAGCAGGGGTCGGGAAGCAGAAGCCATTGAGGTTTTGCACAAGATTGCGAAATTCAATCGCCAGCCAATGCCTACACTGACAATCGAGATGTTCAACGCTATTGACGAGATGGACTCCAATGCTTCTTCGACTGCTGCTATCGTTCCCACCAGCGCTACGCGTGCGGACAAGAACAAGGCTGTTCTTAAAGGCGTCGGCAAGGAGCTCACTCGCTTGAAGGGGATTTTCACGAACAAGCTCTCGTGCTTCATCTTTATTCTACTAGGAATCACATACATGGGGGATTACTGGTCATTCAACTTAGCTGGCGCCTTCCTTCCGATCATTTTGCTACGCAACAACGTTTCGTCCGGCCAGGGAACTGTCCAGGATACATATCAACAGTACGTTATTATCTACGCACCAGGCATCTTAGGCGCGGTTCTGGCACTTGTTTCCGTGCAAATGCCGCTCGTCGGACGCAAGTGGTCTCTCGTCTTTTCCGCCATCTGCCAAGGTCTCTCCATGGCTATGTATACTCAGGTGTACACTACAGCTGGCTATGTGGGCTTGAACGCGTTAGAGTATATCATGCAAACAGTAAGTTTTCCAATCCACGATACCTCCTCTTCCCAATTTCATTCTAATCCATTCACAGTACTTCAATGCCGTGTTGTACGCGTCAGCACCCGAGCTTTTCGACACTAGTTACCGCGGCAGCGTTAGCGGTATGCTGTCTTGCCTTGGTCGTATTGCAGGTATTGTTGCGCCTTATGCGGGTGCACAATTGCTTCAGTCGCAGAGCTCTGGCATCCTTTGGCTTGGTGCTGGTGGTATCTGGCTATCAGCGCTCATGATGGTATTCTTACCAGTTGAGATGAAGAACAGGCAGATGTTCTAAATCCAACATACAAAAACATAGTCGGGTTTATACGAGGCAACATTACAGTTCCGTCCACGACGGGACTGGTCATCAACAGAAACTCTCAATGGTTGCTGATGGTCTCAATTTCGGTCACGTGTGATGTAGGCTCAACCTCGTGCACACTCCACAAACAATACCTTTGTTCGGAGTCTGCAACATTCATGCAGTATAGATGTTTGCCAGACCCCAAATCATTATCTTCGAGTATGTTTTTAGTATTATTGAGTGTGTGTAAGCCTTGCTAGGCCCTACCTGAGAAAGCAGTGAAAGCGAGTTTCGAGACATTGACTGGGACGAACAAGGGTGCTGTGGGGTTTGAGAGTGACACGGGTTGAAGGTGGAGGGATCGGCTGCCTAGGGGAATCGAGCGTGTATGCGAGCTAGTCCCTCGTCAGCGAGGCGAAGGGTTCGGAGGAGAAGGCCATCGGTAAGATTGGCGGGCGTGGCGGCATTTTAGAGATACCTAGATGGGTTCTGAGAGCCTCCTCTGTGGAAGATGTAAACCCTGATAGTTATTGTAGTGGTGCTCAATATGAGTCACATGCTCGGTAGCACAAACAGCAGTGTCTCTACGTGTGCCATGGGGTTCTCTTAGCTTATGTAAAGCTGAGTGCTAGTTTCACGAAAAGCCAGAATATACAGAAGTCCCGAGACAACAGTCTGTTCCCACAATGCTGAAATGACTTTCTGCTAGCTACTCAATTCTCTCTGTATGCCTTCTCAAGAATACCTACACACTTCCCATCATATTTCGCGTGAATCTCTCCTCTCGCCCAGGGTTCGCCTCACACGACTTGACCCTAGCCTCAACCACCACCTTCTTCACGCCCAACAAGATCTTCGCGTTCCGCAGCAACTTCTCAAACACCCTTCTCGCGCTCTGGCCCCAGCACTTGTCTGACTCAACACTAATTTGACGTATCTCGGTGCCTGAAAATGCCTTTGCCACTGCGTATGCCGATTTCGCACATTGTTCCAGTGATGCACTTTGACATAATTATACAGCCGAGGAAGATTCTGCAATCCTTGAAGCTCGCGATTGCAGCGTGTGAGATTTCTGCGCTCATCATCCGCCTCATCTTCACACACAATCCCCTCCATGCCTGAGCAAGGAATTGCATGTCGACAAGCTCCTGCAACCTTTCGACACGCCGCCATTGCTGAACCGATGAATTTGGCGTGACGTCGACGCAGCAGTGTAAGAAGATCTGGTGGCCTTGGTTCGCCGTCTGAAACTCGCTCATCACGGAAGAGCTCTTCCAAGGTCCCCACGTCCGCCGTCATCTTGACGTGAAACTCAAGCCTCCTTACAAACTTCAAGACTGCATTGTTCGGCAAACTGAGTTGGACGACTTGTGCGCTCCAAGTCCTGCGACTCCATTTCTCCAGTAGGATGGTGTTTTCGCCGTAGTATATCTGCGTTGCTAGAGCGTGGATGTAGTGGGAAGGTAGAAACGGAGAATCTCGCATTGCAGTTCGGTCGGAGAGAGGTGAAATAGTAATAGGGCTATGTAGTCTCCCAATCTGTGTTGCAAGTTGAGCATGGCGATTCAACCGGCCTCTTCAAGAATGAGCTCCACCATACCACTCGCCAAATGCTTCTGTGGCTTGATAGGCCAGCGAATAGTTGCCATACTCACGAGACCAGCGCTCATAACCAAAGAGGCGACGTGGGGCTTCGGCAGCTCCTCAAGGACAGCTTCGTTGTCCCTGGGTAGCCCGGACGGCTTCGAACTTCGTGAAAAAAAAACGCGGGACGACAAGAGAGGCACATATGTACTGAGGCGGAAAAAGCAAGGGCCGCTCGATTCGGCTTTCGAAGTCGTGGTACCCGAGCGTGACCGCTGAGACTTGGAAGGACTGGTGCTGGTATGCGCAAGGTCATCGCGGATCTTCTTGCGCATAGGGGCTTGCTTCTTGGTGTAGCTGGTACTCTTCTTGTCGACAAGTGTTGAGGTAGAGGCGGGCTTCTCTACGGTGAAGGGGCCGATAGGGGTCGAGTCCAGATCCATGAGACAGGGCTGCCAGCTTTCGTTGAACTCAACAGGCTCAAAGGAGGCTCCTTTGTTGCGCATGTAGTTTTGCTCGATGATCGAGTTGCCTTGCAACAATGCAGGCTGGGACGCGCCATGGAAGTTGTGTAGATGCTGAAGAAAGGCTTCTTCTGACGTGTAGAACTCCTGATTGCACGACCGGTGGCGATGATAGTTTTGTGCATGCTCTGAGTGTGGAGTGCGGTAACCTGCACCACAAAGATGACAGTGGTGGGCCTTAGCTGAGGGAAAGTCTGGACAAAGCGGTGGGCCTGCATTGTCGGCTGTGACATCGTCGAAGCTTTTCAGAAAGCGACAGCTCCAAACCTTGCAGTGAGAATGGTCGTTCATCTCAGCAATGTCGGTGAAGATCTTAAGACAGTAGCGACAACGGAATGATTCGAAGGGTGATGAGGAGTACAAGTTTTCTAGGTGGTTTTCTCTCCTCTCAGACCACCAGGCAGATCGGTCATGTTCGCGGGCAACGAGATGCTCGGCAACGTGTTCACAACGTTCCGACCAGTCCTTTGATTTCTTCCCACACATGCCACAATGAAGCATGGGGTCATCTTGTTTCATCGGGGCGCCGAAGCGACGCCACTTCATGGCAAGGTCCTTGCAGCCGAAGTTATGCCCCTCTGCTCCCATAAGTCTCGCTTGACACCCAGCGCGTACAGAGGGGTGTTTGGTGTTGGCAAAGTGAACATGGTGCAAGTGTTGGACGAAGTGGTCTCGGCGGTAGAATGTTCGTTGCGATTCAGGTTTGCTTCTGCACTGTTGATATTTGTGTCCGGCCATGTGAGTATCGTCAGGATGCATCTGACCACAGAAAGGGCAGCACTCAATAGGAGTAGGCTTGGTGTCGCAGCATATCCATGTAGTCCTTAGCGCATGAACAGAGTCTTCATGTCTGACCCATTCGTACTTGGTCTTGAAAGCACGCGGACAGAATGTGCAGAAGAAGGGGAGGTCTTTCTGAGGTTCTCCCGCGCTATTAACACCGTTGAACTTGGGTCGATTATTGTGGGGTGACTCTTTCCAAGCCATGCGGCGACGACCCCGTCTACGGTCGCGACCGAAGGACGATATGTTGCTACGGCTACCGCTCGAGGAAGCCGTATACGTGGTAGGCGCTGTCCCTTCTGATGATGCAACGGATGTGATCACGGAGCCAGTCCGGCCGCGTCGGGAATCTGACCAAACGTCATCATAATCGCCACTTCCGCTCAAAGATCCAGTCTCAATAGCGGCCTGGACGGCAGGAAGCTCGATGGCCTCTTCCTGGTAAGACTGTGCGAGGTACACCGCAAGTGGTTGGGGTGGCTGAACATCTGCATCGGCGTTCTTGTCCAGCGCTTCGAGACTGTCTTTCGAGAGCCTCTTATCTAAGGAGCGTCCAAGGCCGTCGGTCGATCTCCGAGGCTCGTCTGCAACATCTGGATTGGTAAGCTGGACACCAGACCTGGGTCTCGAGAGAACTTACCATCGCCTTTCTTTCTCGCTCTGGTGTTATTGAACCAGTTGCGTACTTTCTTCACATCTAAATTGGCTTGGTGGGCGATGATGTCCATCTCCCAGGAACATGGATAAGGGTTGGCCGCGAACTCATCTTCCAAGATCTGCCTCGCTTCCAGGGGAATACGGCTCTGGGGTCCTTTGCGTTTGGCGGATGCAGGCTTCCAACTCGTCGTAGAAGCCTGTCGGAGGGGTGCATTTGGTTTAGCTGAGTGGTATGCATGTGCCGTATCTGTCCGGGGTGCTGTGATTTGTTGTGGGGTAGATGGTGTTTCGGGAGGGGATATCGCAAGTGATGATTCGAAAGTATCGAGGACGCCAATATTGTCACCAGAGGGAAGCCTTGGAGGCTCATAGCAGTTGAACGATGCTGCAGGTGCGAGACTTGACGGGACTTGCCCAAGCAGAGAGTTATACGGGTCCTCTACCATTGGCCAGGTTGCAAGATCATGGAGACGAACACCATCGAAGACGGTCGGTATGTGAATGTCGTGAGGGGGGACATCTTCCAGGCTAGGCAGTGGCGCAGGCTCATCCGCCGTCCAGTCCATGGCCATGCCATCATCGAAACATTGGAAAGGGCCGACGTGCTGTTCACGAAGTCCGTTTGGCACATGCGCATAGCGATCGTGCTCCAATTGGTCAAAGTCGAAGAACTCGTCCAGATTGTCGCATGCTTGAGCAGTGGCCATACTGAAGCCGTCCCCAGCCGTGCACTGGCGGACTCCGAGGCGGCTTATCCTGGCGCGGTGGGACTGATCATTGACGGTGTAAAGTGGTCAGGCCGTAGGAAGAAACAGAGATAGATTGAATGTCGAGTGGCAGGGCGCTGTTGCCTCGACGTTGATGAGACGAACGAGGGGATGATGCTAGTGCGGCTGGCGCATCAAGACGAAGAGGGTGCAGTGATCGCCAGGCAGTAAGGCGTCCCGCTCAGCCATTGAGCTTGTGCGACAACAGCTGAACATGAACATGAACATGAACATGGACTTGGCACAAACGCGCTTGGACTGATGCTGGCTCCGAGGACGAGAGTATTCACTGGGTCGTCGAGGCTGCCGAACCGTGCGGGAATGAAAGGCGATATATTGATATTACCCAGCATGCACGTCTCCCACTGCGAGCGGCGCTACCGGTAAGCTGCGGCGGAGCTTGTGCACGGCCGCCCTGATTGGCCCCGCCATGGCGTCTCCACCAAAAAGTTTCCACCACGGCGACGCCTGCCCACGTACCGCACGCTTCACCACACGCACACAATGGCGGCCGAAGTGCAACTGCTGCAGCCCGCGAAACTGCCCAAGGGCCCCTCGGCGCTCACCTCTGAGCAAAAATACTGGAACTCGTTCGCGTCAGAACTGCGACTCGACCCCTCGCAGCATTCTTCGCCCGTCACCCACATCTCGGTGCCGCCGCCGCCTTCTTCGAGCCTCCATACGGCGTCGCAGGAGCTGTTCGCAGTGACTACTGGCTCGCGCGTCCAGATCTTCTCCGCCAAGACTCGAAAGGTGGTCAAGACCATCTCACGGTTCGGCGTCGACGACATTGCGCGCTCGGGCAACATACGCCGCGATGGCAGGATCTTGGTCGCGGGAGGCGAGAGCGGCGCTATACAGGCCTTCGATGTGAAGAGCAGAGCCATCCTGAAGACATGGAAGGAACACAAGCAGCCCGTGTGGGTGACGCAATGGCATCCCACGGAGCTCACCAACCTCATGAGCTGCTCAGACGACAGGACAGTGCGGCTATGGGACCTTCCCAGCGACAGAAGTATGACAACATTCCATGGGCATCAGGACTACGTGCGCTGCGGTGCATTCATGCCTGCGCAGAGCGGACTGATGGTCTCTGGAAGTTACGACCAGACCGTGCGACTGTGGGACGCAAGAGCTGGCGGGAAGGCAGTCATGGTGTTCAAGCACGCCGCGCCCATCGAAGCCGTCCTCCCCATGCCCTCAGGTACTTCGGTCCTCGCAACAAGCGACAACACCATCAGCGTCCTCGATATCATCGCCGCGAAGCCCATCCACATGCTGCGCAACCACCAGAAGGCCGTCACCGCCCTCTCGCTCGCCAACAACGGCGAGCGCCTCCTATCAGGCGCCCTCGACGGCCACGTCAAAGTCTTCGAAACGACCGGCTGGAACGTCGTCGGCGGCCTCAAATACCCCTCGCCCATCCTCTCCCTCAGCGTAATTCCCAGCCAAAAAGAAGACAAGCACATCGCCGTGGGCATGCAGTCCGGCCTTCTATCAATACGGACACATCTTTCCGGCGAGCAGAAGGTGCAAGCAAGAGAACGCGAAAAGGAAATGAAAGCGCTCATGGAAGGCAAGATTGAAGAATACGACCGCGGTAAGAAGAGGAAGCGCGGCGCGGGATGGGAAAAGCGCATGCGAGGAAAGGACTACACAGGCGAGAGTGCGGATATTGTGATTGAGGGCAATGCGAGAGGCAAGCTGAACACAGGTCAGGCTTGGGCACATGCATTGCGAGCGACGCAGTATGCCAAAGCGCTGGATCTTGTAATGGAATCCAAGGTATATTCTTCCACTACTCCACTGCACCACCAAACACTACTGACGCTGCCACACAGGACCACAACACTCGCGCCCAGACAATAACCCTCTTGACCGCTCTCCGCCACCGTTCCGCGCTCCGCACCGCCCTTATGAATCGCGATGAACTCACTCTTCAACCTATCCTGCGCTGGCTCATCAAGAACATCGCCGACTATCGTGTTACACAGCTGACTACGGATGTTGCGCTTGTAGTGCTGGATTTGTATGCCGATCAGCTGGGCAGAAGCGAGGAGATTGATCAGCTGGTAGAGGCGCTGATGCAAAGGGTGAAGGTCATGGTTGAGGCGAGCCAAATGGCTTGGAGTATCAAAGGCATGGTGGATATGCTGGGAGCGAATGTGGGTGTTGGAGTTGTGGATGAGTGAACGAGTGAGTGAGTGGTGTGCCATGCATAGCGACGGCGTTTGGAATTGTCAATATGTTAGGTCAAAAGTGATGTGTGCTCAATGTGGAAATGTACCGTGGAAGGCAGATACGACATGCCCACGGGCAAAAGTTATACTCATGGCATCAAGTGTTATTGTACAGACCTCAAAGGCCAAATGCTATGCTCGTCACATATAGGCTACATGAATCGTACACCTACCAAAGACAATACTGTCTCTGAGCCGTGACGGGTCGATCCGGGAGCGCGGTCCACAACTTCCTCTTATCCCGCTTCTTTTTGATCTCCTCTGATATCCGCATCCTCGTCTTCTCCTCTTTCAGCAGTACCGAGAAGCCTGTATAACGTCAGTACTCACTTCCTCTACCACAAAACTGAATATATATAGGGACTTACTCGTCGTTCTATGCGTCAAAAGATTCATAGCTCCCCGTGCCCTGTACTCCGGGCTTTTCCAAGCCTCCCCCTTGCCCACCCACGCCTGATCGATGTAAATCTCGCTGGGATCACGGACTACTTTCTTGCGTCCGTCTTTCATCTCAATCGTCACGGGTACACCTAGCTTCTTCTTCTCCTTGGACCCAATCTGCACATCCTTCGCAGTGCCCAAATCCGTCTGGGCGCGCTGCGCCTCCCAGCGCTCCTGTGCTAATTGGCCACCACCCAGCGACATGCCTCGCGCGGCGATGGCTTCATCCTGTGCGATTTCCAGTCCTTTGATGACATCTCGCGCGACGCGCTTCTTGGAAAAGCGGAGCTGGACGAGGGCTTCTGAGACAGTTTTGCCGGCGATTTGGTTCACTACCTTCTGTAGCTTTTTGACTGATGTTGGCAGCGTCTGGCTTTTATACAGACTCTGCCGTTCCGTACGCGCCAGTGTTTGCGCCTTGGTAAGACGCCCGTGGCGTTTTACACTGCTTATGACTAGTCGCCGTTCAAGACGTTTACGTGCAGCCGGGTCTGGATCGATATTCATGCGGGAAAGCTTGAGGTCATTCTGCGCTTCGATGGCTTTTTGGCGGGCTTCGGCTTGTGCTGCTAGGGCGGCTTGTTCGGCTGGGCTGAGGTTGGGCTTCCAGCCGGGGATTTCGCGTTCTGGGAGGAAGAGCGAGGATGGCGACTTGGACATGGTGCCTTCACGGAGTTGCAGGGCGGGGGCCTTCTTCTTCTCTTCGTCGTCAGGTAAGAGCGACTGCTCGAGTTCGCGCTGCTTGAGGTACTTGTCGAGGACGGGGTTGGAGAGGTCTTCTTGGTCGGCATTCTTGTCGGCTTTGGGTTTGGAGGGGTTCGAGATGTGGCGGCCGACGGCGGCGGGGAGGGAGGTCGAGGGCACCCATCGCGTGGAGCGGGGCTGGAAGGCGGCGAGGGCTGCGTATGTTAGCTTTTGTGTATGTGTTTGTTTCGCGTCGTGGTTTCGATGTCGTGCTGGTGACGAGAACAATTTGCAAGCTCAGCTCGATACTGCACTAGATGGTGTGTGTAAGGGCTGGTCTTACCTGACTGGCCCAGCCGCCTTGCAGGTATTCGGGTACTCATGGTGACTTGTGGCGCCTCAATGGCGTGGCGCTGGTGGCCTCGACGTGGTGAGGTCGAAATTGTGAAGTTCGGCGGAGAACACCCGCCGTGCAGCGACCCCTGCTCGACAAGACGCGTGTCACGTGCCAGAACTCAGATGATTCGGTCGCCCTCAGAACGAGGCGAGCGAGGCGTGCGAGGCAACGATCAGCTCTCGCCAACACATGTTAGCAAAGTCTGTCTTCCCAGCAGCGCGGTGCAGCTCCGTCCTCGCTGAAGCGCTGTTCCTTGGGCCCTCCTTGCTCCCGCCCTCGCCTTGCGCTCTCATCTCGTCAGCCGGCAGACCGCATCCAGGAAATCCGGCTCGCGACCTTCGCGTCGTTACTTGATTAGCTCCGGGCCCAAGCTCGTACTGTCGTGAACTTTCTTCTAGACCCAGCGACTGCGCTCGTCACCCACCATCCGACGCACGCGATAGCCGACCCTTTCACCCTCCTTTCTGGTTCGTCTTGTGGTCGCGACGCTCTTCGTGTAGCGTGCCTCCCGCTGTTCGTCCCATGCCATTCGCTTCGAGGACGTCGAGACCCTAAGACCCTGGATCTGTAGTTCGCGATCGCCCAAAAATAGCCCTTGAGATATCTCGAATGCACCCAACACCCGCCTGAAGTGGGATCCCGACCGTCGTGACTTGGACCATAGTGCACGAGAGCAGGAGGAAGAAGCACACACCGTCAACATGGACATCAATTCGCTGCTGTCGCCGTCCGACTCGCCCGCGGGCACCCCTACGCCCCAGCCGCCACCTGCCCTCCCGTCACCTTCGATGCTGCAGTCGCCCAGCAAGCGCGCAATACGCCAGATGCCGTCGCGGACACCATCCGGACTCAGCCAACAGATCACCTCCTCGCCGCAACCGCACGCTGCGCTCCAGCAAATACCGTCGCCCGGCTTCGCCCACATCGCGAATGGCGCAAGAGCTATCCACAGCGCAATGAACACGCCACAACCGCTGGGATCGCCCCACGATGCGCGCATGGCCTCTCCACATCCTGTCTTCAGACAGGCATCGACACCGGGCATGGATACATTAGCAGGTAGGTGCCCGCATTCTCTTCTGTCGTGTTTTGGGGAGGCATGGACTGTGTGTGCTGCGATAAGATGACGGGTAGTACTTTGCGCACTAGACGATGGGGTGTTGACTCTCACGGAGTATCTGCGTGCAATAACCATCACTAATCACCCCTCAGATCTTGCTAGTATGCAGCAACAGCAGGCTGCTCGTCAAACACCCGCGGGCCACCAGCGGCCAGTAACGTAAGTCGCTCTTTTCACTCCTAGACATAGTCGTGCAGAGGCCTTCCCCTTTCGTGTCCAGTGATTGGCCATCAAAAGATGTCGTCAATGTCTGCGAGACGAAGTGAACGTCGCGCTTGCCTTCGTCACGGGTCGCAGCTGCCTGCCAAGCTTGGCTTTGTTGCCATCACACCACTAACTTCTGCACCAGACTACAACACCTCGGGCAACACCTCTCCGGAGAGTCGGTAGCCAGCATCATGTCGGAACAGTCGCCGAGGCCGCGCAGCTTCGTGACCCGGTCTTTGGACCAACAGCACATTGATTGGCTCAATCAACTGGACGCGACGCTGATGGAGAACCCGTTCGATTACTACAGCCACCTTTCGCTTGTCACCACTCTCCACCAAGGCCTGCAAAATCACCTCGCGACGTTTGACTCGGGGCCCCACTCGTACGAGCTTGTACATACTCTTCGGGATGCATACAAGTCCATGTCCGAGAAATACCCGCTTGGTGAGACCCTGTGGCACTACCGACTGAACGACGAAAAGACTCTGGCACTCAATTCAGAAGATCGAATGGGAGTTCTAGAACTACACAAGCAGGCGACGACAGAGGAGCCGTATAGTGCGAAGCTTTGGGCTGCGTACGGCGAGTATACCAGCTATCTGGTCGCATGTTCTTGGGAACAAGAGCCTCCCGAGCTCTGGAACGAAGAAGATCGACTCATCGGACGGGAGCTATTTAAGCCGCAACTGGTACTAGAAGCTCTGCAGCAGGGCGCGGAAAGGGTCAAATATAACCTGCAAGAAAGCAATCTAGTGTGGGACCGCTACCTTCAAGTATTGGAAGAAGACCTGGAGCGAGGCGGATTCAGTCAAGAGAAGGCAGCTAGGGTGGCCGCAATTTACAACGAGCGCCTGAGTCAGCCACACGCGACTTGGCAGAATACATTCTCGAGATACTCCTCCTTCAACACGCGATACTACAAAGATCATTACGAAGAGCTCATGGAACAAGCTACACAGAAGAACACGCACATCAAGCAACAATACGCCAATCGCGAAGAGTACGAGTTCAAGGTTCTGCAGGCATTCCAGGCTGGCGATCAAGATGCCGAGTACCACGCAGTCACACGCTACCTAAAATGGGAGAAGAAAACCATGGGCGTCTACAGCTTTCACCTCGTCAATGCGCTTTACGAACGTGCGACACTTCGGTTCCCAGTGGATCCATCAATATGGGAAGACCATGTGGAATTCTTGATTTGGCAGAAAGACCGGTCGGTTGACCTGCTCAACGTGCTGGAGCGCGCAACACGACATTGTCCATGGTCTGGCGCGCTGTGGTCCCATCGCATCCTGACACTTGAAGCGGAGAATAAGGCTTTCGAGGATCTGGAGCATGTCAAGCACACCGCAACTGGGTCTGGACTTCTGGAGCATGCAGATCTCGAGGAGCTCATCAAAGTACAAATCGCATGGTGCGGCTATCTACGGCGCCGCGCTTTCGACGATCCGAGGGCGACCGAAGATGATGTTGACATCGCAGAAGTGGGTATTCGGTCTGCTTTGGAGTTTGTTCGCGAAGTGGGTATCAAGAAGCACGGTAGAGACTGGGCTGACTCCAAATACCGTCTTGAGCGCATTCATATGAAGTTCTGGCTTCAACGTGGTAACGTGGATGAGGCTCGTTCAATCTGGGAGTCGCTGGCCGCACGGCAAGGAGACTCATACGACTTCTGGTACCGCTGGTACATCTTCGAAATGATCTTTTGGTCGCAGCACGCCACACGCAACGAACTGAATGCCGGCAAGCAGCTCCTTCCTCCAACACGAGCTACATCGGTTCTGGAGCGAGGAATGGAGCGTCTCACAACGATCGATCACCCGGAGCCTATTGTCGAGATGTACATGAATCATTGTGAACAGCATGAGTCTGCACTTTGCACCTTAAGGACAGCCATTGAGCGAAGGCGTGCCGAGCGCGTCATTTCGATTCGTAAAGAGAAGGAACGAGCAACCCTAGCATCACAGCAAGTCACACCGCCGAGCGAGGTCGCTGAGGCGTCTGGGAAACGGAAGCGGGAAGATTTGGCCCAGGATGACGATCCCACGACCAAGAAGAGCAGAGTTGCCAACGTGCAGGAAGCGTCAATCAATGGCCAAGGGAGGCAAGTCAGCGAAGCACCATCAGAAACCCAGTCCACCAGTAACAAGCGAGATCGTGAGCACACATCCATCATCGTGCGCAAGCTACCGGCTGGCACGACGCAGACTCGTATACGCCAGTTCTTCACTGATGCTGGCACCGTTCGGAATCTTGTCCTGAAGGAAGAGAAGGATACGCTCACAGCAATCGTCGAGTTTGAGACTCCTGACGAAGCAGATTACGCCTTGACCAAAGAAGCAAAGGGGTTCGAGGGTCATGACATCTCGATCGAACGCGCACAAAGCACTACGCTATACGTCACCAACTACCCGGCGCATGCGGACGAAGCCTACCTTCGAAAATTGTTCAACCCTTTCGGTGACATCGTTGGCATTCGCTTTCCCTCCCTCAAATTCGACACGCACCGACGCTTCTGTTATGTACAGTTCGACAATGCTGAGAATGCGATTGCAGCGACACAGCTTGATGGCATGGATATTGAGGGCCTCAAGCTGGTCTCCAGGATCTCTGATCCTAAGGCTAAGAAGAAACGTGACGGCGCCGTCACAGAAGGACGGGAAGTTTACATCTGGCATCTCAATTTCAGGGTCAAGCAACGAGAGATTGAAGAGGTTTTTGGTCGCTTCGGAACCATCGAGCGGGTGAAGCTGCCAACAATCAAGGGTCTAGGAAACAACAGGGGCTTTGGCTTTGTGACCTACAGCACCAAGGAGAGCGCTGACGCTGCTGTGGCTGAGATGGACGGCAAGGACTTCTGGGGCCTTGCTCTGCATGTGGAAATTGCCAACGACCGAGGCGAGACGAAACCAAAGATCAAGTCGAAACTCGAGAATGACAATGCTGATAGCCCACAACGACGCGAGGCTACACCAGGTCAAGGTGAATCTGTTGCTGATGCTGGATCCAGGCCGGAAGGCACTATTGGAAACCGATCACTCGCATTTTTGAATTTGCCGGACACCGTATCCGATGTGCGCATCAGACCCCTCGTAGAGCCTTTCGGGTTCAGAAAGATCACCCTCGAACCTCAACATGGCGGCGCGATCGTTGAATTTAACACCGTGGAAGGTGCCGGGAAAGCTGAGATTGCACTACAAGGAAAAGACTTTGAGGGCAGGAAACTCCGGATCGGCACTGTCAAGGATCTGAAGCAGCAAAAGAGCGAGTGGAAAGCAAGCAACAGCTTCGTACAACCGAATCGTGTCAACCGACCTGCTGCCCGTGGGCGATCAGCAGGTGGTCGAGGTAGAGGAAAGAGCGGTATCAGCGTCGGTCGACCTGCGATTCCCAAGGGTGCTACGACTACGAATGGTGAGGCGAAAAGCAACGCTGACTTCCGGGCGATGATTATGAAGAAAGGGGCCGCCAAGGAGACCGAAAAGGATGAAGATAGGATGGAGGAGTAATGGCAGGTGCTCACGACTGCATTCCAGAGTTTCACTGTACTCTGCTGGTGTTTTTCCAAACGGCTTCGGAAGGAAAGAAGGGGTGACATATTTCACTCTGGTTCATTGCATGCCTCGGCGTTTGTGAGACTTGCTATTCTGATCGCGGACGGCTATCATGGATTGGTTGGGCAGCTACATCGACGGCTCGTGGGTATGTAGTATAATGTAATGCAGCATATGTCTGACGGATCTGCTACTTGGTACAGCTATCGTGACCGTAGGCTCGCACGTTGCTCTCAAGGCCATCGGGTATGTGGCTGCAGGTGAAGACTGGGTGCTTGCTCGTGCATGTGACCAGACTTTCTCTGTCTAGTGAACTAGTAATAGAAGGAGAGTGACACTTCAGAGCCGAGACATGAGCAGACTATGCATCTAGCTGAATACTCTCCTTAGCAATGCTTTCGCCACAACATTGATATTTTGTCATGATCTTGACACGTGCCCGGGATGGCTACCGGTAGAGTGCATTGTGCTAGTTGTGTGCAGTCGCTTCACGTGGCAAGCACGCGGCAAACTATCCTAGTGCTTCTAATCGAAAATGCTGCGACTAGAACTGGGGACCGCGTGTACTTGCGTCTTGTTACGTTCCTCCGGTTGTGCATCGCCTTTCGATCCCGTAGGCGCAAGGCTAGGGTCGTTTGCGGCGAGACAAAAACTTAGGTGGTCATAACCTAGCTGTCTGTCTAATCTCGTATGGGGTAACACTCCCGATAGGTTGTAGTAATTGAAGCATTCAGTACAATGGGCGGTGATTTGTGATCTAGGTAAGAGTTTCGATTTCAGTATGGACGTGTGAGATGTGCAAGCCGGATCGGCGATGGCTATGAAAAGGGAAGCTGAAATGGAGAGGGATGCAGAATACGATTCGAGAGCCTTGGATGCGACAGTGCACATCGAGTGTGGCGGGACAAAATTGGGTGCGATGGAGAAGACAGATGAAGAGAGGGTACGATGAAGAAGACTGGGCGTGGGAGCGACAGACATGGCGGGATGCGACAGACATGGCGGGATGCGACAG
>TARA_R110002003_G_scaffold198_14_pt1 | contig 19682 bp, 24 predicted proteins | sample TARA_R110002003 | Tara Oceans TARA_R110002003 (sample SAMEA4396441) | marine metagenome | biome: Westerlies Biome; feature: [SRF] surface water layer (ENVO:00010504); material: water (ENVO:00002006), including particulate matter (ENVO:01000060) such as... | depth 5 m
TCCCCATGTTCATCTTGGGATAGGGGACCAAAATCAGCCACTCAGCGCCATCAATTTTCGCTTAAACAATCCCACGCTTTTTCGTGCGTGATCGCATTGCCAATCGGAGCTTCAGCAAGTCGATCGTCCAAGTTAGGGGTGGGTCGTGCAGTGGTGTTGTTAGCGATTCGGGGAAAGGAGCCCGTCGCGTCGGTTTACTAGGGTGGGCGACGGCACGTGCGTGCGGGCCGCGGGGTGAAGGCAACTGCGACCCCGTGTGAAGGATCCAACCAATCTGCCCACAACACTCATGTCTCGTCGCATGAACAACAACTACGCAGAAATAAAGAAGTGGATGCATCGCATAATGTTACTGCGTCGAAGACCCTCGATCCCCTTTTTCGCATTCTCAGGACATGCAAAGTCGCAGGGTTGAGCATGGACAGCCAGCCTCATCTTCATCTGAACCAAATCTGGACGCTCCTCAGCAAGCTAGCGCACGCCACATGCGGGAAGTTTACGGCAATCCCGTCGCTTGCCTGAGGAATTGCGGTCCCCGCAGCAGCCACTCTCCTCGATTCAATCACTAATCTAGCGTGTGTAGAAGTCCTTATACAGAGCGCATCTCTTGTCGAGATCTTCGCCAACAACTTCAAGCACCGCCTTTCCTTCAACAGGCAACCCAGGCCGGAAACCTCCTCCGAATCTCGCGACCTCTGGTACCATACGCCATCCAGGGCCTTTTTCGGGGTCCTTTGCGAAGTCCGCCCATGCCTTCTGCATAGCCTTGCTGACCTCTACCTGGAAGCCAGGCGCGTTTGTAGTGTTATACGTTCCGAACACCATCTCAATCTCAGCCGAGTGATATGCTCCGCTTCCGTTAAAGAGCTCCGAATTCGGGAAACCTGCATCGAAGTAGTAACGCCACGTAGGAATGTCGACTGAGGCACTATCGTCGGCTATGAACTTGACAGGACATTGACCGAGCACATCAGTCAATATTCGATCCATTCGATCAACTTCCCTCTCCATTCCTGCTTCGCCAAGAGGGTAGGCTTTCAACAGCGCCTCCAAGAGACCGTCAGGACGACCACTAGGATATATGCTGCTTAGTACCACATGTAGGAACTCTTCCGTGGTGTTTTGCGCCCACGGGAACGTGTACATTGACCCTTCGTTTGCATTCGTGCCCAGCATGACTGGCACACGTGCAATTGTTGTTGTATCATTGATTGATAAGAGGCGATCCTTTCGCGGAGTTTTGCTAATCGTGGCGCCGTCAAGGACTATATTGAAGGGAAGTGCTGCTCTTTCAAGAATTTCCTTCAGCTCCAGGGCCGATTTCTTGCGGATACATTCGAGTGCACCTCGCTCTTGACACCCAGCAAGCTTGACAAGCTTCTTCCAGGATGTTTTCGAATCAGTACTCTCTGCATGCAGAGTCTTGTGACCGGATTGCATGATGGCTGCTCGGAAAGGAAGCGGATCGGGCGGTGAGTTGATGAGTGCGTCAACGCTACCTGCACCCGCGCTCTCGCCGAAGATTGTGACTTGCTTCGGATCGCCCCCAAAAGCTGCAATATTGCGTTGCACCCAGTCTAGCGCGAGTCGTTGATCAAGCAGTCTTTACTTCTCGTTAGCTTGGAACGGAGCATCCCGATTGATGTGCTTACCCTAGATTCCTCTGTCCTTCCGATAACTCCGGTGAGCCAGGAAATCCGAATACGTTCAAACGATAATTGATCGTGACTACGACTACGTCGTGGTTGGCGGCAAAACTCGAGCCATCGTAGAGCGGCAACGAGCCAGAGCCATAGATGAAAACACCGCCATGGATCCAAAATAAGACTGCCTTGGGCTTCTTTCCTTTGGACGGAGCGTAGATATCAAGATACAAGCAGTCCTCGCTCTCTCCCGCAGGCGGACCTGGTGTGTTCAACCACTCAATGATACGCTCACGCTCCTCCTCAGGATAGTCAAATTGTTGTATGCAAGCTGACCTGTGAGCCGATGCATCGTAAACGGATTGCCATGGTGCTGCCTTTTGTGGTGGACTGAAGCGTTGAGGAGGAGCAGCAAAAGGTACGCCGAGGAACTTGTTGACCTTGTGTGGTGCAGACGGTATGGGCGTGCTTGTCCCAGCAACGATACCAGAATCTAACGTCGCACTGGGGCGGTCCGAAGAATCAATACTTCTGGCGGATATGGTCGCCCAACAAGAACAAAGGATGAGAAGTGGTGAGAGGTGCATTTCAAGATGATTGAGTTCGTTAAACTGCTGACAGGAGAACAAAGTCCGTTCGAGCAAAGATTATATTTGTGTATGAGTCTGGCACCGGCAATGATATATGTTTTTCTAATGCTTCGAAAGACGCTTAGAAGTCGGTCACCACCACGGCAGGTGCGTGCTTGATCCCACAGAGCGACTGGGCAGGAACATGTGTGGCGCCTTGCTTGGGGCGTTGTTCAGCATGCCTAGGCAGGTACACTTCCTCGATCGAGCGAGTTGAAGGTACGCTAAGGACTTCGTCATCAGCGTCTGTCGAAGTCATGCCTTTCCTGTGAGTTGCTGTGGCGCTACAGCTAAGCCTATTCCGGGCCAGCAGAAGGCCAAGCCACAGCGATGACATGCTAAAGAAAGACGACTGCAAAGAAGATGCCACAAACGTAAGCGAGGCTTTATCAAGGCCGCTTGAGTGACGTAGTGGGTCCGTGGTTGTGAGACAAAGGTACAGTAAGCTAGCGGAACTAAAGCCGTGCCAAGGCTACACTGATTTCGAATGCACTCAATGCTGAATACAAAACCAGCCTCTGAGGTCGAGAAGTTAGCTTCAAAGCAAGGTATTCAACCATGAGCCACGTCAGACCATTCAACAAAATCGCCATCATCGGCCACCGCGGCTGGGTCGCAGGACCCATCGTTCGTGCTCTGGCAGCAGCCTCGCCGAATGCGCCAATTAGGATTCTTCATCGAGAGCAGTCCAGTATCCAAGACCTCCCTACCAATACCGAACCTGTGCCGTTCTCATGGGAGGACGAATCGTCAATTACTGCAGGATTGAAGGGTGTCGATATCCTCTTGTAAGTCCGCCACCCGTTGGTAGCCCTCGCTAACTAATCTCAAAGGTCGCTCATTGGCCACGAAGGACTTCACTATCAGAATAAACTGATCGGACCACTCAAGAAGTCCGGCGTGAAGCTTTTCGCACCTTCCGATCTCGCACTACCTTACACGTCAGAGGAACGTGCGACGGTCGAAGTTCCGCGAGGCAAAGAGGAGCTGGAGCACTTACTTCAGGCCAACAGCGTGCCCTATGTCACGGTCCTCATTGGTAACTTTGATTCGTTTGCACTGGACTCGCCGTAAGTATCAATTTGCAGTTGTGGTGAGTCACTGCTAATTCACATGCCAGGTACATGGGTGTTGATCTGCCAAACAACCGCATTGTGCACACAGGCGACAGCAAGTACCATCCAGTTTATTTGTGGTAAGCTGCCAGCGGAAAAGTCCACGTAACGCTTAGTGCGCAGTTCCTAACTCCATTCGATAGTTCACGACCGTACGTTGCAGCTGCGTACGCCTCGCTCTTCCTACAGACAGACCCAAAGGAGCTTGCAGGTCGAACCATCGGGCTCAACGAACTGCGACCAACTGGAGCCGACATTGAGGCTGTCATGGCTCGAAGGGCGCATGCAGATCCCCGCGTAGCGTACGAGACCGTGGAAGCCATGCGAAACAAAACTCAGACCCAAGGTGACCTTGCCGCACTTGTACGAAAGAAGATGGGTGACGGAACACATGGAGTAGGAGACGACATTTGGGAGGTGGAGGGCTACGAGAAGAAGACGCTTGAAGATCTTTTGTTACATGGAGCGCTGGATAAGGAGCAGTATGCTCCAACTGATGACGGTGCTCTGCATCATCTTGATCCTTACTTTGCATGAGTCCAGGTAGGCAGAATATACGCACACCGACCGTGTCAGGTGTGAACACACTTTGCTCAGAGAAGCTGCCAGAACTATGGTGAATGCATACTCAAGACCTATGGCCCAGACCCTAGTAGTAGTGCACGCTAATGGCGTAAAGACAACAGTAGAAGGAAAATGATCTACATTGGGGAAAGTGAGAGGTAAGGCACGGGAAGTTGCGATCCACATCACTCACCTAAACCATTGGCAACTCCACTGATTCAGCCTTTATCCGTAGCAGTCCTCACTTCAATGTGAGTCACACCTGGTCTTAGGGTCTTCCAACTCCAGTCTCTTCTGGATCCATTTACGGCTTTCGGCAATCTTGATGTACGATGAGGTCCCAACTCGTCTTGATTTTTGCAGCCGGCGTCGCATCCGCCTTCAACGCGGCCGTGTCTGTGCCGCTTGTTGAGGAAGCAACTCCAAAGCACAGCCATTTACAACCTCGTGCAGTCGATGTGCGAGCCGAATGGGACAAAGCCTTGTGCAAAGGCGCAAAGCTCCACCAAGGCACGCTAAAGAGTGAAGCCCAAGCTGCAAGCTTCGTGACGCCAGTCCGCAGCCCATGGGATGGCGACCTCGCGGCAGAGTTCAGGACATGGGACTACAGAGAGATACCGGGATACCGCGCCGATCTGTGCGACTTTGGCAAAGACATGCACGTCTTGCAGCGCGCGTTCGGCGAGCTGGGCATCAGCACACTGAGTTCGGTGGACGGAGGACCAAATACGTGTTACCACATCGAGCATAAATATGGCCCTACAGTCGAACTCGATCAGAATGGACAGTGGCCTGATCCTTCGGATCAGTACTATACTGCTGGTGGTAGAAGGATGAGGGTAAGTGTCGGGCATATGGCATGATCAATGGTTGGTCTTTGGCTAACGAGAAGGGATTAGGTCACACAGGCTTGGACTACACTAGGGATCAACCCCGATGCAGGTGCTCTCTACTTCCTAAACCGTGTGAGTCCCAAGCAAGCAGCTCACGAGGAATGGGACGTTCCGTTAGACCAGATCCAGAAGCAGCAGTTGCCCGGCCTTGCCAGTAGTTCGGACCATGCCTGGGGCTTTTGGACACGCGCACATGCTGGTGGCAACATTGCGAATATCAACAAGATCTTCATGTGTATGATCACGAACGAGATCACAGTCGCGCTCATCGCCGAGGCCATTAGGACGTACCCGTTACCACCGGGGACCAACCCGAATGATAGGCCGCGGGGTCTGGAGAGGTGGCCTGGGATTGCGTTCGATATGAACATGGATGCAGCAAAAGTTCTTCTCGGTATGGCATGGGCAAAGCTCAACTTCACGTACCTTTGCTGATCTCCAGATACAGGCTCACCGAACGGACAAGCAGCAGGCTACTTCCTCGCTCAGCACAAACACCGCTTCGGCAGAAGTAAAACTATCTCGCGAGTGCAAGTCTTTCGCCCAGATAAAGGTATCATGTCCTATCTGCTGTTTTGGGTCGCCGATGCGCCTCCCGCGACTTCGATAGGCGAAGGTCAGGCGAGGCAGCAAAGTGAAGGCGATAGCACCAAGGGGGCTGAGAGAAAAGAACGGAATGAGACGCATTTATCCGAGTCTCGCATAGTGAAGCGTGGTACGGATGGGAAGAGCTTTGTGCGAGAGCATGTCTTCCGAGCTAAGATCTGACAAGGCAAGGGGGTCACGGGGGTAAACGGGAAGGTGGTTTTACACAGTTTCCAAGAAGAAACATAGACACGAAGGCAACATACAAAGTATGAGCGTCGCAGATAGCGTCATTTTCACTATCCGTCTGAAAAAGTCGATTGAGTTGTGAAAACGATGGATTGATGCCGGTGGTCATTTGCACTAGACGGGATCAGCGCAAAGTCGTAACCGTGCTTGATCGCCCCGCTTTTTCCCTGCGCAATCTCATACCGCTCGTTTAGAGCCTTCCACGCACATACTCACCCACACTGACCAGAGACTTATCCTTCCCATTCCTCTACCCACTGCCTTCTGATAAAAGCACTACATAATAACATTAATTTTCAAAATTACTTTACCTGTAACGGGTCTTCACTAGAAGGTGCACCGTCATCCACACTCACCTCCCTGCCACTACCCTTGCAGGAGCCCAGTTCGAGTCTCGTGGTGTCCACTTTCACTCATGCAGGTAACTCATGATGCTGGATGGACCTAAGCAATGAAAGCAATTGGCGAGGGAAGAAATTCTGCAGTCGAGCTTTCACCATGGGACGGCGGCGCTGGACTACTCCCACGAGGGTTGGGGGGTAGGTGTGGGCTGGGGTATCAACTAGTATTTTTGTCATTTTTTGCTCGTTCAAACTTACTTATCTGATTTGACAACGGACAAGTATCGTGGTTCTTGCTTGCTATGCTTTGGTTTTCTGGTTAATTCATTCTGATGACCTTGCGTACCTTCCGCCCAACAAACTCGTCGCCTGCTTGTTTGCAATCGAGTTCGGACATCGCTTCAAACACTTCTTCACTCCAACCAAACGCTCGTTCGCCCACGCCGCCACGAGAGCGCATCGATTCAAGACTGTCGACGCAGGGCACAATAGAGCGGGAAGAGAGAACTACACGATAGGCAACGTAACATTGAAGAGGTGAATCAGTGTTAAATTGGTAGATGCACCGTTGGAGTCTTATTGGTATGTCTCTCTCCAATCTCCGACTCTAGCCTTACCGAACGCAAATCAGTTTGCGGTACAGTTGCTAAGCCACGAGTCTCTTCCAAGGGTGTGTGCCTTTCGCAGGGCCGAACCACCTGTGTCGGCTTCCTGCAGCTCATGAACCCTATGCATGCGCTGCCCTCTAGGCAGGCAGATCGATAGAGCGATAGCTCTCTTCCCTCTTTGGATTCCCCGACATGTCTTTCTTACAGTGGCAGTTCATTTAGTCATGACTTTCTGTCCTGATCTTCATCCAACTTCGATCGCCGCCAATGCACTGATAACTTCCTCAGCGACCCCGCCACTCTCAACCACCATCTTAGTGACCTGTGAGACCAGGTTCCTCTTCATGCCACCTCTTGGGGGCGTCCAGACGCCCGAATTTGCGAGCAGCTCGCGCTGTGTGAGGGCGTCGGCGCTGGATGTAGGTACTGTGCCGCCTGTCGCAGAGTTCATCGAGTTCGGTATGCCAGGTGGGGTCAGATGCGATGGTGGATCGATGGTGCGTATCGAGACTATTCGCGCGCCCGTTGCCGAAGATGTAGAGTTTGTACACGCGATTGCGAGAACGGCGTCTGCGACTGCGAGCTCTTCTTTGCACGGATCGAAGATGATGTTTGGTCCAACTGCCATGGCAAGAATGATCACAGGTGGCTTGTCGGTCGAGGACTTCCCTGCGCTCTTAGGGTAGAGAGCCACAGCGGCGTCCCAATCGTCGTCGAAGAGCGGGTCTTCGTCTTTTTCGGACTTGAGTGCTGGGAGGAGGGTGGTGAGGAGGGCGAGATGGGTCGTCATGGACAGAAGCGCGAGTGGGTACGAGAGTGCGGGAGATAAGAGCAGCACCTAGTCGCTGTTAGTGAAGTTTGTTTAAAGTGCCACGCGTGTCGTACATCGACGTAGAGCTTCCAGTGGAACCGCCTGTTGATGTACAGCCGATCCTTGAGCTCCCCGCTAGCAAGCAAACTCTCTTTTAGCATGGAAGCCAGGAACACAGGCAGAGAATCGTCCTCGCGGAAGCCGGGCACCTCGACGCTCATCTCGAGCCACGAGTTCTGGCCCTTGCCTGCGCTCTCGTCCACTTCCCCATCCTGCATGTCGACATCCTCGTGCTCGCCCAGCGTCGGCCTCTGTCGTGTCTTCTCGACCTCCGCCTTCACGCCTACCAGCGCCTCGGTGCCATCCTCCAGGGCGATGCGTGCGCTCCCGTTTGCGCCCGGGAGTACGTCATACTCGGCGCGCATGGAGCGAAAGTCACGGGGCCCTTTGGTGACATCGAGGCGGACGGGCGGGGTCTGCGCGAGGGAGGCCCGCAGGAACGACAGCTCGGCCGGCGAGAGGTTCACGAGGGCGGCCTGCTGGGGCGCCATTGGGTGCGGGTGCGGCTAGCGAATGGGTGGTGGTGAAGGTGTTTGCTTGCTCCCGCAGTTTTGTTTCGATGTCGCCCAGCCGCGGCGAATCGGCGGGCGCAGCGTGGAGCCCCTGCCGGAGCTTGACGCCATGCGCGACAACACCAACGTGCAGACCAAGCGTGCTTAGTTGGCGCGACCGCTGGTCGGAGGAGCCTTTCTCTGTCCGCATACATAGACGCTGCTGCTGGCCATCTGGGAAGGAATCGCAATATTATTATTATCATTACTCCGTACTAGGCAGCATGATACCGTAGCCCACGCCACTGCACGCGACCCGGCCACCTCGTCACCTGTCACACGTCGACCCCAGCCATGTCCCCGTCGGCGTCCAAGCGCAGCAGCAATGGCACGCCCACCACCATCGACAAGCTCGACTACCTGCCCCAGAACTCGCCGCGCCGCCCGCTCCTCGCCCCCGACGACGACGACGCCGCCTCGCACCGCCGCAGCCAGGACACGAGCTACGCCGGCAGCTTCTTCGAGCAGGTCGCCGAGGGCATCCTCGAGCGCGACCGGGAAAGGATGCAGCGCGTCGTGGTGCGCTGGCTGACGTTTGCCTGGGCCATTGTCAACTGCCTGTGTGCGGGCAGCATCACGGCCTACTCGCTGTACGGCCACCTGTTCCAGTCGAAGCTGCACTACACGCAGTTCCAGGTCAATGCCGTGTCCATAGGCGCCGAGCTCGGCCTGTACCTGCCTGTGCCGCTGTTCGGCTACCTCTGCGATCGCCTGGGGCCCGGTATACCGTCTGCGCTGTCTGGCGTGCTGTTCGGGCTGGCATACCTGCTGGCTGCGTTCGCGTACAAGAGCGGGCCCCCGCCGTCCGCGGGAGGCGATGGCTGGCCGTTTGGTGTCATGATTGTTGCCTTTGCCATGGTCGGCATGGGCACCGCGTGCATGTACTTGTCTGCCGTCACAACGTGCGCAAAGAACTTTGGGCGCGGGAACGCAAAGGGCATTGCGCTGGCAGTCCCCATCGCCTCCTTCGGTCTGAGCGGCATGTGGCAGAGTCAGGTTGGCAGTCGGCTGCTCTACGAGAAGAATCCAGACGGCAGCAAGGGCGACGTGGACGTGTTCCGCTTCTTTTTGTTCCTCAGCATTCTGCTCTTCATTGTGGGCCTTGTAGGCTTCTTCGCGCTGCGCATCATGGACGAGGAAGAGATGATCGACGAGGCGGTCGAAGAGCTGGAGAGATCTGGGCTGCTACACCAAGACGAGTTCTTCACGCAAGCCGCCCACCACCACGGTTATGGCACCATGGCCACCCACGACCTCTCCGACTCGACCTTTGACTTCCTCCAGTCCGAGGCAGAGAGACTCAAGGCAAAGGCAGAGGAGGAGCAGCGCAAGAAAACATGGCTGCTGAACGAAGAGACACGCAGATACATCCTCGATCCAACCATGTGGTGGCTTGCAGGCGGCTTCGTCCTCGTCACTGGGCCTGGAGAAGCCTTTATCAACAATCTCGGAACCATCATCGACACCCTCACGCCTCCCCACGTTGCCGCAAACACATCGCCCGCAACCCATGTGTCTATTGTCGCCATCACATCCACGCTCGCCCGTCTCCTCACCGGCACGCTTTCCGACGTCCTCGCCCCCGTCGCGCCCTCGCACCAACACCGCCGCGGCCCCGACTCGGTCACAAACTCACTTTCCTCGCTCCCACCCCTCGACTCGCCCCGCAGACTGTCCGTCTCACGGATAACTTTCCTGCTATCCTCTGCCCTCGTGCTCTCCCTAGGCCAGCTCCTCCTCGCATCCGGCTGGGTCCAAAACCACGCCTCCCGCTTCGCCGTCATCTCCGCACTTATCGGCTCCGGCTACGGCGCCGTCTTCAGTCTCACCCCCATCGTCGTCTCTGTCGTCTGGGGCGTCGAGAACTTCGGCACAAATTGGGGTATCCTAGCCATGACGCCTGCCGCCGGTGCCACGCTCTGGGGCGCCGTCTATGCTGCTGTGTACCAGAAGGGCGCGAATGGGAGCGAGAAGGGGGATGTCTTGTGTCATGGAAAGGCATGTTATGCAAGCACGTTTTGGGCTATGGCCATCAGCGTGTGGGTTGCGATGGGGTTGTGGGTGTACGCTTGGAGGGGGCCGGGTGGGTGGAAGAGGAGGGGTGTTGCGGTTTGAGTGGTGAGTTTATCACATGTGCATGGAGATTTGGCGTTTTAGAGTCCGTGATTTGCATGCAGTGTTTCTGGCTTCGGCCTATCCGCCCATGATGGCGAGCATCTTTGAGTTTGCTGCATTGCGCGTGTTGGCGGAGATGGGTATACCAATTTCAAGTGAGAGAAGCCAGCATGCATCTGCATAACGTAGCGGTTCATATGCCGTTTTTCATCATTGTCGATTCCAAGATGCGTCCCGGGAAAATGCTCGTGATACATTTCAAAATAAGCGTGACAAGCGAAGGCACCGAGCCTAATACAAGAATCTGCACTTTCAATCACCTTAATCCCTGCACCGCGCTCGGGCCACGTAAATATAATAAGGTATCTCCTTTGGAGATAGCATCTTTCCAGTCCTGTCTTCACAATGCCGTCCCAACCACTCTTCAGTCCCGATTCATTCACACACCATCAAACCCGCCTCGCTCTCCTTCGCGCAGTTGGTTGGTTGTAAACAAGTCTCCCAACCTTCCGTATCCGTCTCAAAAGAAAATTCACCTCGACACCCTGCACTAGCAGAACCGCGCACTAGCATGCACATCCACTCACCAGCCCAGTAGACTACGGCTTCACAACCTTGACCGGCTTCTTCTCATCTAGACCCTCACGAAACCATGGGCACATAGCCACATCATGCTAATCATTCAGGCACAGGATCTTAGCTGGGCTCATGGCCGGAGATGATAGTGTCTTGGTAGCGAAAGGGGACACAACTTCATGTGGGGTGGAGAGGGTGTCATGGTGTAAGTGTGTGTGCCCGAGGTCGCAAAAGCGACCACAATGGAGCAGTGTTGTTTGAAGCGCGTGATTGCTCCGCTTTCTTGCTCGAGGTCTCGATTGAGTAGAGGCTGTCGACGCTGGCATAGCAAACGTCCATCCCTGGGGTAGGAAGTATCAACGCGACCCTTCCTCTACCGAGCGCATGCTCCAGCCGAATTTTGGGCCACTCCATACAGTCGTATGTCGCATTCAAGACCTCCCCAACCGTGATTCCCTGCTCGCTTCTCAGCGTCCTTTCCGTATTGTGACGCTTCTCAATACACTCATCCAGCATCAGTAATGTTCTTGTGAAGTGAAACCGGATCGTAAGCTTGTGCAGAGGTGGTTCAGATGCGAACATGGTCATCCAGAACGGCCTGGGTTCTCCGAGGTCGGTACAAGATTGTTTCAATCGTGTGAGGGTACTCTGACGCATATGGAACAACAGCATGGGATTGATCGTAATGCCGCGCTCCTGGAGGTGATGCACGTGGCTCCAAACTGGGTGCACCACGTAGTCGGTAGCATGTTCGTACTTCCTCCAAGGTCCAAAGGGCCCGAGTATCATAACCCTTGATTCAAGCGTACAATCTCCCATGGCCGCGTCTATAATTCGCATTTCGGGCGCTGATGATGGCGCGAACATCGATTTGCGCAGCGCTGGCGAGTTACCGGGTACGTTCTGGGCCCACAGACGGCAGACAGCACGGATGCGCAATAGTGTCCATATATCGAGATAGGAAAAGATCTCTTGGAGCAGCTCCACCGGTAGCTGGCCCACGCCCACCTGCGACTTTGCGCTGGGATCCTTTGTGCTCTTCGCAAAGAGTCGCAGTATTGACCAAAGCCGAGCAGCTCGTAGGGGCTGCATCTTAAGTGTGCAGAGGACAGGGAGCATTTGTTAGCAGATATTGATGGGAGAGGTGGTACCACAGCGCGAACGCAGTTCTGATGAGGGCTTGTGAGCTGTGCCACCCGCCTGCATGTTAATGCAGCCTATTTCCCGCGCTTCATCCTGATTCGTCCACGCTCCTTCTCCCCCATTTCTCCAACGCATCGAAAACATCTCCCAGCTTGACACCATCTTTTGCAGCCAGAACGCACATCGTCTTAGCCTTTCGGTCCCTGGTGCGCGAAACCCTTACCTCTGTCAGTGGAGGCATGGACACGAGCATGTTTCTCCAGGTTAGATCTTCAGTGGCCTTCTCTGTTGCGATAGCAAGCTTCGATCTTCCAGAGTCATCTCCTTGGACATAGTGATTGAAGTCTATGATGATCGGATGGAACATGATCTCGGAGCTCGTCCTAATCAAACCGAGGCAGCGTCTCGTCATGCTAAGGCCATCGATATAGGTTGATTGGGACCTCATGTTTGGGTGTTCTGCCGTAGGATCGCGCACATTGATCTCGAAGTCGAAGTCGAATGTCGCAAGCGTGAAGCTATACGCATGTAGGTTATAGCTTGGCTTGAGAAAGAGTGCTTCAGCTAGGAGTGGCGACTCGCCGGGAATCAAACTGCTCCATAGTTTGCATACGCGCCGAACCCGGATCAGATTGAAGATATCGAGATACATCAGGACGTTCTGCAAAATCTCGACCGGTAGTTCGTTGATCCCAAGTGTGGCACTGCTCGGTTGGTTGGTATGCGTGAACATTTGAAGCATCTTCTCCGTGTATCGGATACTACTGCTCCGACGGTTGTGGACCGGTTGCGAGTGAGCACTCGCGTCACCGACATCAGGGGTTTCAGAGCGGGCTTGGGTCGGTGCACGCTTTGTCGACATAGAATCTTTGAGCTTATCCGCGAAGCGAGTAAAGTTGGAGAACCGCGAAGCGCTCGGGTGCGAGGCATTCTCGGCGCTGACACTCATATTGTTGGGTTCCTGATCGTCTCTTTTGACAAGGCAACGCCTTTTATCCGATTCCGCTCTCTAAGCGCGGGGTACTAGTAACACGTTTCTTCGAGACCGGAAACAGTTTGAGCAACGGCTGATTTGAGGTACAAAGTGCAAGATGGATTCCAAACTTGTTATATCGACGTGGGGCGGTGAGGATGAGGGCAGGACATGAAGGAAGGAGCGGTGCCAGCTGACAAGTCACGGCCGCTAACCCGCTTTAGCCGCAGACGCATGGGCTCACCATAATTCCGCTGACAATAATTACGACGGGAAAATTGACCAATAGGATAATTTACTTTAGAATTACTTCTGTTGTGGCTTGCAGCTACAAGTGAAGGCTAAATCGAATTCAGTATAGGATGCTGTGTTGTGGAACTGGGCATGCGTATACGACCGTAGCCGGGTATCTCTAACGCTCTGTGTATATCCTCGCAATGCCATTTCTTTTGATTCATTCCTTCAAAACATGAATAAGCTTGGATATCTCCGATTTTGCTTCTTCGCAGCTCAGTCGCTTCTGCTCTTTGACATGCAGCATATCGCCAATCAGATGCTGGATCTTCCCTCCTAACTCGCCTACTGTGTTTGAAAAACCATCTGGAAATCTACCTCGACGGAGTTCAGTCAACGCCGCAATCCTTTCCATGCGCGTTTCGAACTGTTGTAGCATCTCGAAGCCCACAACACCTAAGGCGAAGACGTCTAGCTTCTCAGAGATCCTAGAATTGGTCTCTGGACGGTACAACTCAGTTCCGACGGCTTTGCTTGCGGCATTGAAGTCAACCAAACTGTCGTCCAGTGCAGCCACCAAACCGAAATCGCCGATGCGAGGTGTTACATGCAAACAATCGCGCTGGGGGCATGGCTTACAGCTTGACATGTCCACCGAGCCGTAGGGAGGATGTCGCGCAGCTGAGAGCGAAAGGAAAACGTTGGCCGGTTTCAGGTCCCTATGCACGACGCCCTGAGCATGCAGATATTCTACGCCGGATACGATGTTGCCTAATAGTTCCAGTGATACGCCAGGGTGGAAGCAATGACGATCAATGAGCTGGGCACCGGATAGCGACCGATCGGCTGACAGGAAAGCTGCTAGATTTGTCTCACATAAAGACATCTGTACATTGAGCGTCAGAATTGGGCCAGCACAGCGTGTAGGAATGACATGGCCAGGAACATCGCTGTGCGTAAGCATGCTTTCCGAGAGTTCCGTTGTTGACTCCTGGTGGTTCGGCACAAGTGATCTAGGGATGGTCTCGATATCGTCGTCCTCGTTTTCATCAACATCTTCCACCGCGCTCATGCGGGATTTGGTCGATGATATGGTTGCGATGGTGGCTTGACTAGCTTGACTGCCGCGTCGGGTCTTGCGCTTTGATGATTTCTTGAGCTGTGCCTTGTAAGAAAGTGTGTCGGTTTCGCTCTTGGATGTCTCAGCCCATGCGCCATTGCCGTTGTCGCTCGACTCGAAGATAATGCCAGCACCGTAGCTGTCGTCAGGTCTTGCAGCATGTTCTCCGAAAGATAGGTCGTCCAAACCTGACTTCAACTCATCCAACGTGGCTGAACTAGTGGAAATGACACCCGCATCCTCAAGAAGACGGTTAGGTCCTAGCGGACTTCTCTGTGGCAACGCTGTCTCGTCAACGGGCGCTGTCGTGAACTCCAGCCAGGCATTGTGGTACCTCACTATATTGGCATGATCGAATCGAGCCAGAGATCGGACTTCTTGCAGCATGCTCTCCAACTCATCTGATCCGTGCTCTTGTATTTTTGCGACTTTCGCGGGACTCACGGGAATTCGTTTCACCGCATAGTATGAGCCATCAAGGTTGTGCTTAGCCTTGAAGACCTTTCCATAACCACCTTTTCCAACAGGTTCAAGCTCCGTGAATTCTCGAATGTAACGGTCGGTCTGTAGGCCTGGATACCCTCGCAGCTGCAAATCGATAGGCGCCCGAATCCCTGACAAGATATCGAAACCCGCAGTTGGCTGTTGCAGGTCCACGGCCAAGCCGTTTAGAGGCCGCGCGACTAAAGCCTGTGAAACTGAAGTTCCTTCAGGTACCACTGCTAGTCGGTTGAGATTGCTTCGTGTAAGCTTGCTGATACCTTCTTGTGCAGTGGCCCGGTGGTTGCGCATATCTTCGCTAGCATATGCATCGTCGACGTTGTTAGAGATCTGGCGGGCAAGCTCCTTGTACGCCTCTCGACCCACCCTTTGCACATCAGGGTCCGATGTATCTTTCCCTAGCTGCTTTGCCGCTTGGTTAATCGCCTTCTCCTCAAGTAGTGCATGCAGCATCAAGTCCCGAACATTCTGAGTGGAATTTTGACGCATCTCCAGGCGCGGTGGTTGCGGACGATCGTTGGAGCGTGCTGAAGGTGTTGAGTCTAGCGTCTGGATCCGGGAAAGAACAGTGTCTTGATGCGATGCGCTGGTCTCTTCATTCTCTGTTTCTTCGTGGGACTCTTCGGAGGACGAAGATGATGAGTCCTCACCCGGCTTACGAAACATGGACATTGCGAAATGGCACGATTGTTTGCTGACAAGAGGGCATGCAAGAAGGTGCTTCGGACGGGGACGCTCGCTCAATGCAAACAGCGAATGGAGTTGAAGTCGCGACAGTCATGTGGCAGTCCCGTGCGAGGCTCGTAAAGCTCAATTGGGATCGAGGTCGTTGTTTTCGTTGTGGAGTATCTTTGCTCGTGCAGCTATAGCAACGAGCGAAGACCTTTGCGGCGCCAGCTGTGATGAAAAGGGCCCCATGAGTGCACCTCCGAGTCAAAGCAGGACAGAAAGAAGTCGAAAGTTATGGAAAAGCGAAACGTGGCACTTTACGCCAAGGGCGCAATGTGTAAACGCTGCCGCAGCTGCCTTCGAGATCGGAAGGGCGCGGTGCTTGAGTGACGTGATTTGGCCAACAAGCGAGGGCGCCAAGCATGGGTCTGCCACGGCGCCACGTGATAGCGTCTTTTCACTGTCGCGAGCACCTCCGCGTTGACTGTGGACGCGTTCAAGCACCTGCGAGGTCCGAACGCGATGAGCGACACATAGCACAGCATCATGTCTCGCATTTGGTCTCCGGCAGTGCACGCAACGACATCAAGTACAGACTCCAACTCAACTTGCTAAACAATATGCCACGACAACTACCTTGGCTGAACAAAGGTGCGGGCTCCAGGACGCATGTCAAGCCGGCTCCCAAAGCAAAGCCTCCGAAGAAAGCAGCATCCGACATCGACGATGACTTCTTTGATGGCACCGGTCTGGCGAGTTCACGTAAGGACAAAACAAGAGTTATTCGAAACGCGGAGGATTCAGACGACGAGTTGCCGGACCTGCCAGCAGAACCATCAACACCACGTACGAAAGCCACGATCAAAGATGCATCGCGCCAGACGCGAGCCGCCTCTTCATCACCACCTCCAATCCAGGACTTCATTGAACCTCAGATTGAGTTCATGCGCACGGGTGTTTCCAAGTTTGACTTGCGCGACGACGAGTGGATGATGGTCGAAGATGAGTTCCTGGAGACTGCGAAACTATTCACACGCCATCTGCACATTGCAGAGTACAAGAAACTGAAAGAGAGGATCGAAGCCAAAAAGAAAAAAATCGGCGTCGCGAGACCGGTGGTTGCTGGCGGGAAGGTGTCGTTCGAAGGCAAGATGAAAGAGAAAGCCAAGGCACAGGAGATGAAGCAGAAACAGGCCATCCGAGCTGTATTCGTAGCTCAGAACGACGAAGGGGATGATGATGCAGGTGATGCATCATTTGCCCATTCGCGCTCAAGGCAGATTACATCTTCCTCTCTGGCCAGCAGTAAAGCAACTACATTGAAAACGCCGCCACATCAACCACCCACCCACGACTCAGACAGCGAGGATCTAGACACGGCGCGTTCGACATCTCGATCCACAACCTCCAAACCAGACCCCGCCTCAGCCCTGGGCTCCACAACAACAGGGCCAAAATCAGCCTTGCCCGCACCCACACCCACACCCACATCCCCGTCCTTCGCCAAGCCCGCCCTCCCCACGAAGCCGCGCACCACAACCTCGCGCAGGAGTCGCCTCACGCCCTTTGATATGCTAGACGGGTATACGCCACCCGCGCAAGCAGATACGGACGCGCAAAAGCTGCATTCGTCCGTGCGATCCACGTCGCCTATCAAGCTCACTGCGCCTGCTCCAGCCAGTAAGGAGCCAGCGAGGTCTGACGACGCCGAGGAGGAGTGGGGCACGAGCAGCGCGCTCCGAAAAGCAACGGCGGAGCGAATGGCGAAGCGGAAAGCGGAGAGGGCGGCGGATCGGGCCGAGAAGAGGAAGACGATCAAGTTGGAGGATATTCCGACGTTCTTGTATTGAGGCGCTTTCACATAAGTTGCTAAAGCGAGTTTGGGAGTTTGGGGAGTTAGGCTAGCGATACCCCCCGTTATAATGGTCAGAAGTGGGAGAAGGCGTCTGTACAAGATGCAATCGAGTTGATCAGTGCTGCACATCATGTCATTTCATGCCATGTTTTGCGCCTAAAGCGAAAGTCCGCCAGGTCTATGCGTGTATTTCCAGACCCTTGCGTAGTGTTTTCTCCCATGTATCACAATTCTTCCGAACGCACACCGAAATACCCCAGCCGTTGTTGCTCACCCGAACAGCTTATCCAACGCCCGATTGAACATATTCGTCTCCGGCTTCTCAACATATGTGCGGTGATACTCCTCAATTTCCTTCAGATCTGTCTCAAGATCCATCTCGTGCAGGCTGACAAACTTGGTCTTCTTGAGGACCTTCCAGCCGATGAAAAGGACGGGGAAAAGGAAGACCTGGGAACACTGGTTAGCGCTTGCGCGAAATAAGGAGGCAGAGGAGGGCTTACCATAAGGTACGAAAACAAGAACGACGGTACATCCCACATGCCCTTCAAAAACACGGTGTATCCACCCACAAACGTCATGATAAACGTGCACACCAAGCCGTAGTAAGCGGCATACGGCTGGAACATTCCCTTGTACGGTAGCGTATTGCGATCAAGGCCTTGCACCTGGCACGCCTTGTAGAAGCGCAGGAAAGTGAAGCACATGACGCTGAAGTTGATCAACTGGGATGCAGTCACCAAGCTGACGAACCAGTTCAGCACAACAGCCGAATTCTGGCCCAGCTGCAAGAAAGAAAGGAGAGCGATGAGCAAGACAACACCGACGCAGTAGAACGGCACACCTTGCTTTGTGCACTTGGTTAGAATCTTGGGCGCTTTGCCTTCGAGAGCGAGACCGAAGAGCGAACGCGAGGCGCAGTAGACGTATGAGTTTCCGGCTGAGAAAGCGGAGGCTAGGACACCGGCGTTGACGACGTGAGGGAGACCTTCAATGCGCAGACGGTTCATGGCGATGACGTACGGTGAGGCTGCGGCACCGGGCTTACCGTCTCGGAAGGCGGCGATGAGTTCAGGGTCGTTGAACGGCACGTTGATTCCGACGGCGAGAGAGCCGAGCACGAAGAAAGTTGTCAGACGATAGAACACGGCGTTGTACGCGCGAGGCATGACCTTTCGTGGGTTCTCGGTTTCTCCAGCGGCCATGGAAACGTAGTCGGGTCCAGCGATGGTGAAGGAGGCCTGGATCAAGCATTGAAGGAAGCCGAGGAAGCGGCCTAGTTGTCCTTCGTAGTAGAGCTCGGTGAAGGATCCGGGATTTTTCCAGTAGCGGAAGCCGTAGCGGTCCTTTTGAGGGTTGCCACCCAACATGGAAATGAAGGTGAAGATCAGAAGGCCGATAATGAGCAAAACTTTGCCAATCGCCGCCCAGAATTCAGTCTCTCCGTACCTAGATCAGATGGATCAGTAAAAGAACTATCAATGTGAGAAAGATGGTTGCCGAAATGTCAGCAACTCTTCCGTACCATCTAACAGCCATCATATTTATTACACTAGCAGATTGTTAGCTTGGATTCCTAGGATTCGCGGAGTTGTCGCATACGCGTAGAGGACGATCACAATCGCAATAATAGCACCCGTGGGCACTACATCACTCCAGAAGCCAATAATGACATTGCAGGCGACGATCTCGAATGGGACAAGTGCAGCTTCAAAGACGAAGAAATTCCATCCGGCTGCTACACCGAATGCATCATCTACGAAGCGTCCAGCGAAGCGAATGAAGGGCGATGAGATTGGGAGATAAGTTACCATCTCAGCAATACCTAATCAGGGCATTAGTGGTTTGTTGCGCAAGAGAGAAGGCGACGCCGGGTGATTGAGTAATTGCTTTGGGCGATCCGAGTAAGCGCTTTTGGCATTTTGTTGCTAGGGAGGTGGTGCTTTGGAGTTTAAGGGTAGTCTCACTGAGGGTAACAGCCAGGATAACCGTGCACCTTCGACAATCAGTACATTTTTCTGCCAAACGTGTATTTGTTAGGGGCTCACCACAAGGAGAAGGCAATGAACAGAGCGCCGGGGCCTCCGTTCATTAAACCTCGACCGATTTGCACATAGAGCGCAGTACCAATTGTACCGCCGATACCGATGAGCTGAATATGGCGACTCTTCAGCTTTCGGTGTGTTTGGTCATTGACCTCGCGCACCGATCCAACTGTGCTGGATCGACGAGGGTGAGGCCCATCGAACCTCTTCTCCTCGTCAATATGAGCACCTTTGACTTCGTACTGATTGAAGTCGTTGCTGGAGGAGGCCATGATGGTGGTACTATGAACGTCGATGTCGAGCAGTTCAAAGTATTGTTTTGAGTAGGAGTGCGAAGAACTGCACCTTAAAATCCATACACCCAGATGTCTGAGATGGGACTATATAAGGGAAGGGCCGTTT
>TARA_R110002003_G_scaffold32_8_pt1 | contig 19678 bp, 9 predicted proteins | sample TARA_R110002003 | Tara Oceans TARA_R110002003 (sample SAMEA4396441) | marine metagenome | biome: Westerlies Biome; feature: [SRF] surface water layer (ENVO:00010504); material: water (ENVO:00002006), including particulate matter (ENVO:01000060) such as... | depth 5 m
GTTCGCTCTGTTCCAGATGATTACGACCCAAGTGTAAGGATATCGATCCTTCTTTTTGAAGTGATATTGACAGTGCATAGGGAGTACTATTTTTCTGTTGACAACTTGCTCAAGGACATGTACCTTCGTCGACACATGGACTCCCAGGGCTTTGTGTCTCTCGACTTCATTGCCAGCTTTAACCGCATCAAGAGTCTGTCCTCGGACATTGAGCTAGTCAAGCTGGTGTGCCAGCAGTCAGCAGCAGTTCAGTACCGCACCGGCGAGGACGGCCAAGATAGGCTGCGTCGGCGGGAAGGCTGGGAACAATGGGTGCTCAAAATGGCCGATCGGGACGCAAGCGCGCAGACCGATGGTCCGAAAGAGCTCCGTCATCCACCCGTCCCCCATCCGAGTGGCTTTGACCAGTCAAGCACTCCTCAGTGGCCGATGTCTGCTGTTGAACCCATGGGCCCATACGCAGGCAATATCTCGTTTGCTCAGATGAACGGCTACAGTGATGGAGATTCACATGAGAACATTGCTACCTCGGACAACCTCGCCAACGGCACCGTTCAAGACTCTACACCTGAGAGCGTTGTCCCGAATGGACACCCGGTCGAGGCTTCGACGAAGGCTGTGAGTCCAGAACCCGATTCCTTTCTAGACGCGCACGTCACAAGCTTAATGGTCATTGTTCGGAAGCAAGACCAGTTGCGAGATCATGCTCCATCTTCCCCCATTTCGAGAACCTTTTCTAACGGCTCCATCGACAGTAACTCCGATGTACAAAACGTGTCAGACAGGATGATTATCTGCCCACTTGAGGTCGGTGGCATCGGTTCATCGGAGAGGTAAGTTTTTATAGACTTGGACGAGTCTTCGTTAAAATATGTACTGACGCTGCATAGCATTGTCGACGGCGATGTTTCAGAGGACTCTTGCAGTGTTACCAATCTTCTTCAGCCAGCTTTGTCAGCCCCTTTGCGTCTTTATTGGGTCAAAGATCAGGAGAGGCCGATCCACTCACTACCGTTCGATCATGTTCAAGAATCGTATTGCCACCTCCGATCGAAAGCGCTCCAGCAGCGTCACGCCGCCCCTGTTGGCACCACGCCTTACGACATGAACGTTCTCTACCAGTTTTGGTCTCATTTCCTTACACTGAACCACAATACCCAAATGTACAATGAATTCCGCCATTTCGCCATGGAAGACTCTACCACTAAGTTTACCGATGTTGGACTCTCGAGTTTGATCACGTTCTACGGCAAGACTTTGTTGTCGACGCAGGATCTACCCCGGTATCGAATAATTCGCCACTATGTCGATCTCGTCAAGGCAGAGACCGGCCCCCTTCGTCCTGCGTTCGAACAACTCCAGTCAGCTTTGCGCAACGATAGCGTGAGCTTCTGCAAGCGGCAGCTTATCGTCGACTTACTGGATGATCAACTACTAGCTGCGCTGGTCTCACGACCTTACGACATTGTTGCCAGCCATCGATTTACCGCCCCCGGTCCTTACTAAGACGCTACGAGAGGCGTTTCACACAACGACAAAAGTTCGTGTTTGGCGTTTTACATGGGTGTTCATCGACCTGTTTTCTGATTTTCCCCGATCCACTTGTTTCCTTCCACACCTTTACCATAAGAAATACCTCTCTGTCGGGTGCTTTGCACTTCCTCTTTCTCCAAGCGAAGTAATGGAGGAATAATGCGGGACTATGGCATTCCGGTCGGCGTCTTCTGCTACTTATTGCATTCAACCTTGCTCCAAGATCCCCCATTGGTTCTCCTCTCAGCATAGCGGGATGTTCAGTGTTCGTGCATGTCGGTACATAAAAGCAAGGGCGATGTAGGCCTCGAGTTTGCGTGGGTCCATCTGTAAAAGTACGAAAACACAATTGCATCACTGGTATACACAAGTTGCATATGACGAGCTACATTGTGCGACTTTCTGTCTAATCTGGTAAGGTGCCGAAGAAATCCGCGCGGTTGACAGCGGGAGCGATCAGCACAACCTTTGGAAGGTAGTCACGAAATGGCACGTGATCGTCGTCATCTCATCTTGCATGCTGGCAGATCGTCGGCGTTCCAGACTCCGCCGAGATGGCGGTGGCGAATCTGAGCCACATCAACCCCATCATCCCCACGCTCTCACACCCTTTCCATCTTCACCACCCTACACTGGTAGTTCAACACCAACATGGCACCGGCCGTGGTGCACCTACATACACTGGTGGCCAGGAACGCGAAAGTGTTCAAGTAAGACTCCCGAACCCTTGTTCATTGGCTGAGGCGCTGACGTTTATAGGGCTGCCTGGAAGCATGCTGCGAGACTCATACAAAATCAACTGCCAGCAGGCTCACGACCTACACAAGCACAATTGCAACCAATACTCGCGCGAAATGCTCCCACGCATCCAATCCACCGCATTGCCTTCTTGAAGCAGAGCAAGGGCAGATGGTACACCACCCACAGCTCCATCTCCTCCGCCGTCCGGCGCTTTACGACCGCCGCATCTCGTTCTTCGGGCGTCAAGTTCGACAAGTCATCGTTTCCCAAGTCCCGTATCGGTACAATCGTCATTGCGCAGAGCGGCCGCGCACCTTTCGCATCCACCCTTCGGCCGAACCTGACTGGAGGCACTCTTGGTAGGACAGCAGGCGGATACGGCTGGGGCTCTGGTCGGGCTGGAGGCGCTCGATACTTCAGCCACGGACCGGCAGCACCTGCTCAGGTCATCAACAATGTTTCGCAGGCTGTGCGAGCATTCCTTCTTGGTGGCCAGAAGGCACAGTTCGATGGTGTGAACCCGCACACTGGGGAGAAGCGCTTCAAGACAGTATCTGCCCTTCAGGACCAGGTCAACCGCACCCTCAACAAGGTTCCCAAGGCAACACCTGGCTCCTACATCACCTTCAACATCAACCCTACCGTGACCGCTCTTACCCCATTAAAGGCTGTCAAGGGTTTTGCCTCATTCTCGCAAGAGAAGGACTCTCTTAACAACGAGGGATTGTTGGATGTCCTTTCCGTGGACTTCTCACGAGCCGTCAAGGAGCTTGCCGCGGTTCTGAAAGATCTGCAACGACTCTCTGAGCTCGGTGACCTACCCATCTCCTATGAGCGCTCGACACTCAAGGTGTACTTTCCCGGATGCGATGCAGAAAGTGTGGAGACACTTTGCGACGACCTTGGGGTATCGCGGGGCGTTGTACATCAGGATGAGGACTTCGATGCCTTCGTCGGAACTGACATTGCTCTTCTCTTCCCTTTCGCTCCGAGCCAGACACCTTCTGAATGTTCCTTCTTTGACAAACCGGTTCAAGGGCGTCATATTGTGCATCCTGTCATTGACTGGCAACATATGCTGACGCCATCGAGCGTGAGCTCGGAAGCATACTCGACTCATTCGGAACACAGCTTCGATGACCTGGCCGATTTCACAGAGGAGCCCAACCCGTGGCTGTCATCCTCGCCGTCGGGGTACGAGAGCCTGCATACTAGCGAGGCCGAGGACATGGACATGCATACGCCGATGGAGTACCAAGGTATTGAAGGCATGTACAGATTTATGGCGCAATGCGAGTCGCGATAGATGACCATCTCGGACTCGGGCGTTGTGGAGGATGATACCATTGGGCTTCAAATTGCTGGGATTGGCTGATTATGTGAACACGAACTTTGACCCTCATTCCTCTCCTATGTAGCAATACAGATATTTCAGAAGCCATCATATCCGAGGTGTGATGTCCCAGGTGTGATGTCCGAACTCCAAGCTCAAGTCCGGCTGAGAACCTGTGTTAGATGCTCATCCGCCAGGTCGTAATCATCAACGAATCAGCCTCTAGCATCACAAAGTCCAACTCTGAGCGACGGCAGCATATATTGTGACTGAAACTATCCCTCGTGTCCTGTACCACAGTACGAGATATACGCCTCCAATATCCGCTCTAAATCCGCGATGAACGGAATTCTTCCTCCCTCGGCACGTCGCGTCGTCGTCGGCCCGTGGCCATCCAATCAGAATCGCAAAGGCTAACCGCATGCACTGAGTGTCAAAGGCGTCACGTAAAAGTTAGGATTATCCCCGGTAAAAGGCACCTCTGTGAACTCCACTTTTACACGCCTTAAGCTAACTTAAGAGACTAATGACTGTGCGTCCGCTACAAGGTCGATTGGAAATCATGGAGGCTCTTAACAACTTCCTGCAACGTCGCGATTTTATCTGAAGGTCATTGGGATTGTTTGGAACTGTAGAGGTATTCAGTGTGGGCGCGTTATTTCCGAATTAGAATTATGACGACTCGACCACCACGACAACACGATGGGATAGAGAAAAACGAGAACGAGAACTCAAGTGAAGAGCTAGGCATCACACACTCGGAAAAGAGCAGGAATAGCATCGACGCCGCACCCCAACCCCTGACCAACCATGCCGCCACAGACAAAGACATATCCATCCCTATCACAAATCAAACACCACCTCAACAACCCGTAGATGTCCCTCCCAACGGCGGCTACGGCTGGGTCTGCGTCGCCGCCTGCGCCACCATCAACGGCCACACCTGGGGCCTCAACTCCGCCTACGCCGTTTTCCTCGCATACTACCTATCCAACAACGTCTTCCCCGGCGCCACGCCACTACACTACGCCTTCATCGGGGGCCTATCCATCTCCCAAGCGCTCATCGTCTCCCCGCTCGCGACGCTCACGACGCGAGTCTTCAACACGCGAACGACGCTGCTCATCGGCGTCGGGCTGGAAACCGCATCCTTCATCGGCGCGAGTTTCGCCACCAAGATCTGGCACTTGTTTCTGACGCAGGGCCTGTGTTTCGGCTGGGGCATGGGTTTCCTGTTCGTCGGCAGCGTGGGCATCGCGGCGCAGTGGTTTACGACGCATCGCAGTCTGGCGAATGGGATTAGCGCCGCGGGCTCCGGCATCGGCGGGCTGGTGTACAGTCTTGCGGCGCAGGCCATGATCAAGGACATCGGGCTGCCGTGGGCGTTTCGCATCCTGGGGATTGTGGCGTTTGTGGTCAATACGGCGTGTAGTTTGTTGATTCGGGATCGCAACAAGCAGATTGGTTCGAGCCAGTTGAGTTTCGACTACAGGTTGTTTAAGAAGATGGAGTTTTTGGGGCTGATGGCGTTTGGATTTCTGAGTATGTTGGGCTATGTGGTGTTGTTGTTCTCGTTGCCGAATTATGCTAGGACGGTCGGCTTGTCGAGTAAGCAGGGCAGTATCATCGGTGCGCTGCTGAATCTGGGTCAGGCACTTGGACGCCCGCCGATTGGGTATTTCAGCGACTCGTTTGGGAGGTTGAATATGGCGAGCACCATGACTTTCCTATGCGGCGTCTTCTGCCTGCTCATCTGGATGTTTGCCAAGTCGTTTGGCGTCGTCGTCTTCTTTGGCATGCTGGGCGGTACAGTAGCAGGGACGTATTGGGCTGTTGCGGCGCCTGTCACGACGGAAGTCATGGGTTTAAAGAGACTACCGAGTGCGTTGAGTATCACATGGCTCTTCCTCGTACTCCCAACCACGTTCTCGGAACCGATCGGGCTGGAGATCGTGGCGAGGAATGGAGGCAGTTATACGGGTGCGATTTTGTTCACGGGATGGATGTATGTTGGGGCTGCGGTTAGTTTATGGTGCGTGCGGGCGTGGAAGATTGGCGAGTTGGAGGAGGAGGCGGCGAGAGAGGGGAAGGGAGAGGGGGAGATTGATCCTGTGGGTGGTGGAGTTGGAGGGGAGGGGAGGCTGCCGGAGGGATTTCAGAGGAGTGCGTTTCTGAAGAGGGTGGTGATGTGGTATCGGGTTTGAAGCTCTGGATAAAATAGTGTTGCATCGTATCGCATTCCGGCGTGGTATGAAGCACTGCATTCGATTTGTGGAGAGCGCGCACAATTTGTTGCTTGGCCTAGTAGAGTCGACATTTGCATGAACATTCTTCAGTGACTCCGAATATCCAAGTTCCAGCTTCGTCCAGAGCGAAGCGTCGTGATGCTCGAAATCGACAAGCTCATCGATGCCCCATGTTTCGCAGCGCTAGCTCCCGTTGCCTAATCGCTAGTCAGGTCCCCTTTCTCGAGTTAATCAGTCATCCGGTCAGGCGCGAAAAATTGGCTGCGATGAAGAATCAAAGTGGGAGGTCTCAGAAGCTTGAGATAGAATGCAAGGCTGTGGCCCACGACGACTGCAGGTTGATCGGTCAGTGCTGCAGGTTCAAACGCATCGTGCTTGCTTCTCATTGGGTACCGTGCATGTTTGGTTTACAGTGCTCGATGACAGGTGCATGAATACCGTGCAAATGAACTTGACGCGCTGTGACACCTCGTGGACGCGTCGGGGACCACCTGGAAATACGTGTTGGTTGGTGTCGTTCAGAACTTGGCTCTGCAACCTGGCTAGTCTTCTGGAGCTGTACAACCAGCAACGCGACGGTGAACGAGCTCGAGGAATGCTCTGCTGTGCAACGCGTGCCGTCGTGCGTCTGCGTGCAACGTTCCACTTGCATGTGGCGTCGCAAACCTCGGCGGACCGCTGGCCCCTGGCGCAGTGCCACGTTCGATTGACCCGCATCACGCCTCGCCAATCAGGCGTCGGTGCTGCTAAACGACCTCTCCTTTCCCGTCCAATTTCTCACCACCACACCTCCGCATCTGCTTTTTGCATCTTGTGTTGCTGCTGCTTCTGCCACGGGATGTTCGTTCGTCCTGCTGTCTCCAGATCAGTGCCGTCCAACTACATGTCGCTCCTTTAAGCTGCTCACCATAGCCTTTCCTTTCTTGTAGACTTAATTATTCTGCGTCACCACCTTGTCCTCCGCCTCGAGATCCTGATCCGCACGCGTTCCTGCAGCGCCGAGCATCGCCCTGCACCTCCTCCAACTATAGGTCGTCTGTGAGACGCGTACGGAGTCGTTCCGAGCGCGTTGTAGCTCATCGGAGCTCAGGAGACCAGAGCGAGCACATTGAATGCCCGCTCGACGATCTTCCTCGCTGTCGTTGCCTCCGCCGTCATCGCCGCCATCTGGCACCCAGCATTTCGGTGAAGCGACCAGTCCGCGCGAGGCCGTCTCTCCCACGCAGACGCTTTGGACTGCCCCATCTCCGACCAGGACGCTTGGCCACTCAAGCCCGGAGCTTCCACCTCTTCCATCATTCTCTGCACTTGGGAACAATCCGCGTACCCCGTCTACGATTGCGAGGAACGATCGAACCGACACCTCGTACTATACGGCTAGCTGGGGCAGTCCTTACAGACACCCTCCGCCAACGTTCAACCCGCAGCGCCAAGCCTCAACCAACTTTGGGAGTGACGATTTTGAGGGAGAGTCCTCGATTCTGCAGTTCGGGCTAGAGCATCTGCTTCCTCCGCGCCTTGAGATCCAAGAGGAGTCGCCCAACCGGTTCAATCTCGAACATCTCATACCACGCTTGGATCAGAACGCCTCGCCCGTCCAGTTCACGCTCGAGCATCTTATTCGATCCCGACTGCCCAATCCAGAGACGCCAACGAAAGAGCCGCAGCCCGCAGGAACCACTCCTCGGGCAACCGATTCGAATCCGACCTCGGCAGAGTGGGTGCAGCAGTTCTTGGAACGGCGTTGGAACCGGGAGGCAAACGACTGGTGGAGCGATAACAGTGGGGAGACCGACCTGAACTCTGACACGGATCAAGTTTTCGACCTACCAGCTCCGCCAAAGAGAGGCCACAAGGCTCGCAATACCAACAAGACGCTGAATCAGCAGGACTTCTGGCGCCATTTCAGCAAGGACGAAAAGGAAGTGCTCAGCAAGATGATGGCATCAAAGTACGCAGTGCCTGAGGCGAATACGCACTCGAGGCAAGCTTCAGGCGCGGGGCCATTAGACACGCAATCGTCTAATGGACGCAGTGCACAAGCGGACAAATCGCCGATTTCGCCTTCAATATTGACTCCCGCAGAGTCACCGAAATCGGTGCAGGAGCCACCGAGCAAGCCGGAGACCGTCGTTAGCAAGCCTGCACAAGGTGCACTCGACAAGCCGCTTCCAGCACCTCCGAGCCAGCACTTGACTCCTTCTGAGCCTGTACGTGCACCGGTTCCTCGTGTGCGGAAGAAGGTCATGGTCAAGGGGAAGGGCTGCATCATCTCGATACCGCGCGACATTCCTCGAGGAACTCCGGGCTACCCGCCCAAGCCGTTGAGTGCACCGGCTGTGGAAGCGAAGCTGCAACGGTTTGAGCAAGAAGGTTATGACACTCGGGGCTTCAGTACTGGAGGGCTGCAAGCGCACAACCGCGCAATCTGGCCTGGAGAGGAGGACATACGATCCGAGCGTGCCAATGCTGGATCCCAATATCGTGTTCGTATATCAAAGAAGTCAGAATGGGATCAATACGTCGCTTCTCTTCTGGAGGCGAAACTTGCAGCACTTGGTGTCAGCCAAGGAGGCGAAGAGGACATTCCATTGCCACTGTCGAGGTCGGCATCTAGTCAACAGCACCCCGGGCAGATGTTCTCACCTCCGCTTCCTACTTCTTCCGCAGGAAGTCATCGCATGGCCAGACAGGGAAGCATTGTCTCTGGGTCTTTCCCCCTCGGACCATCGCCTGGACACATGTCTCGTCAGTCAATTGCGTCGCCTGGTGCCTTCGTAAACCCGCGGCAGAGTATGCATATGCACCGTCACTCAACATTTGGCTCGCCTGCTAGCTTCGCACACCACGCCATCTCGCCTTCAGGCACATGGTCCCCTGGGAACTACTTTGGACCTCAGGATGGTCGCTCTGGCTCTCCTGCTCTGCCTTTCAGTAGGTCAGACCTGGCTGGCATTATCTCCCCGAGCTCTCCATTTGGCCCGCGGTCCAATCCGCAGTTTCCTCCCACGCCTACCCAAAGAGATGACTTCCTGCTACAAATGCAAATGCAGCAACAGCAACTCCAGGCCCAGCTTCTGCAACAACAGCAGTCACAGCTCATGGGCATGCGGCCTTCGTCGACTCTCGCAGAAGTGCCAGAAGATGAGGACGAGGAAGACGAAGTGCCAGCCATGAAGCATGCCGCTAAATCTGCACCGGAGATTGCTGTACCGACTCCTCGCGGCCATCGTCATAACATCAGCGAGAACCTGGAGCGCGAGGCCGCTGATGCGGAGTATCATCTGGAGGAGGCTATCGACAAGCAGTTTGCAGAAGGAGGTGACTTCAATACCGAACCGGAGATCAAGCACCAGTACAACCCTTCGAATAGTCCAACTAACAATACGTGGGAGGAGTCTCGAACCGTTCTGCACCAACCTCAGCCTCACAGCCGAGCGCACTCGCTTGCCAAGTCTCAACAACCTGCGTCATTCTCGTTCCCACAACAAAACCCGCGCGGCGACAGCGATGGCGCTAAGACAAATGTCTCGGACATCACGAACCCCAGTCTCGAGGATGGAGAGGTTCAAAACACGTCGCAGAGCTCGTCTCAGCACTCCAAGGCCCCATCGCAAGTCAGCAATTCTTGGAAAGACAACAAATTCGCATTCAGCAAGCCTGCTTCTGCGATCCACAGCAAGCATACATCGCGCTCCTCCATTTCCAAGCTCAATGTCGAGGCCAAGGAGTTCAAGTTCAACCCGTCGGCTTCGTTCAGCCCCGCGTCATTCTCCTCGGGCTTTACATTCTCACCTGCTGTCAAGTCTCCAGCTGATGCTTTTGCTCCACGCAGTAACAAGCCAAGCATCGATGGCGCTTCGAGTTTCAATGTAACTGCACCCGCATTCAAGCCAGATGCTCCTGCATTCAAACCAGATGCACCAGCCTTCCAGCCTATTGCAGCTGCACCGGTCCTCAAGGCTGCAGTCAATGTTCCGGAGTTCAAGCCTTCTGGGATGAGTGGCATTCCATCCAGTGGCTTTGATTTCTCGAGCCCGCCGTCCATCAAGCCCGACGCGCCCGTTCTCAATCCTGGTGTATCGGCATTCGACGGCAACAAGTCCGTACCCGCGCCAACCAGCTTCTCCTCCAAGATCTTTGGCAACGTCAATCTTTCTGCTAGCGACATCATCAAGCCAGCTTCGCGCTCGAAAGCGGTGCCTATTGTGCGCCCGGATGTCACGCGACAGAAGACACCGGAGAACGAACCAGAACCGGAAGAGCACCAGGAGGACTCGGCAGGTCGCATCAACCTGGCTGATGGACGTGAAAAGCGCGCCCGACGTGAACGGGTTGACGGCGACGACGTTCCTAAATTTGCCTTGCAACCCGTGCTGCCATCTCAGCCATTGGCCGAGGTGCCTCATCATCAAGATACCAAGCAGGTGCCTGACTTCAAGCCGGAAGAACTGCCGGAGGACAAAGAGAATCTGTCGCCTGACGGCAAGAGGGCCAAATTGAACTCGAAGAGCCCCGAGCCTTTATCCGTACAGCGCGAGGTCCCTGCAGCTGAGCCAAGTAAACCAGCGATGGAATTTGAGGAGCCTGAAGAGGTTGTTGACGATGACAAGACACCTGAAGGAAGCGATGTTCCTACACCTACCACCGAAGAGCCAATCGCGGCGGGCAAGAAGCACTCGCACAAGAGCACCCTCTCTGCCAGTGCTAAGCCGTTCGAGTTCAAGCCTCAGTTTGGCAATGCCGGCTATGACTTTGGTTTCCATGTTACGAAGCCTTCACGGACCGAGGAGCCTGAGAAGTCACAGCCCACTCCTCCACGGTATAGTAGCCGTAGCCCCGCAACCACCTTCCGGCCGAGCGACGATGGGTCCTACAAGACTGCATTGGAGGGAGGGAGGCGTGCGCGTTACCCGGAGAGCGAGAGCGTGGACTTTGACCACATTGGCGAAGCTTCATTTAACGATATCGATGCTGTCATGAAGCACATGAATGATGAAGGCTCTGACTTCGGCGTGGAGCGCGACGAAAACTCATGGGATCAATCCTCACCTCAGAGGACACCGCACGAGTTTGACCGCAATGATCTACAGCCTAACTTCAAGATGCGCAGCGATGCTCCCAGCCCCAGCCCGCGCAGGATCTACCAGCAGCGCAACTTGCAAGGGTCCGCAACGTCGGCGCAGGATCCATTTGACGATGAGCGTGCCGCGCTCGCGTATGACTCCCCTGTGCACCGTCTCAACAACGCCGACGACGTCCCAGTGAGCGACTGGGATGAGGGCCTTGTCACCGACGGAGAGAACAAGATTCAGACGCGCAGCCGTTTCTTCGATCAGCATGTGGATGACCTCATGGGCCGTCTTCTGGAGTCCCGCCTTGGCCCACTAGAGCAAAACCTGCAAGGCATCCAGGAGGCGCTTGCAATGATGTCGCAACGGCCTGGACGCGGCCGACGAAGCATGTCCACTGGCGAGCGACTGGACAGCGATGCCGATGACGAAGATGACGATGTTGGCGTCGATTCACATTATCGCAATCGCTCTCCGAGGAAGGACAGGAGGTTGGAGAAGATTCGTTCCATCGTCAAGGATGCGCTGGAGTCGCACCAATCACAAGCCTCCTCCCTGCCGCTTCCCGCTTCCCAGCCAATGGACCCTGAGATGATCCGGGAGATCGTCACCGATGTGCTAGCGGCTCACCAGCCAACGGCTACACCTGTCCAACACGTGCCTGCCGACCAAATTCGGGCTATCGTCGAGGAGGTCGTCGCATCCAACAAGCCTGTCGCTCCAGAGCCTGTTGCTGAATCTTTGAAGTCAGAAGACATTCGCTCCATCGTTTCAGAGACTCTCGCATCGCACGCTCCCAAGTCTGTTGAGGCTGTCAAGCCGGATGACGTTCGCTCCATCGTGATGGAAGCCTTCGCTACACACGCGCCTCCTGTTCCTGAACAGATCGTTCGACCTGTTTGGCCAGAGGACCTCAAAACTGTTTTTGCAGAAGCATTCGCTGCCCATCAACAGAAGGTGCCTGCACCAGAGACTATCCAGCCAGACACAATCCGCTCGATCGTTGCGGAGGCCTTGTCATCCCACCAGCCTCCTGCATTACCTGCTGTGGAGCCTGTGCAACCCGACACGATCCGCAACATCGTCACGGAAGCCTTGGCTGCCCAAAAGCCAGCTACCCTCGAAGCGCCTGTGGACATTCCGCAGCCTCAAGTTGATTTGTCTGAGATCGTCCAAGTCGTGGGTAGTCTCAAGGCATCCATCGCACAAACCACGAATCAGCACCTCAAGGCCGACGACGTGCGTGAGCTCGTTGATGACGCATTCAAGCGCCAGAGCATGGAGGTCGCGACACGAGAAGAGACTCAGGCCATTCAGGAGAAAGATGCTCGCATCGCGGAACTCGAGGAGATGCTGAAGGAGGCCACTATGCGATCTGAAGAAGACGCTGAGACCCGCGCTGCGCTTGAGGCTCGCGAAGCAGATACCTCTCGCCTGCTCAAGGTCACCGAGGAGGAGCTTACACTTCTCCAGCAGGTTGCTGGTCAAGACGAGGACAAGATCCGTGCACTTACGGAGGATCGAGATGCCGCTCGCCGTGAACTGAGCGCATTCCAGAGCAATGAAGATGAGATGCGAGACAAGATATCTACTCTCGAGGCCGAGACCGAGCATCTCAAGCTTAAGAATATTGCTCTGGAGAGCTCGGAGGAGGACCTCAAGGACAAGCTTACCTCCGTCACTGCGGAGAATGAAGCTCTTTCGTCTACTCTTGAAGAGCACCGACTGTCCGCCAACAAGTGGCGCCTCGACATCCAGCAAGCCCATGAAGAGAGCAAGCAACTCCGCAAGGCAATCGATCAGGCGCGTTTCCAAGCCGAGGAGGCCACGCGCGTTCGGGAATCTATGCGTACCAAGTTCGAGAAGCTACAGCAGGATATGGTCGCAGCATCACAGCAAGTTGCTGCTGAGCGTGCTCAGTGGCACAAGAATGAGGAGGCATCTGCTACCAAGTATGAAATCCTCAGCGCCCGTATCGAAGCGGAAGGCCGCACTCGTGAACGATTGGAACGTGAGCTGGAGCGATTGGAGACCCAAGAGCGTGAGGGCATGAAGTTGAGAATCCATTTGGAGCAAACTCAAAAACACAACGCCCGGCTCGAGGAGACAATCGACCAGCTCCGGAAAGAGTCCTTGGAGCACCAGAAGAACGCCGAGCGGTACGAACGCGATATGCGCGAGGCCCGCGACGCAGCTCATGTTGAAATCCGTCGCACCCGTGTGCTCATGGAGGCCGACATTGACGCAGCCAACAACCAGGTCAACATCGTCCGACATGACCTCGAGAGCGAGATCGCTCGTGTTCGCGCTGAGCTTGACCAGGTTCGCCTGGATGCTGACACCGCAAAGGAGAAGCACGAGCTTGATCTTGAAGCAGCATCTGACGTCAAGAAACAGGCCGTGCACGAAGCACTCGAAAGCAAGAGACACAGCCTGCAGGAGCAGCAACGTACATTTGAGCGCCAGCTTGAACATATTAGGCAGGAGCATACTCGTGCACTTAACTTTGCTCGCGAAGACCGAGAGCGTGCAGAAGCTTTCCACAATGACCGTCTTGCGCTTGCTGACTCCAAGGCCGATCACCTCAAGGATAGGATCGCGCTACTCGAAGAGAAGCTGCAAGTCGCAAAAGAGGCGGCGAACGCCGCCGCCGCTGCTGCTGCCAAGTCGCCTACCTTCACGTCTTCATCGGCTCCTAGTGGCGCAGACAAGATCTCGCCACAAGCTCTCCGCGAGTCCATTGCCGTCCTCCAAGAGCAACTTCAGGAACGTGAACAACGTATCGAGTCGCTTGAGCATGAGATGGCAGAGCTTGACACCGAAGCTCCAGCCAAGCTCAAGGAGCGCGACACGGAGATCAACTGGCTTCGTGAGCTTCTTGGCGTTCGCATCGATGATTTGAACGATCTCATCAGCTCCCTTGCTCAGCCAACTTTCGATCGCGAGAATGTTCGTGATGCCGCAATTCGCATCCGGACTAATCTGCAGATGGAGCAGTCAGAGAAGGAACGACTCATCTCAGGCGGCCAGAAGTCCTTGCCGACGCTCAGCACGCTCTCCAACTTTGCATCACCTAAAGCGGTCCAACTCGCCGCTGCATTCGGGAACTGGCGCAAAGGACGAGGTGAAGCCACGTCCGCCCTTGCCGGGACCTCGAACGCCAGCTCACGCAATCAAACCCCTTCCCGCGCAGCTCCTCACTCGGCACAGTCCTTCCTCTCCGGCCTCATGACGCCGCCAACATCGAACATGCGCCGCACACCCGACCTGCCCTCCTCGAAAGGTCGACCTGCAAACATCCGCACGAACTCGAACAGCTCGAAAGCGTCGACTGAAATGGGCTTTCCCGGTCTAGGCCAGAAGAACCATGCTGTTCCGCAGACGCCGCCGCTGATGCGCAAGGCTAGCTATGACCAGGATGCCGAGGTGGAGCCTTTCAGCGAGAGCGGATTTTACGACGACGAAAGTACCGTGGATGGGGAGTTGACGCCTTTGGCGTTAAACTTTGGCAGGGAATTGGATAGGGACGATTCGCGGTGATATGTCACCCACAGAACATACTAGAACGACATATTTCCTTTGTATATTTTCATATCTTAGCTCATTGAGCATCTTCTCTTTTGTACTTCGTCTGCCGGATTTGGGTCTTCGTTGTATCGACGTTCTTTTAGGGTTTGTACGTAATGCTTGCTTGCCATCGTTTTCGCTGCAACGCAAACTGTCTTTAGCGCCGTGGTTTGGATAGGATATACCCCCAAGACCGAGTGAATATTTTGGAACTAAATTGTATGGGACATAGTAAGATAAGATCATATCAGATTGTTAATTACCGATGAAAGCCTTGGAAAATATGGCTCAATGCGGTTGATGGTGCGAAGTGGGTGATTCACACCGCAGCGGGGCGTAATCTCACAGCAGGAATGAACGAGCCACGGTGAATTATGACGACGGTTACAAGCATGTCGCTAGGAGCTTGTGGGCTTTATATGCAAGCAAAACAGCGTAGACCTGTTCGTCAGTCGAGATGCGCGTTCATCCTACTACTTGCTGGCTCTTGGTGGCATTCGCAGCCACCACTTCAACTCAACTCTACCCAGGCACGCATACCACAATGTTCGCGAAGAACTCGCACTAATTCCTACGTCTCTTTTCTGGACGGACAATTTGTTGGATTCGAAAGGGGTGGAGTTGGTTCAGACGTTGGTCCAAAGGATCAAGGCTGCTGCTGCGGTCGCAGGGAAAGTACTGGAGTTCGAGTTCATGAACGATGGTAATTTCGCTCAGTCGCCGTTGAGGAGCTATGGCGTGGAGAGTGTGGCATACATGAGGGAGGTTGCTAAGAAGTACGATCCGGATGGTGTGTTTCAAAGGCTGCAGAATGATGGGTTTCTGCTTTTGAAGATCGACCAAGGTACAGGCACATAACAAGTCTGGAAGCCTGCGATGGGGTTACGCGCCAAAGGTGTTTGGCGTTCGCTTTCTCCTGCCTCTGGGCCTCAGTGTCTTCGAGAGTCTACTGAGCTATCTAGGTACTGTACTGCGCGAAGGTATACAGTTTTACCAAGCACAGTTAGATATGATAAAGGACGAATAGGACTGCAGCGTCTTTCCAGCTTGTGTTATAATTGAGAAGTCTCGCATCCTTATGTACCTTAAAATGAAATGAGTGGTAATACTGTGATTGGCTGGGTGTGTAACTTATCACACCAATCGCTACTTCCTGTGGCTGCAGAAGCGCCTCGTTGGCAACCCCCAAGCCTTTTCATTTGCACAGCCCCACTCGACATCTTTACATCTCACAGATCGTTCGCTCTACAATCCACTGATGTAAGGTGCAACGGTGCGAACCGTTCTCGATTATCGCGGGTCCCAATACACTCATGGATCGATTCGTATACGAGCCACTAGACTTGGATAACACGACCGTTCGTCTTGTGCGCCTTCAGAAAGGAGACATTGGAGCCATTCATTGCGAGGTGTTCCATACGTTTTTCCTTGATGAGGAAGCCTTCTTCGAGTATGAAGCACTTTCATACACGTGGGGAGGTTCAGAGCAGCCCTGCAGCATAACGCTCAATGGAAAGGGGATGCCAGTGACGGAGAACCTGTTCCTAGCGCTGAGGCACCTTCGCGATCCTAAGCAGGACCGAATCTTGTGGATCGATGCTCTTTGCATCGATCAGAGAAACGACAAGGAGCGGGGTCATCAAGTACGGCAGATGCCTGTGATTTATCGAAGCGCGATTCGAGTCATCATCTGGCTAGGCCAGGCTACTGCTGCGGAGGAGTTTGCTATGCGAAGAATGCGCCGCTTGGAAAATGCGATGAAAAGACATGCTTGTAACAACTGGACGATATCAGATAGGAGGTGGTCAGTGATGTGGGAGGATCTTCAGGAGGACCCATCGCTCGATCAGGAAGAGGCCCTCTATTCACTTCTCAACCGATCCTGGTTCAAAAGAGTCTGGATCATACAGGAGGTTACCAACGCCCGAGCCGCTAGAGTACATTGTGGCACAGAGACGGTCTCAGCTCGCGCCTTTTGTGTTATGTTATCGGTGGCCAAGGTAGTCCCCACGCCTCATTGTCAGTCAATCCTGGACGTCATGCCAGGTCCTACAAGACAGCACTCGTGGTGGAATGAAAAACCAAACATGCCGACCTTGCTATACAAATTTCGGGAATGCCAGGCTTCTGACCCTAGAGATCATGTATATGGCCTTCTGGGCGTGTCACCATCTCTCTGTGACACCACGGGTCTTACTGCAAACTACGAGAAGTCGGAGATCGAAGTCGTTCAAGACGCGATTGTGTTGATTCTTGGAACACATCATCTACGGGATGCAAGACTGTGTCTACCAGAGTGGACAATGTCTCAACTGCTGTACTACGAGAACAGGAAAGAAACCCTCATTCCTCAATTATTCCAGTGGGCCGTTATAGAAGGCAATGCAGCGAGCATGGACTATGTATTGCACACAAGCATGATGGATGTTGACACGATACTATGGCACATCAGCAAACTTCAGGAAAGACCTCACGGCAAAGATCCTCAAGCAGTGCTGGCTGTCCTCCAATCTCACTTAGCCTCGGCTGCACGGTCTTCTAAACGTCCTTTAGATAGATTGCTCTTAGCTTGAACTAAAATTGAGTTGACTAGGGGTACATCAATGTGCTACCATTGAAGACGCTGGTTGGGATTAGCAAAGCGGCGCTCAAGACCTCATGTAACAAACTCGAAGGAGAAGCACTATTATTCAGTAGGACATGGGCGATCTAGCATATTGGGGTGCAACGAAAGGCGGTTCGCGGCCCACCTTTTCGAATGATTCGAGTGACATTGACGAGCGACGAGCGAGAAGTTGTGGACCACCCAGTAGGCTCAACAAACTTGACGGTCCAGTTTTGGCATCAAGCCAAGTCAGCCCCTGCCGTTCCTGTAGGTTCGCAAATCATACGCCCAGCACCTCACGACCAGGAATCCGAAGGCGATGCCCATATTCCACATACAAAGTATAGGATGCTGACAGACCTTCGCACGACCTCTACCAAGGACATTCATAGAACTGCAGTAATCTTTTCCCTCGTACCACCTTAACACTAGCCGTCCTCATACTGCCGCTTTCTACTCCTAAATGTCGCGATTAGATCTCTTCGACTTCATCACTATCCACAAGCATGATTGCCGGCATGGCCTCCCGACAATTCAACGTCATGGTGACCCATAGGTACGTACAGTTGGGCATGGCTGTCAAAAGTTTTAAGAGGTGCGCACGTTCGTCTTCACGAAGTTTCCGTCGCTGCTAAATGTGTCGACTTTGCTTTGAATGACCAAGTCGACCTTTTCGTGATTCGATCAACTTCTCCGTCGTTTTCTCTGCGGAGGCGAACAATTGGGATGAAGGCCTCCAAAGTCTGGAACTTCCACTGAACACGCTGATACAGTCTACTGATGAAGAGCGCATTGAGCCTCGAATCATTCGTTCCCAAAATAGCTGTTGTATCTGATAGATTTAAGAGTGTAGATCTTCTTCATGGCATTCATCCAGAGCTTCCACAAGGCAAACAATCTCCCCTGGATCCTCGGACCCGGCGATGCGGAGAAACAGTTTTGATAAGTTGTGAACCGAGGCATTCTTTATGCCCCCATCTTTTTCGACTTCGTCCAGCACTGAGGCAGTTAGAAGTCCTTCCTCCGAGTGAAGGCTAGCAAAGCGGTGCACATTACTTTGTACAAGGAAGCAAAAGCACGAACAACAGTAGGACGTTGGCTGTTACAATATATCAGTATGCATCAGAAGAAACTCGTCGATCACGGGATTTGACTGATTTCGGTAGCAACGACGAACTCTGAACTACAAGGCACAAATATCTTTAGGAAAAGGCGAACAAGGATAGGTATGACAAACAAAGCATCCCTTCGTCCCAAGTCACGACAACTCAGTCATGTATTCGCGAGCAAATGCGGGCTTCTCCATCTGCAACAGTCCAAATCGAGCCAAAGTCTTGGCCTAGATTGGACAGTCAACTTGGTAAGGTGGAAGGAATGACTCGGCTTCCGTATTCTGAGGCTGCTGTTATCGTATTGTCTCGTGGCCGGCCGATGCAGTAGCTCCGTAGAGCCATCATCGAGCGTATGGGCCGTTTGGCCTTATATTCGATAGTCTGACGAACTGTCGTTAGCCGATGCGCGACGCATACTTAATCAGCACTTACGACGACCATCACTAGCCAAGTAAAAACCCAGGGGAGCTGGCGAAAACAGGGTAGGTGGGCTGTAGGGACTCGCCAGTGGATACGCCTGGACTATTGCCGGAGAACGCGCTTGGACTGTCGGAGGAGGAGCGGCGGCGGGCTTAGCGGGCCCATGTTGATGATGCACTGTTGGCTGACCATTGGCTTCACTGCCTGGGACAAGCATTCCTGTGAGAATGGGCACCACTGTTTGTGAACGTCGTTGTTGTGGCAAAGACTGGAGAACTGTGGCTGTTGTATTGCTGTAAGCTAATGCATGACAAGATTTGTTATGGATGGAATGCGACATACGATTTCTCACATCGCTCTGCGCGTGCACTGGCTGGACTTCTTCTGATGCAGGTTTCGGTGTCACATTTTGTCGTCTCGGTTGTTGTAACGCGGGCACATTTACATTGACGCTCGCTTTTGTCATTAGCTGAAGCAGTAGCAAGTGTCAAGGCTTGATGGAACTCACGAGCTGAATCGTTCGCCATAGTATAGGCCGGTCCGCTTTCTTTTGGTGCCCAAATACAGCGTGGACTACCTGTTATGTGGCCTTTGTTAGCGCCATATTACAAGCTTTTCACGATGCGAAAATACAAGACATATGCATGCAAAAGCTCTGAGAGTGGAAGTGAAAAATCACCTTGAACGTTGTTCTCATATCGATAGTACCTTTCATGCTCAGGGCTCCAACACCAGTCCCGAGCTACTGGCAAATCGTTGCCCGCGATCTCGGGATCTTCCATTTCAGTATTGGAGGTGTTTTGGGCTCCTGTTAGTGTACTGGAGTTCCAGTGATTTGTCGCAAGGTCATAGTGGTTTGGTATCGCTGAAGCATACCCTTAAGGCGTATCAGCGCGGCTAGGAATTGCATGCACCTCCGTGGCTTTCTTATTCTTGTCATACATAAATTGATATGTTCCTCCTCGCTTCTCAGCTTGTGTCAATAGATCTCTACCTCCTCTTCCAAGTACTTTGTTGGGGAGACTGCTCTTGACTTGTTGCCACCTTTT
>TARA_R110002003_G_scaffold878_17_pt1 | contig 19671 bp, 19 predicted proteins | sample TARA_R110002003 | Tara Oceans TARA_R110002003 (sample SAMEA4396441) | marine metagenome | biome: Westerlies Biome; feature: [SRF] surface water layer (ENVO:00010504); material: water (ENVO:00002006), including particulate matter (ENVO:01000060) such as... | depth 5 m
GATTGTGCGAATATGCCTCATGATCTTCATCATCGCCGCTTACGCCTGGACATTGCGAAGCCTGAATGATATCAAAGATGTCGTCAAACCAGCCATCGCGTGAGTCGCTCATTGCGCTTCAAGTCAACAGCAAACTAACAGACCCCAGCACTATCGTAGTCTTCATGCTCTTTATCATCATCGTATTATTGATCGACATACTTGCGATTGTCCTCTTCCTGCGAGACGCGCTGAAACCGGGCACCTTTTTGACGATGAACTGCTTCCAGACTGGCTTTTGGGCCGGTGTCCTGATCATGGATCTAGTCGCGATCGGTAGAGGAGGAAGTGCTGTAGGCATTGGCTTCAGCATTTTCGTATTGTGAGTGTATTCAGCATCTGCACACGTTTGCCATACTAATCTCGCTCAGCCTTACCTTCGTGGGTCTTCTGATCTACTCCGCCGTTGGGTACTCGCGAGCAAAGAAGGCTGCGCAGCGTGGACAATACGCCCCGGCGCACAATCCCGCGGCACCCGCACCGTTTGGTGAACCTCAGTACCAGAACGCACCACCATACCATCAGAGCACCGAGTACCAGTCACAAAGTCACGGCCCGGTCGAGCTCCAGAGCCAATACCTACCACCATACCAAGGTGGCGCGGCAACGGACTACTACCACCAGCAGCCCGTGAAGACTGCTCATATCGTTTGATCATGATGAGAAGAGAAGAACCACATCACACAGCCTGGCCAGCATGGTGTACGGCATGACATCATGATTGTGAGAGCAGGACTCCGGTCTTTTCAAAGAAACTTTGCAGTGCAAGGCAAGAACGTGGCCGAGCGGAAAGGACGACGCGCACAACGTCTATATTGGCCAGGTTTTGGGCTGAGACCGACCATTGGCGTCGCTAGCGTGGTTTATACGCGCCACCGAGCAGTGCAGAAGCGTACTGCGGTCGATTCAGGACAGGATGTGAAGTATAGGAAGTCGCTACTGCACTTTGGAAACGCCGTAGAGTTGGTCCTGACAGTATGCACAACATATTACCATACCTTCTACCACATATGAACCCTTCTGAGCGTTTATCCGATGTGTTATTCCTCGCATAGGGTTTTGCATTTCTTCATCTGGACGCATGATGATGCTGCATTCGATCGTGATCGCGGACTCGGGACGATGTCAAATCTACCATCTGAGTGTTCATCATATGACAGAATAGTGACATTCGCAACGTCCACTATACTTGTTGAACATGCACGAATTCGGCTCATTTCCTGCATATCACTGGCGTCGTTCTAGCAACGATCGGAGAATGTCACGGAAGGCAGGTGTAACACATTCCACTACGGTCGTCGATAGATCTCTGCATGAAAAGTACTTTCAACGACCCGATCTCAACACCACGTGCAACACACCAGTGAATTAAAACGTAGGCAGCTCGCACGTGTGAATGATGCATCGGGGGACGTTGCCACAGTAGGCGCCCCCTGCCGAGACGCTAAAGCCACCCCAGCTGCGACACCTCCGCGAATTGTCGCCGCGTCGGACATTGCTCACCACTCACAGCTCGAAAGCCGATTTTCACAGTCTCTCCAATCTATGCAATGCGCAAATCAGACAGCCAACCCTGGCACGTTTCGCACGCTCCGTTGCTTGTATCACACCGACATGGCAATTGGCGTTTGCGCGTTTGCGGAGGCTATGGTCAACGAGGGTAGGCTGCTTGGCGCATTGAACCATGGTGATGTATAAACGGTGCTCGTCGTGCGCATCTATATCTGTTTGCAGGCAGGATTCGCGTGCTTCATCTTCACTTTTGCGGTCTGTCACTCTCTTCTCTAGGACTGACCATTCATTCACTCTTCAAGATGCGCTCTTGCTTCCTGCTCGCTGCGCTTCCTCTCGTGCATGGCGTTCGCATCATTCAGTCGAACGATGATGGCTGGGCCGAGGCCAACCTAAGGACATTCTTTGACGTCTTGGACAAAGCTGGTCAGCAGGTCGTCCTCTCAGCTCCTGCCGAGCAGCAATCGGGAACAGGTATATATCAGGTGTAACCACAAGTACCGGATCCTGACAATAATAGGGTCTTCCGATGCTACACCAACGACAGTCGATGCAGATGGCTGCATCCACGCTTCCTGCCCTGGCGGAAGCCCACCCACTGGCGCCAACACCACCGACCCGAGACTGAACTACGTCAACAGTTTCCCTGTGACGTCGATCAAGACCGGCATTGATGTTACTGCTCCCAAGCTCTGGAATGGCGCCCAACCCGAGCTTGCCTTGACCGGACCCAATGTTGGCTCAAACGTCGCCATCCAGGCGCCCTTCTCTGGCACCATTGGCGCCGCCACGTACGCCGCAAAGGCGAAGATCCCAGCCATCGCTTTCTCCGGCGTAACTGGTGATCCCACTGCATGGAATGCACCTACGCCTCTGCACAGCAAAGTCTATGCCGATCTGGCATTGAACGTCACGCAGACGATCATCAATAGCGGAAAACCATACCTACCTGAGAACACCTTCCTCAATGTCAACTTTCCCAAGGTCGAGTCCAACAGGTGCAACAACGCAAACCAGTTCAAGTATATCTTCACCCGTATCAATACTGGTCTTTTGAGCGCCCCGGATGCAAACTGGTGTGGTAGCACGCGTTTGCCGTGGGAGGCGGACGTTATCCTGTTTCGAGGGAGCGATTGCTACGTGTCCATCAGCCCTGGTGATGCGAACGACAAGAGCACTGTTAACGATGCGGCTGTTCAGCAGCAGATCATCGACAAGCTGAAGCCAATCTTGTCTTGCCTTCCTTAGACGGCGATTGTCAGATTCTCAAGTAGCGGGACAAGTGTGCTGTAGGACCATTGGCAAATCTGGAAACGTCAATGCTGGCATAAACAAGCAACACTGGATGGCTTCACTTGGAATTATAGACAGTATGGTGATATAACTCATACCCAATGATGCCCATGAATTATATACAAAGGGCCACTCTAACGCCATCAGTATGTCCACTTCATGCTATGCTCATATTCATCCATCGTTCATGTCATATCTTCGTCGTTTTTGTCCTAATATTTCAACCATTGAAAGTCATCATGCGCCAGCACCAAATTGTGTCCCTCAGCCCAAATCTCTCCTTCCGTCGCAAATCGCAGCGACCCAATCTGTATCAAAGGGAACAGCGTATGACACTCCTGCGCGTTGAAAGCCCGAAAGCCTTTGGACGTTGCTTTGAGCGTGTTTTGCATCGTATTGTGTAGCTTCTGCGCCTCTTCGCGGTCCACAGGAACCAGACGGCAGGGTTCGATCGAGTTGTGACCTGCGCCGGGAACGACTGCCTTGGTCGGTGTCCGAAGGTTCAGGGTCATGCATTCGGTGTACAGGACGCTGAAGTTGGGATCCCCGCAGGAGAGGAGGTTGGCCAGTGACTTCAAGAGAATGGCAATATAGTCAAAGAGCTGGCCTGCAAAGCTCTCGGGCGAATCTTCCAGCAAATGAGTCAACTCGTGCTCGTGAGGGACAGAAGCCTCCATCAAGCCGTCGCGGTAAGGCTCTCGTGTCCGCAGGGCGACGTTGATGAACAAATGATTGATCGTAGGAGATAAGGCTGGAAATCGCAGCCATGTCAAAGAAAAGTACGGCCGGCCGTGAGAAAACGTTATCGTCAAGTCGTAATTAAGCTTTTTCGAAGCGACCATATGCTGTATCGCTTGTTTGAATTCGAAATAAATCTGTCGACAAACGGGCAGGACGCCGCGGTAGCATCGCAGCGGAAGATCCTTCTTGATATACGGCTCCGAGACTACCATTACCCCGCGGAACTGAAGATCCAAGCTCTGATGCAGCAACAGGTCCCAAACATGATTCCGGATTTCCAAGGGCAAGTCCAGAAATCTGCTCATCGTACATCAAGGACCATCAGATCCCCGGAGCAAAACGCCTCACCCGAACGGTCAGGGATCAGAACCGGTGGTGTCGGGAGCGGGCTAGCGGAACTGAAGACGTGGCTGGATGCCGGAAGAAGTGTTACGACACCTCGAGCCCAGAGAATACGCTGCAACAGGAGTATGGTAATACAATCGCCATGTGATGTCCGGAAAGCAAGAGGCTGGGGGTTTGAAAAACCTCCGGCGGAACATGGTGTGAAACGTGTTGATGGTCTGTGCGCACACGGACGAGTTGGCAAATGGGTTCTGGAACCCAACACGTGATCCGGATTTTCAATGTCCAAAGTGCCGGGTAGTGACGGTGCGAAGGCAAGCGGCATCGTCACAACCTTTTCTTTGACATTTGCGCCAATGCATTTGATCTACCTTTCGCAAGTTTGCATGCTGTCGAGATTACACGACGATAATGGATGACTACGAGCTGGATCGCATCGCGTCTGACAATCCGGCGTTGACTGCGCCTGCCGCACAACGTGCGCCGATCAACCGAGCAAGGTCAAATGCACGAAAGAAGGCCTCACCGAATGGATCTGGAGGCTCACAGGATACTGTGACGCCTGAAGAGTTGACCAAGTACGATGTAAGCAACTTCCAATGCGGCGGATGTAGTCCGGGACTGAACGCAACTCAGGTTGGCTGGCGTAAAATCGTACGCAACTTCTCCCCATCCTGGTTCAGCGTCACCATGGGAACGGGCATAGTCTCCTTGCTTCTCATCGCAATCCCGTTCAAAGCAGACTGGTTGTACTGGCTGTCGGTCATGTTCTTCGGACTGAACGCCATTCTCTTCACTTGCGCCTTCTCCATCTCCGTCTTCCGTTACACCGTGTATCCGGAGATATGGACAGTCATGATCGCCGACAGCGTGAACTCGCTCTTCCTTGGTACCATACCGATGGGCTTTGCTACGCTTGTATCCGCATGGTGCTCATTATGCATTCCGTACTGGGGTCCATGGGCTGTTACGTTTGCTTGGGTATGTTGGATGATCGATTCGGTCGTTGCGGTGGCAGTGACTCTATCACTCACAGTCTTGCTCATCTCTGCTTCGAATCGACAAGCTTTGGATCGTATTACTGCTGCCCAACTCCTACCGATTGCCGCGTCTATTGTCGCCGCAGGGACTGGTGCGAGAGTAGCTGAGCACCTACCAGATCCGGAGAACGCTCTTGGCACGATTCTCGCCTCGTATATTATGTGGGGAATGGCTACGCCTCTTGCGATGACTGTGTTGGTCATGTACTACACCCGTCTGGCTCTCCACAAGTTGCCACCTCGGGAGATTGTTGTGTCTTCCTTCTTACCACTAGGCCCTCTCGGCATGGGCGGCTACTCCATCACATACTTGGGCCACGTTAGCCGCAGAGTCTTCCCAGAGACTCAATTCTTCTCCGACCTTCCCATTGCTGGCGACATTTTCTTCATCATGGGCGTTTTTATCGCGCTTCTGATGTGGGCCTTCGGTCTGACCTGGCTGTGTTTCGCGCTCGCCTCGATTTACAAGTCTCGTCCGTTTCCCTTCAACATGGGCTGGTGGGGATTCACGTTCCCGCTGGGTGTCATGGCACTGTCGACAATGGAGTTCGGCAACATCTTCCCGAGTCTGTTCTTCAAGGTTCTCGGAACTATCTTTGCTGTCGCAGTCATACTTCTCTGGTGCGTCGTCGCTGCCGGTACCGCAAGAGGAGCGTGGAATGGCCGACTTTTTAATGCGCCGTGTCTCAAGAACCTTCCGAAGAAAGAGAATGCGTCCAGGCCAGATGTGGCTGAGAAGGAGAAGGCCTTGCCCAGTACGTGAAAACGGTCCGCGTCATACATGACATTACCACCTGAATTAGATGCGCCGGATCTGATCGTCGATTGATGGCGAATATCGATAGATCAGTTCGCGATACGATGTGTATGCTGGCGATCTTCGTAAATTGCGACCTTTGTTCGGAGTCTTAAACTCAGAATCTCGAATGATACGATCATCGGCATCCAGGTGCTGTATGGAGCGCATGATTACGCCTTCAATCACCCCAAGAGAACGACCCACGTATCAAGCACTTTCACGATGAAATACAGCGATTGTGTGGCGACTGAGAACTTCGGTATGCTAGATCCCGGGCAGCAGTTCTACCTTTACCTCCAGAGTCTGATACTAGATTCTATCAATATTTATATCTTGTAGTCGACTTTGATATATTTCACCGCTCTGGTCTGCCTGAACTGCCGCGTGCTGGCAGCGTAGCTCACCAAGTCCCAATAACAAGACTCTGCAATGTCTGAACGCAGCATTATCCCCAAAATCGGCCGCAACGCCACCCACACTCAAGGTAGGACTGCATCATTGTCAAATCAGGGGCGAGCGACTTACTAACGTCATAACAGATGTCTCTCCTCAAAGCATCAACAATCTATTCAACCTGAAGCTCTTAGTTGGAAAGATGAGCCTCGAGCATTGTAGGGCGCGTAAGCATCTACCGTCCCTGTTATTTGCTTACACTTACCCATCGGTAGTTCTTGTTCGGTTTCGTCGACAGCACAGCGAATACAGCACCACGGCCCAGGTTATCGAGCACGAGAATATCTCTCGCATGCTAGCCGCTGAAGTCAAAGCCCATGATGCTCAAGTCGCGTTGCAGAGAGAGGCGGTCAAGTTCAAAGACTCCTACAATGCATACAAGGTTGCAGAAGCCAAGGCTAAAGCTGCTGCTATCAAGGCCGGCATTCTCAAGATCCGGACAGAAGGAGCTGCGATGCGGACCCGAGACGCGAGAGCCAAGGCGAAGGGAACTGCTGATGCTTTTGAGGCGACCAAGGTGGAAGCGCGACGGGAATTGGACCACATTGAGGAGTGCAAAAAGATTGCAGGAGAGCGGGTCATTGTTGTTGTGGAACGGATGTGGGAGCTTGGTGTTTTGGACGGTGATGTGGATGCCATGGCGGAGCAAAAAGACGTAGATTGAGCACTTTGAGGAGTTAGCAGATGTATCGAACATGGTGCTTGGAGGCTTCTGGGTTTGACCGACAGCAAGATATGTAACTGTAGCACATACAAGTAGCCGCTTTCGTGGTACATATGAACAGCTCTCTGTGTAGTATGAAGCTTCCTTCAAGTTATAGCGAATGACATGCATTACAGACCGATGAACGCACGTGAAGCTGATGAGTCACCCATAGCCTCTTCCATCGTTGTTCTTAGGATCTCTCACCTTCAACCCACATTCAAAGTGTCACCAGGGATTCGATGGAACTACTTACTCAGCCTCAACCGGATGACATAACGCCTATGCTAGATGACAAACGAAAGCCCCTTGCAGATCGCATGAAGCAATACGAGGCGGCATCCGACTACACCTTACCTCTCGACAAGCCAGTCATCCTTCGCCTGGACGGCCACGGCTTTTCGCGCTTCACCTCGTCCTTCTGTCGGCCTTTCGATCAGCGAATCCACGATGCCATGATTGCTGCATGTGCAGATCTGCTCCACTTCTTCCCGCAAGCTACGGTCGCATACACGCAATCCGACGAGATCACCTTGGTCTTCCCAAATGGTGTACAGAGCTTCAATGAGCGCATCCAGAAGCTGTCGAGCTTGTCTGCGAGTTATTGTTCCGTGAGCTTCAATCGACACCTGTCGGATTGTCTGCAGAAGCAGCCTGAGCCAAAAGTCAAAGAGTCGGCATATGCGAAACTCGGAACAGCGCACTTCGACGCGCGCTTCTTCGCTGTACCATCAGTCGAAGAAGCGCTGAACTGTCTGCTCTGGAGATGCCGCAACGATGCTGTGCGCAACTCGGTCAGCGCGTTTGCGAGGACCACGTACGCGACCAAGCAAATGCACGGAAAGCGTACGAGTGAGCTAATAGAGATGATGAAGAAAGAGAGGGGAGTAATATTTGAGGAAGCGGTGCCTCGATGGGCCGTTGAAGGGTGTCTGATGAAGAGGGAGCGGTATGAGCATCAGGGCCTAAATCCGAAGACGGGCGAGGTGGAGAAGACATTCAGGACGAGACCGAGAGTGGCAGAGCGAGGCATCAGGGACTTCTCGGATGAGAACTTGAGGCTCATTACAGACAAGTACTGGTAGGCTAGTGCCACCGGTGAAGATGGAGTGGTGGCTAGGCAAGCGCTTACGGCAGCTGCTAGTGTTCATGTGCTCTATTTCCGGGCAGTCCCCACACTCAGATAACTCGCAGACAAGCGCATTTCGTTAAACAACGTCTGATGAGCATGCGCAGGCGGAAGTTCACGCGTCAGGATCCAAGTCAGCGTAAGCCACTCGCAGCGCCGAAACGCGCATTCGCTCATGCGCTGGCCGCCTTATGGACAAGTTCTGCCCGGCTTACCCTCGCCTCCACTCACCCTGCAGCCTTACCGTTTTACAAATGTCGATCTGAGGCTGATAGCGTGATGCCGTCGCGGCCCAGAGCGCGCTCGGAACTCATTGTACATGTCCCCATGTTCCGCCTGTCATCCCACGTCTTCTGCCACGTTTCCGGTTCTTCGATGTTCGTAGAATCGAGCCCCAATCTCGCGCGACGCCATGGCCTACCAACCGGTCCGAGATCCGCACAACCTGGGCTTCACACCTGCACATCTTGATAATATCGAGCTGGACACTCGCTACGATCCCGGTGCGTACAAGTATGCGCCGCCTCCAGGACATCCACCAAGCCAGATCTCGAATCAGGACTCGAGAGTCGACGATGACAAGAAGCCGTTCTTTCGCTCGGCCTCGAAATCGAGCCAGCCACCAGGCAGTAATTGGCCTGTTCAGTCGCAGCAGGTTGCAACTGTGACTCCGCTGAGGGCTGGGCTGATGATATTCGATGCGATTTTGGCTTCGACGCCGATCATGTTTGTGGGTGAGTCCATTGTCTGTCCGAATGCTGTAGTCGACGATGATTCTATTCACCTATACGCCTGTGTTCACATCAGCTGTCTACATTTTGCAACTACCACTTTTCCAGATATCTGCAGGTCTGATGCTAACACATTTAGCGCTCGCTTTGACGGCTGCTCGACTAGACGGTAAAGAAGTGTCCGATTATGGCGACAGACTTGAAGAAACGCTGTTGCTGTCGCCCACCATATTTCCATTGATCTTCGCTGCTCTCATGGGCAGGTTCTTCCGGCATCTAGGAGTGTACCTGGCTGAGCGAGGCACCACGCTTGGTCGACTGGAGCAATTGGTCGGCTGCCAGTCCGTCTTTACTGCACTGGAGCGGCAAATCACTCTCCGCTCGTGGTCCATCGTTGGCCTGTTCTCAGTTCTCGTGTGGCTCCTTTCGCCGGTTGGCGGCCAGTCAGCCCTTCGTCTGCTGGGACAGGAGAACAAAGACGTCGCATCCATTGCTACCGTACGTTATATGGACCCGCAATCTAGCAGAGATTCCGTGCTCGAGGGCGCTAGTTCTTTGAACAGCGGACGTGCAACATACACTTCCATCTTCTTGGCTGCGCTACTTAGTAGCTCCAAGTACCAGGACACTTCCATGGACCTGTGGGGAAATCTGAAACTGCCCTTGTATCGGAGCATCGAGAATGTCACTTCACGCGAATGGAAGCCTGTCGTTGGACATAATGGAGAAAATGCTACATACGGCTCGTTGATCGGTGTCCCGGTAGTGGGCATGCCAACGGATGGATTCAGCAATTTCAGCATCAAAGCCCGCCAGTTCGACGTAACATGTTCCAGCAACAACATGACTTCCGGCCCCAGAAATGACAGTATCTGGGCCAACATGACCTCGACCTGGGCTCTCAAAGCCGACAAGTCTCGCATTCCGCAAGGCTCGAGTAAAAACTACCCGCGCCCAATCCTGTCCTTGTCTCTCATCGATGACACTGCGAATTACACCAACATGTCTATTGCCGCCTGCAACGTAGACTACTTGTACCTTGAAGCAAAGGTGAATTGCAACGGCACATCCTGCGGCGTCGACTCGATGCGCAAACTCGACCTCCTCAGCGACGGCTACACCGAATCAGACGACATTTTCACAAGCGGAAACATCATCACAAACCTAATGTCCGTCCTACCGCGCGTCGACAACACCAACGTCGGCAGTGCCCAGGCACGAGGCTCGACCAACGCCGAGAAATGGATGGCCGATCCAACAAACTTCATCGGCGCAACCTACCGCAACGTCCAGCTCTACAAACTCGATCTCGACACTTTCTCCCAGCGTCTGACCATCTTGTGGAATACGTTCCATCAATCGACGTTCGCGACTACTGCACTCGGCGGCGCGTTGCCCAGGAACCTGACGCACACGGGCTTGCTCGTCGGAATAAGCAACAACGTCACCTTCAACGGCACCGAAGCCGCGCTCCTCCAGCATACCAATCCCGTGTACAAAACAAACTGGAAATGGTTCACCGCGCTGCTCTTCTGTTCGCTCATCTTGCTCATCGCGGCGTACGCGGGCCTGATATTGAAGTACATCACCCTCGCACCGGATATCATTGGATATGCGTCGAGTCTCACGCTGCTGAATCCGTATGTGCCGACGCCAACGGGTGGCACGACGTTGCATGGGCTGGAGAGGACGGCGCTGCTGCATGACTTACCGGTCAGGATTGGCGACGTGTGTGCGGGTGAGCCGGTCGGGGCGATTGCGTTTGCGAAGGCGGATGAGGGGCGGGTAGGGAAGTTGTTGAGGGGGCGGCTGTATATATGAGTATAGCGATGGTGCAAAAGCATGCACGTATGAAAACTCAATTGGAATAACGACACTGTAGCGAAGTCGTATACGGTGTGATGTAGGCTTGGTCAGATCCGCTGCGAAAATGCAGCGTCAACGACACACCACAATATCTCCTTGACGCCAGAAAGAAAGAGACGTATACCTACGATACGACTGATGTCCACATCACACCAAGCACTCGCCTCCGACACTTTCCAAGCATCAACACGCAATACCACCCGCGCTATAGCCCACGTAACTCCCGCCTCGCTCCCCACCGCATCCGAAATCCAGGATCGCGGTCCCAAGCACCCCACTCGCTATACCGCATCTGCTATACAAACAACGCCCCAATGGCGCTGGCATACCAGCAGCGTGTTTCGCATGCATGGCCCGGGTAAAAGCCACTGAGGCATTCGGCGCGCCGACGTCGTGACGCCTGTGGTTTCAGGCCGTCAGGCAGGAACGCGGAACGGGGGCGGGACTTAGCATTGTCGATGCGATGCGATGCGATGCAGAGGAAGAGAGGGAGGATATGCGTGCATGGGAAAAGGGAACGGTAGTGGGTAGTAGGTAGGTAGGTGCTAGGGGATATAAAGGCTGAGCCGCGATGGGATTTCAGACGTGTTGCAACATTCATTCAAGACCGTCTTTTCTATTATTCAGTTATTCTTTGCATTCAGTCGTTCATTCACTCCCTTCTTCTATCCAGCGCTAGTCGCCTTTCTTGTCCAAATCCCAAACCTCAAATCCATCCTCACCCACCAACCCCAACCCAACGCACCAACCCCCTCCCCCAAAAAAATGCTCCTCCCCACGCTCCCCCTCCTCCTCTCCACCCTCACCCTCACCCTCACCCTCACCACCGCCGCGGTGCTCCCCCGCCAAGCCAACGCGCAATCCTTCACCGGCGCCCTCGGCGGCATCGCCGCGACACCGATCCTCGACTCCGGCAACGCAGACCGGCCGTTCGCGGTCAAGAACGACACGTTTGTCAACATCGGGGCGGCGCTGCAGCGCAGCTGCGACCAGCAGTTTAACGCGTGTGCGAACGCGGCGAATGGAGGGGATGCGGCGTTTTCGACGCAGGAGTGTCAGGCGCAGAAAGGTGAGTTTGCATTTTTCGTCATGGCTGCGGGGTGTTTGTGCTGATGGGTTTGGTGTAGATGCGTGTGCGGCGGCTGGGGCTGCGAGGAGGGGGTAGGGTGTGACGTTGTGTGGGATTTTGTTGGTGGTGGTGCAGAGTGGTGTGCTGGGTGGTGGTGAAAGCGGGGGTTGGGGCTTGGATGGAAAGGGGGTCGTGGATGAAGCGAGGGGTGTACAGTCCTGCGAATATGGTCCAGCTTTGCGACGATTTCTCATTTACCTGGGCAATGCAACGATGTCCCATGTTTCGGGTGCGCTTTTGACATGCACGTGCTTGTCGTGGATGTGTACGGCGCCGCTGAGATATTCTTAGACTCCGACTGCGTCCGTCGATGAAGTCTCCAGCCCTTGGAGGCGGTGCCATAATGGTATGTGCGGAGAACGAGTATCTATTAGTACCAATATAAACATCATCTATGCTTCGACATGCAACATTCGCCGCCTCTTTCACTCAAGTCCTCCACATCTCACCCTCTCCGTCTTGTACTCGTCCGACTCCTCACTTCACTCGCCGAAACCTCTAGATGCGTCCCACTCTTTGTCTTCTCCATCGTGACTGGAATCGCACCTGTTCCTGCCCGTAGATAATCTGAAACGTCAGCCTCGATAGCCGCAGGAGTTCCGACATGTGTACCCTCGATCATCACTTGTTCATCCTCAGGCACTGCCAATGGCTCCTTGACTTCTGGTCTCCGCGTACCGAGCGGCGGGTCGAATCGCTTGCGTAGGGTCTCGATCATCTTGCCGAACCAAAACCAGTTCAAGCCGTTCAAAATGAGGTTGGAGGCTAGGTATGTGCCTGCGAGCCAAAGTGGGACTGTCTGGCCGTCTGCAAATTGTAGGACGTCGTGCTTGAAGCCTGCGTTGCCAAGGGTAGTGTTATGGCTCAGCTTGCCGAGTTCGGGGTCCGACACGTTGACCGCGCCAGCTTTGTAGGCGCGGAATACATCTGCAAAGACGAGGAACGAGTTGTACGTTCCCCAGCAGAGGCGGCACGAGAAGAAGGTGAAGAGGAGGAAGATTCCGTTCACGAATTGAAGCGTCGATCCCGTCATGTTCAGCTTATCGCAAAACCAGTGAATGTTGAGGAAGGGTGACGAGAGCTCGTAGAGGATGAAGGTGGGCGCGTAGAAGTTGACGAAGGGCCGCTGTGACTATAGTCAGTACATACTTCCCACATGCCCCCTGAAGTATGGATGCACTTACGAAGCCGATCGAGAAGACGCAGAGCGCTGAGATGGCATGGAACAGCATGCCGATTCCAAAGATCTTGACATGTTGCGCCGTGACCACCAGATCCCACAAGAAGTATCCTCCAGCAAACGCCTGGATCAAGCCCGATGCGCCAGTATAGCCATGTACGCGCTCCTTGGTGTCCATCTCATGCCGCTCCGTGTCCGCCCACATGACCCATAGCGCCAGCGTGCATATGACGACGCTCTGCACGAACGACACAATGTGCACGTCCCAGTTCAGCTTCGTGCGCGCATTGAATGAGGGGTATATCCGCGGGAAGAAGTAGCGCGAGAGGGCAGGCGACACGTATTTGTTGGTGATGTGATAGACTGCGTAGGCGACTGCAACCTCGTGGTAATGCAGCGGCAGCGTCTGCAGCGAGAGCACGTTCGCGAGCTTCTCGACGTACGGTACGAGCACCGTCGGCCGGGGGAGGGGAAACGGGTCATGCATCGTTCTGTGAGGGATGGGGTGGGGTGCAGTGCAGCGCCGCGGGAGTGATGTAAGGGATGTTATCGAGGTGGCACACGGGCAGGAGCGGACGTCGAAGAGGCAGCGACGACGGTCGGGGCAAGACGCCTTTATGAGGTCAGGCAGATAGGCGAGAGGTCAACGCCGCGGCAGGGTCATCAAAGCGCCGGACCTGGTGTTGCCTGACAAAGGTGCAGGCGGAGACGACGAGTCCATCACTAGCTGGGCGGATCCACGCCGAGCGCCGCTTAGCGAGCTAGAACTGAGGGCACACGACATCTGCGAGGTGGACGCTGACAAGTTCGCGGCGAAGTCACTGCACAAGACCACGTCATTTGTGAGATTTTCGAAGTTTGAAATCCAGCACCGCCACTTGAGACGTCATGCGTTGCTCTCCAAATATAATCATGTAACCGAGTGCGACGCAGCCAGATTCCCAATTCGGGCAGCAAGCCTCGATCCTGGACCTACACACCCGACCCAAGTGTCGAGAAGTTATGCCCATCCTGTTCGACCCGAGAGATGAAAACGCTCTTGCGTCGCATGACCGAAACGTCCTGCATGCTAGTAGCTAGGGAATTGAATAAAGAAAGCGAACAATGGGGTATCACAACAACCAAAAAAAGCCAGAAACGCAGCCATGTGAGACCTTCAGAAGTGAACAAAGTCGATGTTGTGCTTCAGCCAACAGCTCCTGCACATATCATCCCGCAGCTTCTCCGCATAGGCCTCGAGAAACACCGCGCCCACGTACGAAGTCCGCTCAATCCGGTCGAGAAGGGAGTAAAAGTCTTGTAGAGAGGTGTAGCTCTTGATGCAGCGGTTCACTGTAGGGCTGCATGGCGCTGGCTCAGCGACGGATCTTGCCCCAAGTCCAGACGGCGCAAGACCATCTTGCTGTCGGACGGTATTCAGATTTACCCTCGATGACATCGTCGAGACATGACCGAACTTTGGTAAAGACGACTGTGGAGTCGGTAGACCGGGTAGCTTTGTGTTTGGTCGTTTGGAGAGAGGCTCAGGTGACTCGGTAAGGCCGATCGTCGCTATCGGCTCAGGTGTATGGTGTCGTGTAATAACGTCCAGCGTTTCTCTGGTTGGCTTGTGTACTGACGTTGACGCAAGTGCTTTCGACTGCAAATTTGCCTTCCCATCGTCGTCGACCATTCTCTGAAGATCCAGCTGTGTGCCGATCCAGAGAGCCCATGTAGTCTCGGTGATGTCTTCAGTCATGAAGATGAGCTTCATGGCAAGCTTCATCTCGTGCTCATTCTGGTAAGGATAGAACCTGTTGTGGCGACTGTGTTTTCCGCCAGGTATTCGCTCTGAATCTTCTACAAACGGATCCACAATACCGAGCTCATAGTTCACCTTCCAATTCAGCTCTTCGTTCAAGTCTCTGTCGGGCATTGCCACTAGCTTTTCGTCCCAACTCAGGCGTTCAGCGACTAGGAATGCTTTGCGAGTATGCGCTGTTACTTTGCGGTCCTGTCGGCAAACCGGACAGCGGTATGGAAGAAACGGTATAATATCATCGCGATGATGCAGCCTATACCAGGAGTCGTATGACATGAGTCCTAGTGGATATGGCACCCAGTGAAAGTTTTGGCACAGCTTGCTGTCTGGGTGTGGTGGGTGCAGGACAATAGGTTTGTACAAGGATGGCAGTGGAGCTCTAATGGCAGCGGGTTCCTTCGGTGGTTTATGGAGAGACAGTAAGGATTGTGGCAGACGAGCGTTCAGATCGGGGGTATACGGTGTATATTGTTGCTTGCTCGTGGACTCGTCCCCAGTTCGCGCGCTCGTGTCCCTTGAGACAGGTCTGAGCGGAGATCTCAAATGATCTGCTTGATTGGCTGGTGTGGCAAGACATTCTACTCTCCGAGATTCTGGTGCTGCAGGTGTCACGGCTGGAGCGCGTAAACGGGCTGCTTTCGACGGGCAGTGCGTTAAGCATTCATGGGCGTCTGCATGCCGTTTGCGCGAATTGCAATCCATGGTGATTGGGCAAAGGAACTCATTGTCATGGAAAAATATGAATGGCTTTCATACTAGAAACGCTGATATCTTGGGGTCCATGAGGTGGATCGAGGACTCGAGACGAAAGCGACGGGAGGTGTCGCGTCGACGCGTCCAGCTTGCAGGGATTCTCGGACTTTGCGAGAAAGCTCCGCCAAAAGTTTGGTGGTGGAGTTCGCATCATCCCATCGTTTTGAGCTCAATGGCTCAACCATGACAGCCTTACGACGGTCGCCGATAGACCATTCATTACATTTACAATTGTCCCTGCATTATAAGACATGCTGCACGCGACCACTATACCCCGCTCGCCGCACCTACACCCGTCCCGCATTCGCACCCAAGCCAACGATTGACATCAAGCACATCCGGCAGAATCCAGGACTGTACGAACAAAACTGCATAGACCGCAACTATGCTGCGCACAGCAAGTCTTCTTGGCGGATAATAGAGCTTCATGAGCAATGGCTCGCACTCCAACAGAGCGCCCGCGGATTGCGTGAGCGCAATAATCTACTGCGGGCACAGCTTGCGAAGACTGCCTCGCGCATGAAGGAAGCTAGCGGTGCGACGGATGTGCGAATGAAGCAAGGTGTAATCGATGTGGCAAAAGCACTCAAGTCGGAGTTGAGCGCCATCGAGGTCAAAGAAACGGAGCTGCAGGACGAGATAGAAGGCCTGGCGCAAGATCTCCCGAACTTGAGCAGCACGCATACGCCTGTCGGTACGGATGTCGAAGTTGTAGAGTATATCAACGAGCACTTAGCACCGGGCGGGGCAAGCTCGGATCGGGCATGGAGATCACACGTTGATATCGGACAAGACCTGGGCATATTGGACTTTACAGGCTCCGCGCAGACATCGGGGTGGGGCTGGTACTTTCTTGTGGGAGACGGCGCAATGCTAGAACAAGCCCTCGTACAGTACGCATTAAGTGTGACTCGAGCAAGAGGGTGGAAAGCAGTGGCTCCACCGTCGCTGGTGTACTCGCACATTGCTTCAGCATGCGGTTTCCAGCCACGAGACCAGAATGGAGAACAGCAGATTTACGCCATCGAGCAAGCGGAGAAGGACAAGTCAAAGCCTCAATTATCCCTTGCAGGGACAGCAGAGATCCCGCTTGCCGGCATGAAAGCTGGCCAAACCTTGGAGCAGTCGGAACTACCCTTGAAGACGGTTGGTGTTAGCAGGTGTTACCGGGCGGAAGCTGGTGCGAGAGGCGCAGACACCAAGGGTCTCTACCGAGTCCACGAATTCACGAAAGTCGAAATGTTTGCTTGGACAGCGCCAGACAACGTTGGAGAAGATCACTTCACCCCTTCGAGCACAGCAAACTCGGAAGCCATCTTCGATGAAATGCTGTCGATACAGAGGGAGATTTTGCAGTCGCTTGGCCTGCACTGTCGCATACTGGAAATGCCCACGACAGACCTTGGGGCGAGCGCAACAAGAAAGCGCGACATTGAAGCCTACTTCCCGTCTCGGAGGGAGAAGGACGAAGGTTGGGGTGAAGTAACATCGACCTCGATGTGCACAGACTATCAGACGCGACGACTGCACACTCGTACTCGCATTAACGGGAAGCTGGAATTCCCGCACACGCTCAACGGGACAGCTCTTGCTGTACCCCGAGTTCTCGCAGCGATACTGGAGAACAACTGGAATGAACAAGAACGCATGGTCACGATACCAGAGGTCCTGCGACCGTTCATGGGCGGCCAAGAGAGGATACAAAAGTTATGACATAGCGCAAAGGGGATTGTGGTCGCATTAGACTCCAAACAGGATAGGAATGACTAGGCGGCATCTTGTACAATATTGTTGGGTCCGAGCCGCTGTACATATTACATCGTGGCGGATGGGTGTCATAGCCGGACAGTCGGTCCCACTCACGAGCTCTAACGACGGGACCATCCTTTGGCCCACACTTCTCAACGCCCGCTACTGCCCTGCATTTTGGCCATGATATTCTCCAATCCCCTGGCTAGGCCGCGGCATCCCAGCTGTCGCCATCGAGGCTGATTCTGCGCTTGGCCCGGTTAACAGCGGCGATTGGTGCACAGTCCTCGACTCGCTCAAGCTGCATGCCGTCGTGCATGGGACCAGCGTGCATGTGGTTTAACGGCCATGTGAACGCTCGCCACGACCACTGCTGTCGGCTGCTGCAGAACTCTTGAAACACTCTTTACTAGTCTCCACGCGCGAAAGACAACGTTTGTCACGTTGAGCTTGATCGAGTCCCGGCCCACCCGTCCGCGCGGTCGCATCGCATCTGTGGTGGGGTCAGACGGCCTCTTCACCAGCCTCATAGCGACAACATCCCAACCGGCCGCCTGCCCTCGAGCTGCACCTTTGTGCGCGAACAACGCAACCGCAGCCACGCTGTTTCGACGCGCCCTTTGCCGCCTCTGAAGTGTAACCTCGCTCCAGCCATCCACACTCGATCGCATTATTCGGGGCGCAACATCGCAAGAGTCGGCTGGTGGTGCCCTGGCGTGACTCGAACAGTAAACAAGAGCAAGGCCTTCACAGTCGCGGCGCATGGTTTCCTACCCAGACTCTCAGAGCGCCGAGCGCACGCTGGCTATACGCCGCCCGCCATCAGTGACGTCGCACTCGTCGCGCGCTTCGACCGTTCGAAGGCACCGGCCGCATCGATCGCACTTCGGAGGAAGCACGTACCAACCACAGAATGAGTTCCCAGTCTTTACACACACTGGCGACGTCGACATCGTACTTAGCAATGGCCGAAAAGAACAGAGGTATTTGCTGCACAAGCTCATCTTGACACAATGCTCGGGCTTCTTCGAGGCTGGCACGAGCGAGGAGTGGGCGAATGCAGGCGAGGCAGCCAATGGCGCACCCGGCGCAAGTGCAGCGGCTCTGGCGAGAGTGCCCTCGGGAGCGCGACAAGAGAAGACGCGGTGGAGATATGAACTCGACTGGGGCAACAACGAGGATGACTTGCCCATGTTGGTACAGAAGGTGTGCCTCACCTCACCTTGGACTTTGGACTTTGGACTTACGAGACTGTAGAAGAACCAACCCACCATTTTCGGCGGCGATGCGACTCCGCCCTCACAACCACCGCCCGCACGTAACAAGCCAACAGCACCACAGTCGGGCTTCTTCCGCAGCATGGCCAACTTCTCCACCCTGCACGTACCCGCAGCCGAAAGCGACCCCGACGATGACACCTTCCGCGACTACGACAATCTTTTCAAGATCTTCTACAACTACTCTCCCGCCCTCGACGCCGTCAACATCGCAAACGCATATGTAGAGTGCAAATCGCTCCTCCAACTCGCAGACATGTACGACGCGCTCGAGGTCATCGGGCCGCGCGTAGACCATCACCTCCTCCGCTTCCAAGGCCGTCTCTGGAAACAAATCGCAAAATACCCGCCCAGCTACCTCAAGCTCGGATACATGGCGCGCAGCAAGGCCATCTTCGCAGAAGCAATGGTACACGTGGTTGGCCAGTGGCCACAGGGCATCAACCAGCTCCGCGGCCAAATCGCCGAACCCGTCATCGAGCTCATCGAAGACAAAGTCGACGAAATGGACGAACTCAAAGCCAAAATCGAAGTCAAGCTGTTCCGCCTCAGCCTAACAACCAGCCGCGGCGAGCGCGTCTCCCCCTCCAGCAACTGGCTCGACTGGCTCGCCGTCTCCCTCTTCCGCCAATGGCTCGCCGAAAACACAAATCCGCCGCCCGCCCCGATCCTTAAATCCCCCTCGCGCCACGGCGAACCCGCAAACGCACCGCTGCCCCCGCCCCCAGCGCCCTTCAACACCGGCCGCATCTTCCGCCTCCTCGGCCAGGCTGGCTCGACCTACCTCAACCACGACGAATGCAAACGCTTCCTCCGCCTCAATCCGGACCACTACAATCGCGAGAATCTGCGCCGCTTTGAGCGCCGCATCGACGAGGTTAAAAATAAAGCGAAAGACGCGGTTAAGCCGCTGATGCGCAATTTCCTCGAGCTGGATCTGAGAGAGGGCGGGTTGCCGTATTTGACGTGTACGCGCATCGAGCCGCAGGATTTTCCGTGGGAGGGCGAGTGAGTGGGGAATGAAGGAGGAGATTGGAGGGGTGTGGCTGGTGTGAGTTGAGACGAAGGGGAGGGGATGGCGTGGCGCTTTTAACGGTGGGGGGTTTTGGATCGGATCGGAGCGCGGATTTT
>TARA_R110002003_G_scaffold46_10_pt1 | contig 19655 bp, 22 predicted proteins | sample TARA_R110002003 | Tara Oceans TARA_R110002003 (sample SAMEA4396441) | marine metagenome | biome: Westerlies Biome; feature: [SRF] surface water layer (ENVO:00010504); material: water (ENVO:00002006), including particulate matter (ENVO:01000060) such as... | depth 5 m
GCGGTGATACCGCAAATGCAGGAATTAGAGCATCTGCATAAATCTCGTCATCAAAACATGTCTTCCATGGTGGTATGAGGGAACCGTTCCGTAAGAGTAGCCAGAAATAATGCTTACTCACTTAGCACGGCAGCACTGTTCAACCCCAAAAGGCCGACGTTGCTTTCGGACCGGCATGCAAAGACGGTGTAGAAGGACTTTCCGTGACTAACTACTACGTGATTACTGAACCCATAGCACGTCGATTACTATACACCCAACCACGATTACAATCCTCTCAAAACCATACATACAGCAACAGATTCAGTTTCCAGCGTCCTCACCACCCTCATCGGCTCCATTACACTTCTTCCAACACTTCCCCAGCTAACATCATGCCACTCTGGATCATCTACCACCCACCCACGACCTTCACAGACGCTGAAACAAAACGCGCCCTCGCAAAAGCAATCACGGACATCTACACCGCCGCTCCCCTCCCGGCATTCTACGTCAACGTACTCTTCCAACCCATCGAGGCCGACTCCTTCTACATCGGCGCCGTCGCCCGTCCGTCCGAACATGTGCCCGCCAACGACCCCGGCCCGGAAAGTTCACGCCCGTTCATACGAGTCACCGTGCAGAATATCGCACGTACACTGTAATACATCCCATGCCTTCCCATCCCTCCTCCAACCCCATCACTCGTCCACCTCTATGCCCTATTCCTAACACATTGCAGCCCTAATGAAGAAATCCGCGACCGCTTCCTGGCCAAAATCGACACAGCGCTAAAGCCCTTCATTGAAAACTTGGGCTACGACTGGGAATACAGCGTTTATGAGACGCGGCGCGACTTGTGGAAAATCAACGGGTTTGTGCCGCCGATGCCGAAGACGGAGGCTGAGGAGGAGTGGGTGAGGGGGAATAGGGCGGTGCCTTTTGAGAGGGAGAAAGGGGGATTGTGACTGTATGGTGGTGAAAAGGTAAAGGATCAAGGGAATGGGATTGAGAAGTTGTGAGTGCGGACTGTGGGGACGGACTAGGGAGGATGTGGGGTGAGTGAGACTGGTGTTTGGTTTCATGAGATTGAGTGTGAAATGGGTAGCGTTCACTGCTGATCGTGGCTGTGGCTCTAGTGGCGCTTGCGAGTAGGGCAAAGAATTACAGTTGCATCTGAGTGGGTATGTTCTAAGCTTGTCCAACGCCAAAAACTACCCTGTGTGAAAACACTCATCTCAAAATCCCTCCGAGGTCTCTCGCAGTTAGGCCGTTATAATACCATGATGAAGCTTGATGTAAAGTAATGCCAGAACGCCGCCGGGGTATCGTCCAAATGTGTAATCGCTGGCCCGCAGTCTTAGGTAGAAAGAGCAAATGCCGTCGTGTGTAGTCTCGCGCGTAGACGTACAGGGTCGTTCCTGACAGTGCCTCGCGCGAGAAGCCATGTCGTGCGTTGCGCTGACGTCCAAACTGTCGCGCTTGCCGTGCCGTGTCGCAATAGTGGTCTGCACACATGTCTCGGACAGCGTCGCCTGAAGGTTGCCGCGGTACTCTCCACCTCAATACTCATTAAAGAGCCCAAGATCGCGCCTCAGACGGTCGGACTCTGCAGCGCGCTCACCACAGTCGCTCTTGTCCATCAGCTCGTTGTCTTGCGTCATGTCGGGGCCCTCGGAGCGCTCCTTGAAGTCCTTGACGTCATCGGCAGCGGGATTGTAGGATGCCATGGTTTCCTTGCTGTCGTAGTAGCTAGTCGTGTCGTCCGTATCTTGCTGTTGGCTGCGCTCATGATTCGCGCTGTTGTCATTGAGAGGAGCGACACCGAAGAAATCGCGCACAGATTGCTCCAAGGCCGGGTCCACGAAGAGGAATGGATCTTGAGAATGCTCTTTGAGGCCCATTGGTGGGCTATTGTGGGCTGTTCGTGATGCGACGTTGGATGTGGGCGTCGCTGGGTGAGAGAAGGAGGCGGAGAGCGGAGTGTTGATAGAGGCGGCGAAGTCTTTCAGCAGCGCTGGCTGCTGTTCTCGATCCATCGCTGGGGAAGGTGTTGAGATCTTGCCGAGAAGGAGCGGAGGGGGACGCATCTCGTTGACCAGTGCAGCTATAAATTGTTGAAATTAGTCACTCGTTGCCACGGTGAAAGCACAATCACGAAAAGCTCACCTTCACCCCGGATCTTCTCATGCAGGAGGAACAGAACCCCGGCATGACTAAATCCTACTGCTTCGACCCCCTCCACCACCTGCTGCATTTGCTCCAACCATGCAGACATGTCGTCATGGCGAGCGGCAGCGCTGGTGATGGCCACTATGCATTCTTGGTAGAACGCATAGTTTTCTCCAAGACAGGTGCGGATGTCTTGGAGGAGGGGGTCGAAATTGGAGAGCGTTTTTGAAAAGGTTTTGGTGCGGGCCATTTTGATATGTAGGACACTTATGTCGGATTTGTGGAGAGGATGGAGAAATAGGGACCTTAGAAACAAGAAAAGGCTCGAGGAGTATGACAGACATTGAGGATATATGCTCTAGGAAAGAGAATTGAGGACAATAGCTTTAACGTGGTATTGTAGACAGGTGACACAATAACTGCTGCCTGAGTGAGTTAGCAAGACGTCAATAGCAATGAACAATAGCGGCATCGAGTTTACAGCTACCTGAATATATCCAGGGTATTCCATCAGCATATCGTTTGGGACTGCCTGAGGACCTCCACGGTGTATAGTTGGATAGGAAATGAGCCACGTCAACATGCCGAGCATTTTCAGGACGGTCCAAGGACATGCATTCTCCTCGCTACAGCTCCGCGACGACCTTCCGGACCGTCTCTTCCAGATCATCCTCCTGCAGACCCAGCAGTGTATTCGCAAACCCTTCCTTCTCTTTCCAGTCCGACGCGACGACTCCCCACACCGCTACAACCTCCTCAGTCGCCTCGCCATCACCACTGAGCATCTTCGGGCGCGCCACGTTCAGCTCTTCTTCGCTGCTTTGTTCGACCCTCTCAAACTTGTCTCCGGTCACCTTCTCCAGCATATCGAGCAGCTCAAGCTGTGTTACATAGTTGCTGTGCACGTAGAGTAAGTTGTTTGCCGTCTCTTTCGCCTTCTCCAGAATCTTGATGACAGCCTTGCCAATGAAGTCCAGGTTCGAGCCGGAGAACTTGATCTTGCCGCCGTCTAAGATATACGCTTTGCGCCCCTTGACGTCGAACTTCAGCAATCCACAAGTGAGTCCGTAGTCGAAGAAATGGCCGGTAACCAGGCTTGTCCACGTAAGCTTATCCACACCCTCGCGCTCCTGCTCCTGCACCGACAACAGGTAGTCGCGCACGTCCTTTTTGCCCTTCATCAGCGGCAGAACCTCGTTCGTCTTCTCGTCGGCTGAGTCGCAACTTCCAAACTCTGCAGGCATCACGCGCTTGACACCGCCCTTGAATGCAGCATCGATGAGCTTCTTCTGCGACTCGACATGGCTCCCAGCGATGGTGATGATCAATGCGTCGATTTCCTTCTCCCGCAGCGCCTGGGCGACATCATCGACGTTCAAATCGTCCGGGACTGTGATGACTTGGGTGCGCGGGTATACTGATTTGGAAGTTTGGCGGTTGACTACGAAGACGTTGAACTCCGAAGCCTTGAGCGCCTTGAGCAAGGGTGCTCCTAGGGTCCCAGTGCCGCCGATTAGGGCCACGTTGCTGATACTCATCGTGAAATAAAGCTATCACGAGAGGAGGTGAAATTAGACACTCCCCCGATAGACGTATACAAGAGAAGCAGGTTGCCTTTATGGTTTGCGATGGATTGAGATCCAATCCGAGCAGGAGTCATCAAGCACGCTAAGTTCACGCCGACAGGCTACCAGCGACGATCAGTAGACACACAACGCACAACTGTTGACTTTAGAGCACCGTGAGACTGCCGCCTAGAGACACGGGAGGTCAATTAACGCCCTTTTGCAATTGCTGCCTCTATAACGATGATATGGCTGGTCGCCCGGTCCTACCGCGATGACGTAATCGGCTCGCACCAACCGCTCTTGCTCCTCGGCAGGTCACAACCTGCCTCTAGCACGACACCCAGAACGCGGCTTCACAATATATTGTTTGAGGCGGCAATGTTCGATCTCACTGCGCAGATCGCGCTTGTTCAAGCGGCGTAGTATGTCAGGCCCGGCTGACAAACGCTTCTATGATTACAGCCACACTGGTAGGCAGCGTGGCAGCCTTGTAGGCGCTGAGTTGTCTCTCTCTTCTCGTACCTGTCCATCCGACAGTCCAGCCATCGAAAACTCACAGAGTGCCACGACCCAGTCGCCATGGAGGGTTCCGCTCCGCTGTACCAGTATGCACCCATTGTCGCGGACCGAGAGATACGAGTACTCAGGCTAGAACCGGCCACATCCTTCGATGATCCCCTTGTTGGAAGCCTGATCATACGCCCAATGTTCAATAGTGATGTTCTCGAACCTCCGATGCCGCAATATCACTGTGTGTCTTATTGCTGGGGCTCACCGCAAACATCAAGGAGTATGCAATGCGATGGCCACTGCCTTTGGCTCACTGCGAACGTCGACGTGATGCTTCGGCATTTGCGCAAAGCCTACGACTCGCGAAATCTTTGGATAGATGCGCTGTGTATAGATCAAACGGATGATTTGGAGAAAGCTGAACAGGTGGCCTCTATGGGCGCTATCTACAAATGGGCAGACAAAACCCACGTTTGGCTTGGTGCGGCAACTGATCACGACCAAATTCCGGCAGTGTTCGCTTTCCTTAAGCAATGGGCTATCTCGGGACGAGCTCCGAAGAACTCGGCAGCAGAATTTACGACAAAATCAATAGAAGCGTCTGTCGCAGCCTTCTTCACGCGTCCCTGGTTCACTCGACGCTGGGTGCTACAGGAAGTGCAGCTTCCCCGCGCTGTAACTGTTCATTGTGGGCATCATCGCTCGCCCTGGGGGTGGGTACGCGACGGTATAGCGCGCTTGCATCGTGCCAACGTCGAAGACCAACAGCCAATTCGAAACATGACTCGGGTTTCCACCAAAAGTGATCATGCTTTGGAGAGGGCAACTTCATTGGCAAATCAAGAGAATAAAACAGCATCCGTCTTTTCACTACTGTGGGACCATCACTCCAGCCAATGTGTGGACGACCGGGATCGTGTCTTCGCCCTTTATGGAATGATATCACACGCTGCTCAGGCAAAATTCGATGCGCTCAAGTGCTGCCCCGTAGACTACTCAAAACACTTCACATGGACGTACACACAACTCGCGAAGGCGGCCGTCAAGGAAAGACTCGGGCTGGACATATTAAGCCATGTCATGACTTTTGGAAGTCTGGCTGAGCAAGATTCGAATTGGCCTTCTTGGGTACCAGCTTGGAACAAGACGAGGAAATCACAGTTGGCATTGTCTATGGTCAAACCCAGTGCAAACCCTTTCATTAGTGAATCTGCCTTCCGCATCGTGAAACATAGCGCACAGACGCCAATGGGCGTTCCCGTGCTTCGTATGGATGGTGTCGCACATCAGATAACAGAGACGCCGGACATCAACCAGGCCGGAGGGATCTTGGAGTATTTCAAGAGGTTTCTTAAAAGTCAGTACGTGGAAGATGAAGACGCTTACAGGTTCTACCGGAACATTATCGGGTTCTTGCTAGATATCAGCATTAAAACCTCGGGCAGCTTTTACGATCGCGCGGACTTCGACTTCGATTCAATTTTCCTAATGGAGACCAGGCTATACAGGGGAAATAAGCAAGAAAGTACCAGGAGCCTTCTTTTAGACGCTGTGCGAGCCGAACTCGATACGTTGAACTTTGTGAAGCCTGTTGCTTGCTTCTTAAACTTTTCAAGGGAGGCTCTGCTACACGAAATTGACCGGATATCCGAGGGCCATACGGTGTTTTTCTATCAAGATAGGGGAAGATCTATCCCCAGCATCGCTTTTGCCCACGTTCAACCAGGGGACTGTGTAATCCGAGTAAGCGCGGTCAACGATGATAATCGTGGCAAGTATGCGCTTGTGGTCCGCCCTCACATCACACAACCAGGAAGGGACAACTCAAATGCAGGCTACTTCCGCCTTGTTGGATGCTGTGTGCATTGCGGCTGTTGGTTGGATGAGTTCAAGCGGTCGAAGAAGCTCAACACCTCCAAGGAGCATGAGACATTGTACAATCGCTTCAGGCCTGAGCCCCTCGCACGTACAGACATCGACATAGTCTAAAGCCTCCTGCATCGAGATGGCGGAGATACTAGTGGCTTATATTTGTGCTGTAAAGCTTGGGACTGATTTTGGAACGTGGGGTGCAGCACGACCAGATACGAGGCCACCGACGGCAACTTCAATTGCGCTTGACAATGACTACTCGGTAGCATCACCAGACTGAGTTGACGACTAACTGAAGAACTCCGCCACTGGAGACTTGGGCCGTATGCAATGAGACGCATTTGAAGAGAGGTACGAAACATTTGACTTCAAGGCCCACTAGATTGGCTTGGCGGATCGATGTCGCGGTGGTTCGACTTCCTCGACCAGACCAACGTCACGCCATCAAATCTTACGACCAGCCACACCACCACAGTAAATACAGCATGGCTAACATGGATGGCTCGTCAGAGGATACGATGGTCTGCTATAAGGACGTGGTGTGCAGAATGACCTGCACTTATCAAGTTCACTACATTTACGCACAACAAGACTTCGCGGCTTGTATTCTGATCGAGCATTGTTCAGCAATCGCATACAGCAGTCTAAGCACAGCAAACGAGCCAGAGATTCATAATGGTTCCATTAAGCCGCCGCCCGATGCAGCACATCGATCGCAAAGAGCTCTACACCAACCTCGAGACCAGGATACAATACCTGCATTCGTTCCTCGACTTCAGCTCTCGTATGCACTCATCTCGTCTCGTTCTAGACATCTGCTGACAGCTGTGTAGGCGACATCGACGCCCTCATTACCGGTGCAAAATACATCAAAGCACTCATCCCTGCCATCGTCAACATCGTCTACAAGAAGCTTCTTCAATATGACATCACCGCACGCGCTTTCGAAACCCGGTCAACTTCGTTCTCCGGCCCTGTGGACCCCAACCTGAATGAGAACTCGCCGCAAATCTTACATCGAAAAATGTTCCTGCGTGGCTACCTCACGAAACTCTGCTCCGACCCCACCCAAATGGAGTTCTGGCAGTACCTGGACAAAGTGGGTATGATGCACGTAGGCCAGGGCCGCGTACACCCGCTGCATGTCGAGTACGTGCACATCGGCGTTACGCTGTCCTTCATCCAGGACGTCATGACCGAAGCCATCCTCTCGCATCCACGCTTGAAGATGGAGCGGAAGATTGCACTCGTCAAGGCGCTGTCGAAAATCATCTGGATCCAGAACGACTTGTTTGCGAAGTGGTATGTCAGAGATGGCGACGAGTTTCAGGAACAAGTGCTGGTGCCGGAGATTGAAGCTGAGGGCTATCTGCATGGCAAGAAAATTCTACATGACGGGAGTGAGAGCGAAAGTGAGATTGAAGCGGCGTTCATGGGGGCGAGCTGTCCGTTTGCTAGTCTTGCGAGTCCGGCGAGAGGGGAGGTTGAAGGCGATGTCGTGGAGGGGATGAAGGCAGTCAGTCTCGATGCATCGCATCCTGCACCGCCGAGCTCTATACCACGACCGGTCGATCAGGTGTAGCATTTCTACATATCCGCAGGCTCTCACGGCTCTGCTTCGGGATGGTTGTGTATTAATCTGGGCGCTGCGATATTTTTGTCATCACGGCAGCTCGGACCTTGGCCGGACATGCGGCTGGTGCGGGTAGGACCGGAACTCAGCTAAACACGCTCGAACCGGAAAGGCAACCGGAGCCGCAGCCTAGCCGCATCATCCATCATCGTGACGAGGGCGAAGTCGCTCGCATTTGTTGCGATGCATCGTGGCATGACAGCGTGGATCAAGTATTTTAGCGATCTTGCATTTTCTTTTTTGTTCAAGAATTTTAATATCACATGATCACATCGCGATCTTTGCATTATCTATGGCCATTGTGGTGCTGAGGTGGTGTGCGTTTCAGGGCGAGTGATCGATCTGGGCCGAGAGCGGTGGCGTCTTGGCAGTTGTTTTCATCATGACAAACCTTGTAACTTGCGCAAGGAGTCTGCTCCGGTTGCGCGGCCTGCTCAACACCATCACGACATCAAGGGGTGATTGAGACAATAAGCTGAGATAGATACCGTGGTGGCAAGCCTGTGGGTTTGAATGGAGGACTTCTCTTCTTGCATTTCGACCAACTATTTCATGTTTTGCCTGCAAACCGAGACAATGAAAACAAGAAAGCAGAGCGCGCCATGCATCTGATAACGATAGCTGGGTGGTGTTGTCGCAAATGTGGCCGCGGGGTGCCGGCATGACATAACCACGCTGAGACGGGTTGACTCGTCCAACGTTTGCTGGCAGCGACTTAGTCTATGCGCCGCAGCCAAGGGACCCAGTATGATGTAGAGATGCGCGCGCCCAAGGTTCCCATGCATCGAGCGCATCCAGGCGGACAGACTGCAAGCAGCGCGACGCAAACGGCCGCGCGCTCGATCCCAGGCAAAATGAAGGGCTGCGATTATCGCCCATGGTGTCTTACTCTGCTGTGCCAACAGATTCCACGGCTTTTTCGAGAATGAGACATGTCGTGGGGCGCCAATCAGGGGCAGCGCACCCCGGTCGTGGCTGCCCGATTGCAGTTAGCCCAATCTTAGCGCGCCTGCAGGCCGTGGAACTCCAGAGAGCAGCGACCCCCCCATCTTCAAGTTCGTCTGCGTCCTCACAATACAACACCAACAACCGCCTTTCACCCAACTCCCCCTTCTTCGCCCACCACCCATTTAACGGCCTCCTGCAGCCTGCACAGCTGCAGCGTCCCCGTTTCTTGCAGGCTCCCCTTTTATTTCCCACCATTTCGCCCTGGTGCGGCCGTTCTCCCTGCGCCTGCAGTGTCCGGTAGATCTTCGCAACACCTTGCAGCTGCCTACCACCACCACGCCACCCCACAACAGCTTAACTGCTTGTTGTTGCCCTTTCTTCCACTCCCTCGTGTACACTTAATAAACCCTACTGCTTGTAATAATCCGCTCTTTCGTCTTCATTTTCGAGTGCGCGCTGTTTGCCGCCACTGCTGCGACGTCATTGCAGCCTTCTAGCTCCCGGACTTTGATGCGCAATACTCCCGCCACGACAGATGAGCGCCGTGTCCTCTAGGCAACCACTTCCGCTTCTCTTACCATGCAGTCCATGTTCCGCCTCCCATGGAGTACGGAGTCGCCTGGCGACAAGATCATGGAGAAGTCAACACTGCACAAGTCAAGACCGCTGCCGGTCGTCGACATGCCAAACTTCATGAACAAACTCAAGCGGAAAGGGACAGACAGTCCTGAGCCGGCATCGGCACAGCATGCGCATGTAGTGAAGAAGTGGAAGGGGGCGCATGGTGAGGTGAAGCCAGCGGTTTTTGCAAACGGAAGTGCGACCTCGGTGACTGGAGTGAGTTCGGAGCCTGCAAAGTTTGCGACTGCGCAGGACGCGTCCAAGGCCGCTCCTGCGCATGTCGTCGAGGCCCGGCCGAAGGCGCAGCCATCGCGGAAAGAAGGCCCAAGCAAGAGCAAGGTATTGAAGGCGCAGAAGCCAGCTGCCAAATCCGAGTCTGTCAACTCCCCAGCGACAGCCATGGACTCTGGATTGACGCCTGTGCAACAAGCGATCGAGGCGCAAATCGACATGGAGATCCTACTCAAGCACAACGAGCTTCGTTTGATTGAGCAAGAACTCGCCAAGTGTCAAGTTGCACTCGAGCAGTTACGGCGGTGCGCCCTGATACCCTTTCCTGGATCTGAAGGTCTCTCGGAGGATCTCAGCCTCGGTGTCGGCGCATCTCTACAGCCTGCTTCTGGCCTCACTACGCCCCAGTATGCTGCTCCTTGGGGAGTAACAGACGGCCCGTACACTCGGCACTATGCCAAATGGCTGATTTCGGATCCCAAGTTTGACCCCATCTCGGAACGCGCACTTGCTCAGCAGGCGCACGGTTACTTTGGCGTTGGTGAGGGCAGGACGACGCGCGGCAGCTTCGGTGACTTTGGTTCAGCGAACCGAGCCCGCACGTCAAGAACTTCGACTGGAATGTTGAAGCTCGCGCCCCTTGGTGAAACTCCAGCACCTGCGCCAAAAATCGATCCCCTGCTGCACAAGCGGTCCACGGATGGTCAGTGGGTACGACTCTATTGCGCCAAGTGCGAGCACAGCAACTTCTCCAACACCCAGGGCTTCCTCAACCACTGTCGCATCAAGCACAACCAGGTTTTCAAGAGCCACGACCAGGCAGCTATCGCTTGTGGTGTCCCGGTCGATGTCAACGAGGTGGGAAATCCGGTCACGGCGACTGAGCCAGTCAATATTCCAGCTGCCAACGCCACTCCTGCTGTCACTTTCCCAGTCCCGACAACTCCCGGCATCGTGCATCCTTTGGCAACACAGGCAACGCCACCCAGTCTGGCCAAGGACGTGTACCGTAAACATCCAGACACGCCACGTGACACGCCAAAATCGGCCACCCCAGCCAACCTGAAGAAGTCATCGTCGACGCCTTATTTGGAGGCTCAACTACGGAACGCAGGTTTTGCAGGTGATCTCAAATCACTTGTGGAGACTTCACGCGCAAAGGTTGACCTGAGTGCAATAGAGACCTCGGATGACGATTTTGCGGACACGAGTGCTCTCCCGACTCCAGTCACAACTAAGCCGCCACACCTCGGTCGCCTACCTACGAACGGCCCTTCCGCCGCTTCCGGGAACAAGGCACCAGCCGCGCGACCAGGCAGCAAGAAGGGCATTGCGCAGAGTCACGCGCGCCTTCCGCTATCGCTTCCAGCGCTCGTTCACTCGGACAGTGGTGAATTGCTTGCTTCTCCAGTAGATCTCAGCCCTAATGCAGTTGAGTCTAACCCTGGATTAGTTAGTGATCACGACGACGATGACGACGAGGAGATGGACGACGCTCACAGCCAACCCGACATCCCCATGCACGACGACGTGGTTGTCGAGGATGCGAGCGACGTGGAGGGTGCGCATGAGCGGGCAAAGTCTTGTCAAGGGCTTCACGGTTGCTTCGAGAAGGGAGAGGCGAGTCGCAAGCACTAGGGAGCCGGTTGAGTCGGGCTCCCACCCTTGCCCACGGTTAAGATGGTTATTCGAATGTCCTTTTCCCCCTACTTTACCCTTCCTGTGTTATAGATTCCCGCGTCCTGTTTTGTTCGAGAAACACAAGGCGCGAGCAACGGGTGGATTCATTGCTGCTAGCGCTTTTCCCTCATGTTTTTCATCTCATCATCATCACCCAAAATCTGTCAGAAATCTCATCTCTTACGTCTTTTGCGCCTGGACCGCTGGTGTTCAGTCGGGCGCTGGAAACGTCTGTGTATCATCATCTCTTGTATGGCAATCTGGTTATAGGATAGGGACGGGACGGGACCTGGGAGGCTTAGATTCGGGCTTTGGAGCTGGTACACTTTATACTGTACTAATGCAATGTCTGGCCTGCGTGTGCACTCCCGTGTGTGGGTTGCATGGGATGGGATACTCGCCGAGCGGCGGGTGGGCGTGGTTGCTTGCGCGTGGTGAGGGCGAGCGTATGTGTATATATTTTTAATGGCATGATGAAGAAAGAACTTGCTGCTTTGATGTGTGTTTGTCTTGTTCTTGATCGATGATCTCTCAAGGAAGTGAACTTGTGGATTCTGTGTCCTGTACGGAATAATGTCGCACTTGGGAGTGCTCGTTATTACGTGCCCCTGCGGACTAGAGAAACGTTGAACCGGACGGGACCTCATCAGCTCAGACACTCAATACGACCAGTACTTCCACCTAGCAAAAAGCTACCCCCTCGTCACTGTGACCCATCTATGCCCGTCCGCGGTGCAGCCTTGGGTTGCAGACTGGCTCGACACCCCGTGTCTAGAATACATGCACCTCCAAACGTGGAAGTCGCGCAGTGTATACAGCCCGCGTCCCTTTCCGCGGTCCTTCGCCATAACGCCTCGCTGTATGCATACTCCAAAAGAACACCATCTGCAATCCCCATCATCATCCAAAGTCGTTCTTATTCCCACGCGCCCGTATCCCGTCGTCTCTCGCTATCGCTCATCCCATAAATTCAAGCGCCTATACGCAGTCAGCCTTCCATCCCTCCCCATCCCTCCACACCCAGCCGAATCCACTTACAGCCATAACCACACACGCGCAGCTCACATACGGACTCAGCCGCTCGCCCACGCGCGCGGCCTTCCAAAACGGCGACACGAAATAGTTGTCTTTGTTGCGGTCGATTATCCCGGGGAAAACGTAGTGCGCGTACGTGGATGTGCAGATTGTGAGGAGGATGACCAGGAGGAGGGATTGGAAGTTGAAGAGGGCGGTCTGGTGGGGGTTGGGTTAGTGAGGTGGGAAGTTGGGGAGGGGGATGGGGATGGGGAGGTACCATTTTGTTTGAGGGGGGGAGGGAGGGAGGGTGTGGGTGGGTTTGGATGGTGGTGGTGCGGACAGATCGGTGGTGTTGGAGGTGAGGTGGATGGAATGATGGATGGATGGGGTCTGTGCGCGGGGGATCGTCATTGCATGTGTTTGGGAGGTCGCGACCTTGACAACGACTGCGACAACGACGGTGTGAGTCTGGGGATATACATCTCTCCCACTCCGCGACATCTGGGACTCTTTCGAACGGCTTGCGCACACGTGCTGGAATATTAGAGTTACCTCGCCCATCGTCTCGGTTGGTTCGAAGGGGAAGACACAGCGTGAAGGCGCGCGACAAAGAGACGGGAACGCGCAGCAGCGCCAGGGAGAAGGCGCCATTAGCAAACAATTGAGAGCGAGCTGAGGGAGGTGATTGCACAAGATGACGGAAGTGCGCATGCGATTGCGCCAGAAGGGCCAGCAGTTCCCGACGCCAGACTGTAAGTGAAGCACTTCACTCTCACCAGCTTACGCCTGCCTTACAGCTGTACCCTCACCCCCTCTCTCCTCAATATACTCAAGTCTCTCCTGTACCGCCAACGTCATAAACCCAAACTCTCAACTCCACGGCCCCCCAAAATGCCCATCCCGCCTCTCCCCCGCCAGCCTCTCCAGCGCACCCACTCCACCCGCTCCGAAACCACTAACCCGCCGCGCATAGTAGAATCCTTCCTACGCGCCTTCGGCGACAACGACTACCCTTTACCCGAAACCGTGCGCGTGCTCGACGAGATCATCACCGACTACATCATCGAAACATGCCACGAAGCCGCATCGGTAGCGCACCACGCGCGGCGCGCGAAGATCAAGCTCGACGATTTCAAATTCATGCTCCGCCGCGACACCGTCAAGCTGGGCCGCGTCAGCGACATGCTCGAGACCGACAAGGACTTGAAGCGCAAACGCAAGGCGTTCGATACTGATGAGGGCGCTGTGCTGGGCAAGGATGGCGCGCCGGAGGAGAGGGTCGAGGGGCCGAAGGAGGAGGTGGGGAAGAAGAAGAGGGAGGAGGAGGGCGAGCCGAAGAAGAAGCGGAAGAAGAAGGATAAGGATAGGAGGGGGGTGATGGTGGTGGTGGTGTGGGTGCGGCTGGGGACGATGCGAGTACGGTGCGCAGTGGATGAAGGCGGTTACCACGAGTGATGGAACGCCCACCATGCTTGCGTTGTGGTTCTCGGGCGTATGGGATTCGTTTCGCGCCGGGCGAAGAAGCAAACACAACACCGGGCCAGCATACAACATTCCATGCCGCGTTTAGAAGTACGGACGCAGCAACCACATCGCCAGCATGACGTCGACACTCATACACATATCTTTCGAGACAGCAACACACGCAAGCCCGACAATCCGTCAAGAACCCAACGACAGCGGAGCGCACACACGCGCGCACGACTTTCAAGCTTCGATACGGGAGCATTCTTGCATCACCAAGGCGTTTGAGACAGCGCATAGGACAGTGGCGTTCTTGCTGGGGGCAAATACTAGCATGCATCCATCGGCGTTACTGTAGTTGCTTTCGCGTTGGGAAGGACAGGGCAGGACAGGACGGCTCATTTCGTTGTGTTGGGTTTGATGCGTTGGTCGCTTGCATGCATCGAAAATCGGTTGACATAATATCAATCGGGGCCACAGAAGGCTTCAAGACCTCGGTGAGAAATTTCGAACTGTTTCCATTCACGCTCCTCTTGAAGCGCGGTCTAAATTTAGTGCGCGCATGCCAGGGCCTGAAATGAGATATACTATTACAAAGCCCCAGCAGATCCGGTCCGATCCACATCGCTCATGCCATGCCATGCCATCCCAATCGTGAGTTTTTTTCATTCCTCGTCGGCACGTTGCACTCGCTGCGCCCTGGTCTCGCTGCTGCGCAATCCCTCGAGTTTCTCTCGCAAATGCTGCATATCCCTGCCGTCAACCGTGGCCGCATCCAGAGCATCTCGAGAAGCCCGAGCATCTGGAGTACGGCATTAGTTCACGACGCCGACTCCAAGCTCTTGTAAAGATATTCCGCATAGTCATATTCATGCCTCTTGTGCGCGCTGCTGCCTACCTTTGCCCCTCCGGTCGCCGCCTTGTTTCCTGTCGCCGCCATCTTTTTGACCGTCGGCGGCGAGGGCGTCAGAGCCGCCCATGGTGAGTGCGGCGGTGGCGAGGCGGTTCGAGAGGTCGATTTGGGTGCGGATGGTGTTGGCGAGGTAGGATACGACGAGGACGTCTTGGATGTGGTTGTTGCTGGGAAGTGTTAGCGCTGGATGTGTGCGTGAAAAATGGGGGGAACGTACAAATCGCGCTCAATGTCGGCTGGGTCGACCTTGGGTGCCAGACTGAGAGCATTCATCAGGAATTGTCCTAGCGCCGATGAAGGCTCGGCCTCCTCGTCCAGCACGTTGTTGACGTAATTTGACACGCGCTCCAGCATGTCCAGGACGTGCTGTACGGCGCGCTCCAGTGAGTCCAAATCGGTCATGATCTCCTGTGACCTATCCTCGCGATCCTTTGCCGATGAAATGAGCTCCAGGCCCGACTTCTCTGCCTCGCCGTACTTGATCTCGTGTGGGACTGGGATGAACAAGCAAGAATCTGCGGCGCGCTCGGCGGTCACACCAATTGGCGCGGAGATGTATGTCCGTGACTCGATGTCCTCGCCGGGAACTGTCGATACTGTGAGATGTACTGCGGGATGTGGCCATGTGCCGTCGCCTTGCTGGCTGTAGAAGTTCTGGATGAGGGCGGAGAAGGTGTTGAGGTCGCTGCTGGTCGCATACCAGCCAACAAGGACTTCGCGGGGGTTTGCGCGGAGGTGAAGAGCAAGCATTTGCTTCTGATAGTCCATGTCTACCTCGACCTGCTCGGCGGTTTCGGTGTGGGGGACGGCGTAGCAGTTGCGGATCTCGATTTCGGTGCCATCCTCGCTGCGGGTTCCGAGAAGGGTGCCAATAACACGTTCCTGGTCAGCGGGGCGGCGGAGGGCGTGGTCGAGTATTGAGAAGACGGCCTAGACGCGACGTGTTAGCGACTGATGCTGCCTCAATTCCGCCTCTCTGCGCGTACCTGTGGTTGTATGGCAACGTTCAGCGGGGCAGTCGATGGTTGGGCGCCGACGGGGGCTGGGCCAAGCGGGCGCGCAAGGTGGAGGAACGAGTCTCGCTCAGACATGGTGGGCAGACGGGCTTCCGGGGGGGTGACGATGTTGGTGAGGCGACGCGGGCGGTCGACAGCGTGATGTGGTGGGGTAAGTTGATATTGTTCGCGAAATCTGGGCAGGTGCGGTTCGCTAACTTACGGTAGCAGCACGGGCCACCGAGTTTTATTTTCTGGTGGGGACTTTCATGTGCATTAGCTCTGCGACAACTTTGAACATTGAGACTTCGCCAACACACCTTGGAATGATCGCAAAAGGAGAGCGGCAACAATGGCACCAATGAGAGGGAGAGGCGCCTTCCGTGGACGCGGCAGAGGAGCGCCCAGAGGAGGAATGAGAGGAAGAGGTGGATTCAGAGGCGGAAAGCGAGGCGGATTTGCTGCGGCACGAACGAGAGACGAGGTGGATGATGCGTGAGTACGGATGTGCTTTGAGAATGCAGCATTACAGGCGCTGATACTGTGCAGAGCCCCAGATATGCGCCAGTCGCCCGAGCCTGAAGAAAGCCAGTCTGACGAGTCCGACGCATCAGTCTCTGACGACGAGGATGAGGAACACGCGCAACCCACCTCAAATGTCTATGCGACCTTGCTGCAGTCGTTTTCTGCGGCCGCGAAGCAGAATGGTAGTGCAGAAGAACCACGCAAAAAGAAGCGGAGGCTGAATGGGACGGAAGCCTTCGACGATTTGGTTCGGACGAAAGAAGCGAGCAGCCTGGCTGCGAGGGAGACTGCGGATCAACATCCTGAGCAGTTTGACACAGACGAAGACGGATCAGCCGAACAAGACGACACGGTTCCAGACGAACACGAGTCTACGGAGTTCAATGGCCTTGCGACGGAGCCACGCGTGCACGAAAACTTCGAAGTCCATTTCGCGAATCCAGACGAGAACGAGCTAGTGATGCGACTGAAGCAAATCTCGAACAATCAATGGTTATCGAAGAAGATTGATTGTAGTGGTGGCAGAGCATTGCTTCAGGTACCCAGCGCAGATGAGAAAGCACTCGACATGCCGAAGCTCAGAAGCATTCGTGATATCAAGCTGAAGGCACGCCTTGTCGAGAACGCCCAGAAGATAGTCGGTACCTTCAAGGAAGGCCTGGAGCAAGCAATCGCACCCTCCATCTTCCGATATCAGGACGTGCTTCTCGGCGCAAGAACGGTTCAGAATTCAGGACGGCTTCGCGACATCACCTGCCTCCACGCCCTCAATCACATCTTGATTGGACGAGACAAAGTGCTGAAGAACAATACAAAGTTGGCATCCGCAAAAGAAGATGACGACGTGGAATACCGCGATCAGGGCTTCACGCGACCAAAAGTCCTGTTTCTGCTCGAGACGAAGCAGGCATGTGTTCGAGTATTAGACTCCATCACCAAGCTTGCCAGCTTTGAGCAACAGGAGAACAAGAAACGTTTTCTCGACAGCTTTTCCTTGGACGAAAAGAAATTCTCGGACGATAAGCCGGCAGACTTCAGGGAACTGTTCGAAGGCAACGACGAGAACGAGTTCCGTGTGGGCGTCAAGCTGACGCGCAAGACGCTGAAATTGTATTCGACCTTTTACAACTCCGACATCATATTTGCGTCAGCGTTGGGCCTGAGACGAGCCATTGAATCTGGCGATCCCAAGAAGCGGGACTACGACTTTCTGTCGTCCATCGAGATGGTCATTATGGAGCAGGCGGATGCGACGCTGATGCAGAACTGGGAGCACGCCGAATTTGTATTCGACCATATAAATCTCCAGCCGAAGGATGCACATGGCTGCGACTTCTCCCGCGTAAGATCATGGTATCTCGACGACCACGCCAAGTACATCCGCCAGACGATTGTTATGTCGGCATTCCTGACACCCAAGATCAACACTCTGTACAACAAACACATGCGCAACGTTGCTGGACGAATAAAGTACACTCCAGACTACACATCTGGTCTCATCGAGTCATTATCATACGGCATCAAGCAAACGTTCCTACGCTTTGACTCGCCATCACACCTCACAGACCCAGACGCTCGCTTCAAGCACTTCAGCTCCACCGTCATGCCCTCGATCATGCGCCTCCCGAAGCCACTCGAGGGCGGCCCTGGCGTCCTAGTCTTCATCCCCTCCTATCTCGACTTCGTACGCGTGCGCAACTCGCTCGTTGACACCGACATCTCCTTCGCCTCGATAAGCGAATACACGGACCAGACAGACGTGCGAAAAGCCCGGTCCCATTTCATGAACGGCAAACACTCGCTGTTACTCTACACTGGCCGCGCGCACCATTTCCATCGATATAACATCCGCGGCGTCAAACGCGTCGTCTTCTATGGCGTGCCGGAGAATCCCCTCTTCTACGAAGAAATCCTCGCCTTCCTTGCCAAGAGCATCGAGCGAGCGGAGATCAGTAGAGCGGAAGCGAATGTTAGAGTATGCTTCAGCAGGTGGGAACGCATGGAGCTGGAACGGATTGTGGGGACGAAGAGGGTGGGCAAGATGGTTGGTGATAAGGGTGATGTTTTTGATTTTGTGTAAATATGGTCAAGTTGGAATATGCCAATCCCTGCCTACGGTGTGGACACTGCATGTATTATGCCCTTTAACTTATGACCTTGACGCACTGCGCACAGACCCGTCTTCTTTCTTTATACTACGATGTCCTTCTGGTCTCCAACTGGATTACTCTCATGCGACTGATCCCTCTCCGCCTCTCGCTTCCCAAACCAACGGATGATGAAAATTGACGCGAATTGCAGAACACTGATCCCACTCATCACGGCAAATGCCATGTGGAATCGAGGCGCGTACTTACCCACATTGAGGATGAGCACAGGCACCCAAGCAATGAAAGCTTGACCAAACGTTTGCGCAACGCCAATGACTATGGCCCTCTCCTCCATATCTTTATGCATGATCTCAATCGCCCACGCGTACAACACTGGCCAGAAGCCCCATGATGTCGCATTGAGGAGGTAGCCAAGAAATGTGACGCCATAGTTGGGGTAAGTAACCACGAGTATCATGCCAACAAAGTTGAGCACCTAGTCGACTTTCCTTTCTCGCTTGTTATTAGCTTATTGGGTTGATAGATTGGAGGCTCACGAGGCTCAGTGGCTGTGTTGCTCAATTGCTCAGTCGTTGCCAAGAACACTGATCACTGACCAGGCTACGTGACCATGCGGGTCTACCTGCCTGTACAGCCCTATTGGTTGTTCATAAGCTGCTAGTCTATCACGGTGCCAGTCCTAGGTCGTCATACTTGTTCTTGACACGCTTAGGGTCTGGTATAAACCCAGCTGCGCTGAGGCTTGCGTCGCTCTCATACAAATTTAGTGTTGCTCGCGCAGCATACTGTTTCAATCGTTCTCCCTACGCGATTTTCCAGTCTACCTATGACTGACAGCTAATATTATCGTGCGATTTGTCCGCGTTATTGTGGCGCAGCACTGCAGCCTTTTGTGGCGAAGTGCATTCTTGTTAGCCACCAGGTGTTGCGTGAAGAGGCGAAGCAGTAACTGGAAGTGTCAAAGTCAAATAGCTCTTGGGGTTCCCAGACTATTCCCTTCTCTCTCTTCCTTATTAAGGATACTTGTTTGGACGGTGAACATCTTCGTATCTTCTGCCTTTATGGTTTTGATCCACGACACACTAAAAGACAGCTTCCCTAGTCAATACGAGGCATCACCGAGCACGGCAGATAGCTCTAGACTGCGAAATCCTCTCTTCACATATTTCTGCCTCTGTGTATGTCTAAGCTCGTCTCTATTTATAAAAAAGAAGAAATATATTGATGTCTAAGCAGTCCATGTCGAGCCTTCTGACCGAGAAATGCCTTCGCCCTCAAGTGCGCTCGAAGAAGTAGAAGAAGTAGGAGTAAAGCCAGGCGATACAGGTCCGAGTCATCAGACCTTACCCGCTACACTCGATACGGCCACTGGACGGCCTACAGCGAGTACAGCCAACAACAACAATGGACTACAAA
>TARA_R110002003_G_scaffold1193_1_pt1 | contig 19636 bp, 20 predicted proteins | sample TARA_R110002003 | Tara Oceans TARA_R110002003 (sample SAMEA4396441) | marine metagenome | biome: Westerlies Biome; feature: [SRF] surface water layer (ENVO:00010504); material: water (ENVO:00002006), including particulate matter (ENVO:01000060) such as... | depth 5 m
AAAGCCTTAAATTATTGTTCCGTAATACCTAGCTAGCGTAACGCGCTCGCTTAGAGTTATTCAAGATTCTAGTACTAGTATCTTCTACTTACTACAGCAAGATAAGCTTAGTACTCTACTTAAAGTTAATAGAGACTACCCTGAATTATTATAGTACTACTTGTTATCTAACTAATTAAGCCGCAGACCTACACATTACCTCTGCATGCCCTAGCTCTTTACGATTTGGTTTGGTTAGCGACCCTACTATCGCGGCTCTCTATTCAGGTCATAGCCCCCCAAGATAGAGTTCATGCGTCCAGCAACGCTCGAGCGGCGATCTAATCCGGCCTGGTGGTTAGCCTCAAGGCGGTAACCGCCGGTCATGGGGTTGACAGTGGCACCGGCCAAGCTGGAGCGGCGGACTTGCTCGACCTCGACGACAGAAAGCCTCTTCTCGTCATAATGAACAGTCTGCACAGCGCCGCCAACGGCACCACCCTCAAGCGCCGTTGCAACCAGGTTGTCACCCTTGACACGGAGAATGTGGAAACCGTGTTGAACCCAGTGAGTTGTAACATAGGCGAGCACAACGATGAATCCGACCATGGGAACAAGATACGAGATGCGTGTGCTTGCGGAGTCGGCGATGGCACCCTGGATCGGAGGGAAGACGGCTCCTCCTGACACACCCATAACGAGGATCCCGGCACCTCGACGAGTGTTCCGGCCAAGATTGGCGGTTCCAATTGTGAAGATACTGGGGTACATGGGTGCCATGAAAAAGAATACGACAATTATGCAGGCGACCCCCGAAGTTCCATGTCCGTTGGAAACGTAGGCGGTGAGGGCGATGCAAATGCAGCTGTAGACCATCAACACAAAGTTGCTCTCGAGTAGCATAGCGATGCCGGCAGCAACAAAGCGGCCGACGGTGAAGACCAAGAGTCCATAGGATAATAACCGCGCGCCTTCCTCAGATGTGTAGCCGGAAGCCTCGGTAGCGTAGTTGATGAAGAATGTCGCGATGGTCACTTGCGCGCCGACGTAGCAGAATTGAGCAACAAATCCCATCATCATGTTGTACTCCTTCCTTAAAGGCTTCTGATGGATAATGTTGCCGTACTGGTCCATCATTCCTAATTCCTCAGAGTCGGTAGCAACGATCGAAGCAGAGCGTACTGCAGCTTCCTTTACTTCTGGCAGTTTGGCAAAGAAGAAAAGAACGCCGACGGCTACGCCGGCGCAAGCAACGGCCAAATAAACGTATTGGACGTTCTACACAGTCAATATGAAACAGTATCTCGGAGGATGGTGAGGAACTTACAACAAGAGAGTTTGCATTTTCGCCGCTGAAGAATGCCTTGGATGCGATCAAAGGCCCAATGAAAGATGCCACACCATTCCAGCTCTGACAGAACTGAAGACGAGCGGACGCGGTCGCGGGATGCCCGATAACAACGGCATAGGAGTTGGCGGAAGTCTCCAAAGTCGCGAGACCGCATGCAATCACAAAGGTGCATGCCAGGAAACCACCAAAAGCGGCCTTTTCGTTCTGTGGCGTGGAAAAATGAGCTACCGGCCAGAAGAAGATGGCGCCAAGTGAATACAAGGTGAGACCCATGAGGATTGTGACTTTATAGCCCTTGCGCTTGAGGACTTCGGCAGCGATTGGGGAGAAGCAGAGGTAGCCGCCGCCAAAATACATGACCTGAAGACCGGTGGATTCGAGACGCGTGACGCCGAGCACAGTCTGAAAGTGCTTGTTGAGAACATCGAGTAACCCGTAACTAAAGCCCCAAAGAAAGAACAGAGAGATGACCAAGCTGAGGGGGAAGATGAGCTGCTTGCCCGCTAAGTATCCACCAGCAACTCCGGGAGCGTCGGTTGGAATACCACCACCGGCCATTGTGATAGTTGTTGGAAGGTCGTGGTGGGGCGTTCAAGTTACGTGTGTTTGCTTGAGCAGATAGCGTTTTGATTGATCGTCAAGATAGGCAGAGAGCACTTCTTATTCAGGTCGCCTGCAGGCCGTTTGCATGAGGGGCACGCGACTCCATAGTCGCGACGCGAGTGGTCCAGATGGACAGAGGCGGCGTCTCTTGGCGCCTGTTATAGTTTCCTCCAGCGAGCCCCGGAAATCTCCCCGCATGCTCGCGATCGTATGTGCAACCCTTCCCTCTGACGCATGATCATTGGTCTAAAGGAGGCGTAGCGTTTTATCAAGACAAACTATGCCTGTGATCTACCTGCAGCCCCTCTCGTGGCCTACATTTGACGACACCGACAGCGCAAAGCATGCTTAGCATCGCAAATCCACGGCCGAATCGTTCACCCATGCAACTGGACTTCTCCTCGTGCACTCTAGACTGCTGAAGAATGAAGTTGATTGGTGTGGCAATGTTGCTCAACGCAAAATAAGCAGAGCTGAGTTCTTTAGGTCGCAATGACGTTTCCTTGGGCGAGGTGCTGGATCAGGTGACGACGATCCTTGCCTCAACAAACTCATCGCTTAAGAACTGCAGTTGCGGCCTATGAAATTTGTTCGCTCGCAACTACGGTATTATTCTCGCAATGTTAACGTTGCTTCACGTTTTGCACTCGTGATCAACCCCGAAGCTAATGCTCGTAACCCGCGATTGGGTAGGAAGGTTAGCCTGACACGCTAGCGCAATCGCTGCAAGATCACTGAGTGGTGCGACGAACGAGTGCTCCGTGCAGAAATACCACGGGGCGGAACAAGATGCTTGCAGCGATCTGGGCAGGTCACGCGGCTGTAGCTAGCATACAGATCGTCATGTTCGCCAAGTGAGCCGCTAGTCAAAAACGTCAGATGGTTCAGGTGAGTTGCGCGCGAAGAACCAGGGAAAAGGATCACCGCATCGTACGATCCACAATCCACATCCTGCTGCTATGCCCCCCAGACACGGATGGCGATGCGAAAAGTATCCCAAATCCAATGGTCCTTTCTTCGAGCGTCTCTCGTACGATGTTCGCGTCCTCATCTACTCATACCTCGATTTCTTCCCTTTCCCTGACCGACGCAGTTCGTCCGGTCTTGCCGCTTCGTGCCGTAAAGCACACGAAGAGACGGCAAAAGAGGCGCCTCGACAGCTATGGATTTATCTGCAACAGCTCAAAAAGAAAGCAGCGAAATCGGGTTTGGTCTTTCGCTTAGCACCGTCCATAGACACGACAACAGCTATGATCGGCTTACGCACGCTCACCATCCTGTTTGACTACGTCAACGACCTTCCATTTTACGAAGGACTTCCAGCTCTAACTCTGGACCGACTCGAAGTGCGTCTGCTCAAAGATCCTTTTGAGAAGACTCGTCCTCGTTCTCGTGACGGAATGTTGGACGAAATGTTGCATGCTGTTGTATCATCCATACACAAAGCTGTCGGTCCGAGCTGCGAAATGAACGTGACAGAGCTTGCGTTAGCAGGGTGCAGTTCTGATGCCACATGTACTTTCACGTTGTCGCTGGATCAATGGCAGCACCACCCACTTCGACGGTGAGTGGAAGGAAGCTCTGGATTACGTGCACCTGTATCAACCTGACATCCTCCGCCCGATGTGTTGTCAAGGTCTTACTCCTATGGCAACACCTTTTGCAGCACCTCGACAAGGTCTCGGATCTCGTCTTCCGTGTTGTAATGCACCATGCTCACGCGTGCGACACCCTCAGGCCCAAGACCTAACACCTCGTCGCACAGCCGCTTCGAGTAGAAGTGGCCCCATCGAAACCCGTAGTTCGAGATCTTCTCCGCCTCGTTCACTAGTTGCTTCGAGTTGACGCCTTCCACGGTGAACGAGATGGTCGGAACACGCTCGCTCGAGTTCGCGGAGATCGAGCCGTGGACGGTGATGTCGGACCGCGAGTTCAGGAAGTCAAGCAGGATCTTCTGGAGCTTGCCTTCTTGCTCGGTGATCGCATCGCCTGAGCCTTCGAGATACTTGGTGATTTGCGGAATGGACTGCACGTTCTCGTAGTTCGAAGCCGCAAAGCTGAGCTTGTCCTCCAGCGTTTTGGTTGGGTTGAAGTAGTGCGCCATCGGCTTAACAAACTTCTGCGCGGAGTTGCTGGCATAGAGGACAGCGATGTGAGGGCCGTAGACCTGCGCTGTAAGAGGTTGTCTCGAAAGCGATCAGTGAACAAGTACCTTGTACCACGAGAAGGCGTAGAAGTCGACCCCAAAAGCCTTGACGTCAACCTTGCGGTGCGGCGCAAAGCTCACGCCATCAACGCACAGTAGCGCACCTGCTTCATGCACCGTATCTGCGATCGCGCGAACATCATGTATCGTTCCGAGGATGTTCGACACATGCGTGCATGCCACGAACTTCACCTTCGGTGACAGCAGCGGCTTCAGATTTGCCGGTGTAAGCTTCAGTCCATCGGACTTTGGCGACTCCCACCATTTCACCGTCAGCTTGAGACGTTCGGCCATGAAGAGCCATGGCTTGACGTTTGTCTCATGCTCCATCTTCGACAAGATGATCTCATCGCCCTCGTTGAATTGGAGCGCGCCAGCGAGGTTCATGAAGAGCTGAGTTGTTGAGCCACCGAGTACTGCATCGCGGTCAGCATAATCGTCGCTCATGATGTGTGATTCAAGTATTCAAGTACCAATCTCGTCACGCCCAGCATTGACGTACTTTGCGGCAGCCTGGTAGCCTTGCTCATACTTGGTGTTAGACTGGGTCCCGGTGTGATATGATGCGCCAAGCTGGACATTCGTCTTGGAAAGGTACGCTGATATGCTGCTCCATGTAAGCCCGCGGCCATTCAGGGTCTCTTGCAACTCACGAGTCGATTACTTCTCCGAGAGCTTGGCTGCCTCCAGCATTGTCAAGGAAGACTTGATCTTGCTGCAGAGCGGGAAAATGCTCTCGCGCTTTGGTGACATCGAATGGCATAACGATCTAGAGCAGCTATAGTGCGCAGTGTCAAGATTGGAACTGCGGAATGGATCTTCTTCGAAGGTATTTCGATGTTGTTATCGATGGCGGGATGCCTACGGTAGCCGTTCAGTTCGTGCAGGTGCTGCGGGGTTTAGCTTGATAAGGAAGGTGGGATAGAGCACTGTGACGCCATCGCAGACCGCGACGCAAGCCATGTTACCAATGTTGCTCTCATTCGGGCACTGCATATTCTCTTATGGCAATTCCATTTCTGTAGTTATAATACTAGTGTTTTAGAGCTCGATCAGCGTCTCCAAAGCCGCCAGTCATCCGCACTATTCTCCCTAATGCTTTATCTCCCGCTGTCATTGAACGTACTGCTTGACCGTAGTCGATAGGAAGTTAAGTTGTCTCTCGTCCAATCGCATCGAATTCGTCCAGCTGGGTACTCATTAGCATCATTGGAATTTGCTTGATGAGTAGCTGGAACTTACCCTCAGATCACCAAGGACGTATCTGATCTACACGTCGCTATTAGCAACTGCCTGGGCTTTCGCCAGCCTACGACGCAGTTCCACAACTTGGCACTTGGCCTTGTAACGGAACTTGTCAAGGATAGGTCCAAGGGCGGAGGTGTCGAGGTCAGATTGTACGTGTTTCTGTAGTCCGTGGACCAGGAGGGTACCCGTGCAAGACGGCGGAAACGGCTGCAAGGAAAACATCTCGGCAACCGCTCGATTCAGTGGAAGGTGCTCCGTGAATTTGGAAGAAGGGAACACAAGCGTGAGTTTGTGCTCAAGAGCGCGGCCAAATTTGTGAAAGCGGTCGACGTCAGACTCTTTCGTGCACGACGTGCCCGTGTATCGGTGGGTGTCGACCCTCTGTTCTGTTCCCTTTTCGTACTCGACCCATATGAAGCTTGGCTTGGCTGAATTCGCGGGAACAGGATGCCACGGTAGTACGTCAAGCCCGGCCGCGGTCCGAGCTCATTGAAGGCTTTGCAGAGATGCTTGTGGAATCTCCAATCACTCTTCTGACACTTCTCGGAGCAGTAGCGCGCATTCTCGCAACCAGAGCAGCGCTGGATGCCGGGCGCCTTGCAAGCGAAGCATGCCGGAGTGATTGACTCCAAGGGCGGCGGATTTGTCTCGGTGGCTTCGGTCGTCATGGTTGTTGTAGTACAACTAGTAGCGAGTGGCAGAAGGTAATGAGAAGAGGAAAGAAGAAATGAGGGACCTAGTGGACGAAGCCATTCGTCTAATAAGCTTGACGCAAGGTAAAAGGGAGTACATCCAAGCCCTAGTAAGCGGGACATTGCTCTTCTGTACTTGTGAGAGAGTCCGCAGGTGAGAGTACAGCCATGGAACTTGCTCTCACCCACATTTTGTGAAACGATCCCCCTCTGCAATGACTAGATAACGTATAGTCGTCGCTAATTGCCCTGCAACTCGTTTATGTGACGATTTTCGCGGTCAAGTTGCGCCAGACAGCCGTCTCAAATCTCGCAACCACATCAAAACATTTCCTATCTCCGTACGGCGACACCTGTGTGGCAAACATGAGCGCCAGCCCTCTCTCGCGATTGATGCTCCAAAGCAGGTTTGGCAGCCCAGTCCACACCAGCGTACCCTTTGGCTTGAAGTAATTGTCCCTCGTGACGTCCTCCATCAGCAGCAAACCAGCAAGTCCATAGTTCGCCTTCACACCTTCCAAACTGTCGTCGAGCGTGGGCTTGTACGCGAACTCGCCACTGGCAAGAAAGTCCTTGAAGACTTGGGTACCCTCCGTAAGCTGAGGAGAAAACATCTCTTCCACGGTGACTTTGCGCAATAGGGTTGGAGACTCTTTGAGCAAGTCCGAGAGCACGCGAGTGTAGTCATGCACATTGGCATACATACCCGCGCCGCCTCCCTCGCCGATGGGGTCGGACCAGGGAGGCGTGGTACCACTGGCCAAGCTCCCGTCGTCTTGTCGCACGCTCATGTTCATGAGTTTGTCGCCGACAGCTGGCTTTCGGGACAAATGCCACGTGAATGAGGTGACGCCAAGGGGTTTGGCGATATTTTCCTCGACGTATTCTTCGAAGGTCTTCTTCGAGAGGCGCGACACCAGCAAACTGGCCCAGTCCAGGCCACCACTGTACGCCCAGCTCGTGCCGGCCTCATACGCACGTGGATAAGCGTACCCATTCGCGATATCCCCGTTCGTCACAAGGGCTGGTGCTTCACCACGCGACGTACGCCAGGCTGTCAGTTTTTCATCCAGCCAATCGTAGGTCGTTCCACTAGTGTGCGTGAGGAGGTGCCGCAGGGTGACTGACTTCTTCGCTTTTCGCAGCTCGAAAGAGCCGTCCGGTGTACGCTCAAGGATGGGCTGGGATGCAAGTTCCGGCAAGATATCGTCAGTGGGTTCGTCGAGTTTGATGACGCCGCGTTCGACGAGCTGAAGACTTGCGATGCTCGTTATGAGCTTCGTGCACGATGCGATGAAGAAGGCCGTTTCAAAGTCCAGAGGCTGCGCATCGGGAGCAATCCCATTATAGCCAGTGACATTCTTGTAGACGTAGTCGCCTGTTCTCCATGTTAGAAACCTTGTTCAAGCGGGGCTTATGGTGGCTCACCGTGTGGGTTCACGACCGCCATCACTGCCCCAGGCACGGTGTGGGTGCCTTTAACGGTCGCACTCGCAATGTATGCTTCAAAGCTATCCATGACGAAGAGGAGGGATGAGTAGTAGTTTTGAACTACCGATGCGCAAGGTGATGGTGTTTGAAGCTGAGCGAGTGTGGTTCTGTCCACAATGCGGGCAATGTGCAATCATATGTACTCCAATTCGCCAAATCTGATTCGTGTTTCGTGCAAGTAATCTTGGCTATCGTTTGGAAGGGATGTCGTATCATACAGTAGCGGTGTTCATTGACCCCAGCGATGCCGAGGGTATGAATAATCATCGGGGTTTTCTGACATGCGCACGGTCCTTGCCAGCCGTCAGGATCACTCCGCTGCCTTCTAGTTCAGCTTAGTTGGGATTGATGCATGCGAACGGCATGCGTAGTACCTCCTAACGAAGGTTAAGGTGCCATGGGAATTTTGCGCTCGATCGTTTCGGGCACCTAACTTGCTCATGCTTACACAGTTGTCGAGACCTCACAACGGACTCGACGCCTCCTATACCACTGTGGGAAACGAACCATCGGAATGTGCCACGCGCAGAATTGGTTGTAATCCTCCAAGCTAAGACGCCGTAAAGGACGCGCCACCAGAGAGTGGCCACTCCACATCTCAATCAGCTCTCTGCAAGGCGTCGATCTGCCTCTTTCATAGCAGCTTGCCGCTCCATGGCGATATCAAAGATACTCCGGCCAGCCATGTAACGATCAGTTGTAGTCGTGCGCTGGAATGAAGACATGACTGTTGTCTCCTCGAACCGCACAAGGTCGAAATTGAGCGCGCCTGGGTCGAACGGCGCTGAACTATCCTCGACTGGCGCAACATCTGGAGGGGCATGGTCCTGCTCGGGCTCTCTTGCTCCAGCAGCTATCCGGAGATTCGCGTTGGCCTGATGATCGGCTAACCGTCGAATGTTCTTCACTTGAAGAAGTCGCATTTCCGGCTTCACCGCGTCGTCATTGACCACGGTGTCGTAGGTGGACCACAGACGCTGGATGTTCCTCGAAACAGCATCATCACGGTACATGCTCCCAGCCGTAGAGGCGGCTTGCAAAAGGGCCTCAACATCAGTGGAGAGGTCGGTCAGCAATTGCAACAGCACATCGACGCGTCGCTTCTCCGTCACAGTTGCCGTATCCTTGCGCTTCTGGTATGCGCGCTGAGCTTCTCGCACCTGCGCACGGCGTTTCTGTAAAGGTGTTAGCTCTGTCACGATGCTTCGCTGCTTTTGTGGTTCGCTACCTCGACCGCGCTCTCATCGCGCGGTCTTGTCACACGCGGCCTTCCTCGACCACGGCGTGCAGGTACATGCGGGGGTGTTGTCGCAAGAGGTACCACAGTCGGTGCTTGTTCGGATCTGTCGCCAGCAGCATCGTTCGCATTGATGATTGGCTGCAGCCAGTTGCCGTATCCAAAGCGCTTTCCCGTCTGCACAATCTCATCGTCGCTGCCATCGAGGAACGGTGGGCGTATGGAGTTCATGATGCAGGTGCGCCAGAAGATACCATTATTGGGGCGACCGGAGTCGAGACTGGCGCGGCGCGAAGGCGTTGTACTTGATGGCGGAGACGGAGCGTTGATCAGAAAATGATCAGAAAATCTGTGCGGCGCTCGGACCGCTGCCTCAGCCTCATCTCCCGCGTCCACACTCAGCCCTTTGCTCCAACGCTTTCCGGTTGGATATTCTCCGGAGTGCCAGAACGCAATATCTGGCGCCACACGATATCCTCGGTCTCAAGGACAAGGTCACGATGATCTGCGACCCCACCCGTGCCCGGAGAAATTGTAACGTAGCTGCACCAATCATGCCGGCGCATGGAAGAGCCGGTGGAATCGGTCGTGATCGAAAGAGGTATACCATCCTACATCTCAATCAACATTCGGGGCTTCTATGAACGACATTTCCTGGGGAGCGACATACTGCGGGGAAGAGGAGAACGATGTCACCCAGTTTGAACTGGATCCGCCAGTCCGTCGAGCGACTGGTTCCTGATGAGCATATATAGCACTTGCGATGTGCGTTTGTATACCATGCAGCCAGCCTTCTTCATCTTCAGCCTCGGCTTCAGATAGCTTGAGGTATTAGCGGTCCCAACATGCGCTCTCTCACATCCCTCCTTGCGTTCTTGCCTTTCCTGGCAAAAGCAAGTCCTCTCGAGCCTCGGGCGGACACCTTCAGTAACCCGGTTCTGTGGCAGGACTATCCCGATCTGGACGTCTTTCGGGTGGGTGATGTATACTACTATTCATCATCAACATTCGCATTCTCGCCGGGTGCACCGGTGCTTAAGTCATACGACCTCGCGAATTGGACACCAGTCTCGCACAGCATTCCCACGCTGAATTTTGGTTCCCAGTACGACCTGAATGGACAGCGTGCTTATGTGCAAGGCGTATGGGCAAGCACGCTCCGCTACCGCCAGTCTACGGACACGTTCTACTGGATGGGCTGCATTTCAGGCGGCCAGACATATGTCTGGACAGCAAGCGGCACCAACGCAGGCGCAAACAATGGCGAAGTATCGAACTGGGACTGGAAGTCAAGGGGGACACTACCACGCTGCTACTACGACAATGGACTTCTCATTGATGACGACGATACCATGTATATGGTCTACGGCAAGACTCAGATCATGGTCGCGCAACTCAACAAAGACGGCACTTCCGAGGTCAAGACGCAGCAGGTCTACGAATCACCCGATCAAATCTACATCGAGGGCTCACGCATGTACAAGATCAACGGGACGTACTACATTTTCGTCACCAAGCCAGCGGACGACGAATACGTGCTCAAGTCATCTAACATATGGGGACCTTACGAACGCAGAGTATTGGTAGACAGCATCGCCGGCCCGCTTTCGAACGCTGGAAACGCTCACCAAGGCGGAATAGTTGACACGAAGGACGGTAAATGGTACTATGTTGCATTTTTGGATGCATATCCAGGCGGTCGCATCCCGGTCGTTGCACCGCTGACCTGGACTGCGGATGGTTGGCCTGATGTGGTGCGAGTGAACAATGAGTGGGGCAAATCATACCCAATGCCGGTGAAGACGAGCAAGACCGTGCCACCGCCGACTGGTTTGGATTCATTCAAGGGATCATCATTGAGCCACGAATGGGAGTGGAATCACAATCCCGACACCAGTAAATGGTCGCTACTCGGCGGCTCGGGCGGTCTACGCCTGAGCACTGCGACCATCACCAACGACCTATTCTCGGCGCGCAACACACTCACCCATCGCATCCTTGGGCCCAAGTCATCGGGCACCTTCAGACTCGACATTAGCAAGATGGCAGATGGCGACCGAGCTGGTGCTGTTCTATTCCGAGACGTCGCGGCCTACATCGGTATCCACAAAGAAGGCGCAAATGCGAAGCTCGTCATGGTCAACAAGCTGAACATGAACTCAGACTGGTCAACCAACTCCACTGGCAGTGTGGCAGCAACTGGTCCAGCAATTGCTGCAAGCTCTACAGACCTTTGGCTGCGCATTCAGTCGGACATTACGCCTGCCTTTGGCACAACCACGTCACGCACGAGCACATTCTGGTACAGCACGGACGGAAAGGCCTTCACGCAGCTGGGCGCAGCATTCCCGATGACGAACACGTGGCAGTTCTTCACAGGTTATCGATTCGGGGTTTTCAATTTCGCGGCGAAAGCCCTGGGAGGAGAGGTCGTTGTGAAGTGCTTCGAGCTCAAAGCGTTGTAGCTCCGAGGCAATATAACTTGCGCTGCGCGTGCTCTCCAAACGCTCTTGTTCTCGTGCGATTCGCAAAAATGTCGGGGAATGTATTGATGCTACTTACATAGGAGGCTTTGCGTGTCGTATGAAAATATGCTTTCCTAGGTTGGTGTCGCGCCATCCCAACATGCTAAATATCCCCTTCTGGCGACTCCTCGCACCGCCAGAAAGGCCTCGTCTCGCCATACATCATAAGAGAGGACAGTCTCTCGCATCTGGCAATGAGTAATGTTGCGCTACGCTGGCGAAAGGAATTCAGTGTTGTGGTAGACGTGAACGCGCGCCTTCCTCCACATCAACCGCCTTGCTCCTCATCCCGCACACGCCAACGCCAGACACGCAGCTGGTTGCGGATGCGATCTGTCGCCATATACAACAAGGTATGAAGAATCTGTCGCAACTCTTTTCGAACTGGTATCGTGCATCGAGACGGTATAGCACCTTCCCTACCTGACAGCCTGCCGCACTACCTCGTTCTTCGACTGCGCAGCGCGCAAACGTGCTCCGATTACTTAGGTGATGCATGCGCTAGATTCTGTGAGCTCCGAGGAATCTAGCGATATCACTTTTACTGTCGTAGGGCGTCAGCGACGCGAGGCGCATTCATTGGGAAAGTATCGCACCTTACATACATGATAGCCCGCCGCACAACACCTTGACTTGGACTACGCGGCGCACACGTCCCCTATATACCTTGCTACTATTTGCGCCAGATTCTATGAGCTTTTGCGAATCCATTAGTACTACTTTCAAGATTATACTGCATCAGCGTCGTGTGGCGCATCCATAGGTAGCGAAAGTATCGCACCATCCTGAAGTCTCTACCCGATGTCCCTCCGCACTACCCCTTACTTGGACTACGCGGCGCGAACGCCCCCTACACACCTTGCTACTATCTGCGCCAGATTCTATGAGCTTTTGCGCATCCATTAGTACTACTTTCAATATTGTACTGCATCAGTGTCGTGTGGCGTATCCATGGGTAGCGAGAGTTAACGCACCTGCCATACCCGAGCCCGCAGCACTACCAGCACCTCTTACTTGAACCACGCAGCGCAAGACTGCTCTAACTACCTCGCAAATGTCTGCGCCAGATTATTTGAGCTTTGGCGAATCTAGCGATACCATTTTCAAGACGGCGCCACGTCAGCGAAGTGCGGCGCATGCAGTGCGGATCCGGAGGTACTGCACCGTCCCAACCTATCAGCCGGGCAACCACTTAACTAACCTACGCAGCGCAAGCATGCTCTCATCGCTTAAGTAACGCCTGCGCCGGATTCTTTGCGCTTTAGCGAATCTGACGATACCACTTTGAAGATTGCACTGCGTCAGCGAAGTGCAGCGCATGCAGAGCGGATCCGGAGGTACTGCACCGTCCCAACCTCCAGCCGACCAATCACTTGACCTACGCAGCGCAAGCATGCTCTTATCTCTTAAGAAATGCATGCGCCAGATTCTTTGAGCTTTGGCGAATCTAACAATACCATTTTGAAGACTGCGTCACGTCAGCGAAGTGCGGCGCATGTAGTGCGAGATTCTCGCGCCCTCCCAAGCTACCCGCCAAGCGACCACCACCTCCATTCAGTGCTCGTTACTCGCCACCATCATTCACTAGACACTTAGTATGTAGTATCGCCAGGAAAAAAGGGATTTGGGCAGTCTGACAATACCAGTTGCAATGTTGCGCCAGGTTTGCGAGAGCACACGATGCAATTGGGATCGCCACTTCCCAATCTCTCCCCCAACCCTTCCTGACGATGTGTTGCGCCACCCGCGACATCTGACCGCTTGATGGTCGATTATGGCCATTTTTAGAGTCTAGGGAATCTAGCAATGCTCTCTACAGTATTGCACCTAGTATGCGACGCTAGAATTGCCTCTTCTCACGCTCACCGCCACAGCCTTAGAAACCTGACTGCGCGTCACTAAAGACCGCTAACGCATCTTTTCTCGAGGATTGTCGCAACATAAAGCATATGATCTCGGCGAAGAGTGTGCAATCGATAGCAGTCAAAGTACATTAGCGAGACGAAGCTCAGTGTGGCCAACCTACCGATGCATGAATGTCCCGCATGTTTTCTAGCCGGTAGCGTCTTGCAGGTGGTGTCATGGACGGTTGAGGCACCGCAGGTCTGTACTGCGACTGACTACACCCAGCGAGCTCGACTTCTCGACCAATGGCTTTGCTCTTCAATCGTTGCATGCTGACGACAGGAGAATAGAGAAGTGTTTTAGTACATCCTGATTGTGTAAGAACATTTCTATTGCAGCGTGGTCCAAAGCTACATCTCGTACTCCCTACGGTCTGAGCAAATCCATCCTAGTTTTCACCCCCCTCCATCTGTTCCTTTAAAACCCTCACGACCTCAATCGCACATCCCGTCTCTAAGTTCCTTGGCTGGTGCGTCGTCCCACCCCTAGCAAATCCTCTCGCCAGCAGGCCGCCTCTCCACACCTTCTCCCTCAGACCATCGTAGACACTCATGAATGCTTTGTTCCTACCTATATCCCCCGAGGTTCGGTCCCGCTCGCGCAAGCAGTACACCTCGATCTCGATGCCGCAGTGCTGGCAAGTGAACGTGGGGAGTGCTTCAAAGAACGGACCGTCGGCATGTGCAGGCGTGGGTTCGAGGAAGTCTTTGATATCTTGGGTGTTGGGGACGAGCTGCGTGCTGATCGATGTCGTGAGATGGCTGAGCCAAACAAACCGTGGAGCGTCGTCTCTTCGCGGGAACTGGATGGCGCGGAAGTGGTTGGTAGGCTGGGCTTGGAAATTTTGAAGAGAAGTGCAGAACGTAGCGTGGAGGGACGGCGTGGAAGAACAGGTTGGAGAGCAATAGACTGAGTTGTTACAGATACTGCATGGAATTGGCGTTGGGCCGAGATCTCCGTGGCAGCTTTCGCATTTCGTTGACATGTTCAAGCTTGAGAGAGTGCTGGAAGTACGCTGGTCGACCATTCGGCATCTTATAACATAACGAGCGCTGGCTATCGTACTTAGTCTCTACTCGTGTGCAAGGAGCAAGCCAGTGTGATCTCGGCATGTGATTCTGCGCAAGATTTGCTTGCTGCGAGATAGCACGCAAGCATTTCTGCTGGGTGTCTTGTGACGCAGGATGCAGTCAGTATGCGAACACAGTGGAAAGTATAGTTAGCTGAGCTCAGTGTAGACTAAGCATGAACCGCTGGTTCCAGATCAATTGATAATGGTGAAGAGCGGTTATTTTGAATAGAAATATTTCCCCAGCGATAAAGAGGTGCTCTTTGATTGAAAAATACATCACGGACATGACTTCAACGAGGACAAACCGCATGTTACGCTTCCAACAAAACAGGCTCAGACCCAACTCCTCTCCATGGCAGTCATCAAGAACTGAATCACCCTGATGGCACACTGCGTGTCCAAGTGGCGCGGCACCGGTACACCTCCCTGCATACTGAACCCCTCGTCAGATACCCTCCTCTCCTATCTTACCCTGCGGAAAGCCCCCATGAAATTTCAACCAAGCCTGATTGACGGGAAGCGGGCCCACGTAGCGATTCCCGGAAATGTACACGACGATGCTGACACGGCAGTGCGGGCATGCGAATGACTGAAAAGCATGCATGTTACTGACACGGTCGTCGCCATCAGTGCGCCTCGCAATAGCCATGGGGAGAGGCACGGTTCTTGAAACCCCAGCGTTGGGATCGGTTCTTATTATGCCGGACTTGGGAGTAGTGTGGACATGGTCGAGCCACGTGAAGCGGAATAGTAGTTCGTCCTTGGGGATCCAGATGGCTCGGAGCTTCAGACTCTTCGGTGCGACGAGATGGTCTGAGTAAGAAGAGCAGAGATGTCCGTGCACTGGCTTTGTCCTTGGTGAGGCAACCTGGTGAACAGTACACCATGTTGCGACAGTTAGGGCATTCAGTGCGTTTTGGTGCCGTTAGTTCGGGGGCTGCAGTAGCCGCAGAGTTTGGAAGCCGTTGACATTATATTGGTAGTTCTTATGCGTTGGACCTGACACAGAGAAGAGTCAAGTGAGGTTCATTCTGTGGCAGACATTAGCTTGCTACCTTTTCTTCCCGTGCGATGTGAGCATGATCTATTCGGAGACAAACAAACTCATTCCCACGACCTCTTCAAAGTTGAGGAGGACTGTTATAGGAGAGAGCATCAAGTCAGTAGCCATAACAACCCGCTTGCTGTAACTCTTGCTCCCTAGCACGTGGTTAGAACATGGGAACAAAGACACGCAAAATAGGGTTTACGTTCTAGCAGGACGTCCAACCATATGATTTTTTGTTTCAGGAGAACAACGAATGTAGATAGATCTGTTTGTGCACACCGCAGCCGCAAGAAGTGATACTCGTCGGCACTGACAATAGAAAGGCTCTGGACGGACATACTACTCATGCTCGAAAACATCGAACTGAAGAAAATATTGCGTGCTATCTGTTGCGTGAAACACTAAGTACACCATGCTCAAACTGAACCTGGTCGGCTCAAATACTCTTCCCCAAGATCAGGCTCCATCATAATGATCCTACTCCTCCAGAACTGATAACCGCTCATTTAACCATGGGCGTTGCGGCGATGTATGCTATCAGCGGGCCCAAGGAAGTCGTGTCAAGATCCAAAGCTATCAAGGGATAACCGTTCTTAGTCAGTTCTCGATCCACGTCATCAATCTCATGCAGATAGGGTTCGTAGTACTTGTAGCCATGGGCCACATAGCCGCCATACCAATATTGAGCGACAGGGCCAACTGTGTGAATCAGGCATTGGTTGACTGGCTGGCAATTGTCCCACATATGCTGGTCGTGCACGACTACCATGAAGTTTTTGTACTCGCGATTGAGATCATGGTGACGTTTAACTGTAATGTCGGACCCGTGCGGGTCGGAGACATTGCCGGGGACGTACTGAGCAAGCTCCGCATCGGTGACCTGATGATCGCCGCGGGTACCGTCCATGCGAAGCCAAATGAACTCCGGATTGGTGCCGTTGATGGGAAAGTAGATCGCCCGATAGTGCTGGTCGCTGGGTCGTTGCTGGAAGTTCTTAAATGAACTGCAGAGGGTGCTATGCTGTGCCAAGTCATGTTGCTGGCACTCTTGAGAACAGTATTCCATGTTATCGCAGCCTTGGCACGTGAGGACTGCAGGGTTAGGACACATACCGCACAGAGGGGGGTCCATTGCGGTGGCAGAGACGGGATCGTTTGGTGCAGGCGCCATGGTGTGCAATTCAGTCCGTGCAGATATCTGGCTAACAGAGCGGAGGCTTCATATACGCCGCATTGCCGTTTGCTCCGTGTAAAGCAGCTTGTCGCGTGCTAGACGCAAACGTGGCTCGTGACGATGCTCCTGTCTGGAGGTTGCGATGGAAACATGCGTGAGCCTTTTGCCAGAGAAAAACTCGGCCTCACAACTGGCGCCACAAACCCCTCCAGTTCGTCATGAACCAGAATTCCGAGGCCGCAAAATCGAGTAATTGGCAGTAGCGTGTGAACAGGTCACGAACCTCCGGATCAGTCCTGACCTTGAGCAGTTCGATGAAGTCGGCTTCGATGCTGATGGGCCATATCATGGACGCCCGGAAGGCAGGATAATGCGAGGTCTCGATGGCGTATTGCAAGCTCTTGCGAAGGGCGTCGGTGGCCTGCAGACGCAATGATTGTTGCGGGGTTGTATCACTTGATGGTGAGCCTCCTGATGCTTGGAGCTCCACCAGCAGGGACGAAAGCAAAGGGGACGGCTTGGGTGCGTCGGTCGCCTGGCGAATGATTGCTGCAAATGGGCCTTTCTCGATCATTGGCGTGGTCTTCTGCAAAACATAGTCCATGCCTCGAAGAAGCTGGAACGTCTCGATCAGAACGTCAGGATCGTACGACCGAGCATCGGCAAAGGCGTTGACAACGGTCATCGAGGCGCCTACGAATATGGCATGGCAATTTGACGGCGCTATGTCAGCGAGAGCGCTATTGAGTCCTGTGACAGCAGCCGTGTAATGCATCCCAGATAGCAGCCGATAGTGCGCCCCCTTCGTAGGACTCAGATGAGCGAGATGGTTCGCGGAGTATGCGAGGATACTGTGCATTAAGAACCGGAACTTGAATGCCTCCTGCGGGACTGAGTAGCCCCAGATTTGTCGTGTGGATTCGAGACCAGGCATCGTAAGGTAGGCATGGGCGGTGAAATGATGCATCAATTCAAGATCATGCATCCACTGCTCACATAATTCAGGTGGTAATGTTGGGGTTTTTCCATAACTGTAGGCTGCATTTAGGTCTGATGCTTTGGGTGGCGTGGACATTGCCTGTGTGGGCGTCCTTGATTCACTTCCGGAGCCATCCGCGCCTTCCGCTGAAGCCTGAGTTTGCGGTGACGATGTTGAAGGACGGAGTGGAGCGACATAGCTCAGCAGACTGCACTCCACGTGATATCGCGTGCATGCGCCGCAAGGCCGATTCTCATCACACTGCGATGCGTCAGCGGAAGTCCACGGAGGACTGATGGCGGGCTGTCTACTTTGACGCGTCGAGACTTGCACTGAATGCAGCCGTTGCGACTTTTCTTGGAACCGAGTCTAGGCATCCTGAAATGCGCGAAATGCTGCAGGTTATATAGAGTCGGCGATGGATAACCGCAATGGGTGCGCTTCGAGTACGAGAGCGAGTGCGGTTGACGAGATCATCCCCGGCCGATCGCCGATTTGCAAGTGGCTCGGCAAATCCGTCCTTGCCGCATTTGGCAATCGTCGCTTCTTACCGCGGCTTATCGACAGGGGTTTCTCGAATACGCGAGAAGGACTTATTCGCACTTCGTGGACAATGACTTCACTCCTAATTCGATCTAGCAATGTGCCTACAGGAGCTCGTCGAGAACAACATGATCTCCCATTACGCACCACTGCTGGCAGTTCCGCCCCCTTGCTATGTCTCCCACCGAGAACGCGATCACATCTGCCATACCATAGCCAAGTCTACTCGCTCCATCCCTTTGGTCTCCTTTCGAATTCAGCAATCTCCGCCGCCCAGTCTGCTGCTTTCTTGCCTGCCAGGTGCTCTACAACCCACAGAGTGGAGTCGATACCCGAACTCACACCTCCCGCGTTCACAATGCGTACTCCGGCTTCCGTAGTCCCTGCATCAACCCATCGTGTCTTGAGAACGTTGACTTTGGAGTCGCCGCCGGCCGCCTCATCGGCAACCTGCTTGAGCATGTCGAAGCCGAGATGATGCGTCGTGACGTCGCGACCTGCCAGCACCCCAGATGCCGCGAGCAAGATCGAGCCCGAGCACACGGACTGCAGAACCCTCTTCCCTGACTCGTGCGTCGGCTTGCTCGCGACGAACTTTCTGAGAAGAGCGGACAGCTCCTTGCCTTCCTCGGTCTTGATCAACGCTGCGATTTGATCGAATGCCGCGCCTGGAATGACCAAGATGTCGAACTCCTCGATCTTGGATTCAATCTCTTTGAACGTCGCATTTGGCACGTAGGTCAGCGCACCGCTCTCACTCTGGATCGGATTGTGGTGCGCAAATGATGTGATCTTGAATGGACCCGGACCATCGAACGGGCGGCATGAGTAGACCTCGGTTGGCCCGCTGAAGTCGAGGATGTCGGCGTGGGGATAGAGGTAGACGGCTACTTTGAAAGGCGTCGAAGTCATGATGGGTGCGAACAAATTTAGTTCGATTGATTGACGGAGACAGTTTTTTGTGGGGATGTCCGTCAAGTTGGGTGCAAAGCTTTAAGTATTGGCCTGGACGAGTCACAGATCGGATCGGAACGTTTGGCAAACTCCGCTTCCGTGTCGAACTCCTCAGGCGTGCGGGGCTGCGTTACATCTTCACGGCAACACAGGCTCACACCGCCTGTCAGATATTGAATACGACGCGCTGTGATACTCACCTCCGCTCATCTGCGCAACATAAATAGCCAGCTACGATCACCGGTTCTTCGGTATCTCGGGTGACCGCTCTACGAAGATCGACGGACCCTAGAACTCAGGCCCTTGGCCAGAATGCCGGCATGAGACATACGGAAAAGACTTAAGAGCTGAATATGAGAGTGAGCGCAATACTGACCAAGAACGGTCAGCCTCCTTCATGGCTTCTCCTGCGCGAGCTCACACACGTTGCTTCTTACTTCACCTCCCCTTCGATTTCATTTCAAGGTCTTCGATGACCTAGTTGGACGAGGCCTGCTGTTGTCGAGGTGGCTTCGCGGTCGACTTCTTCTGGCGACACTATTTGAAACACGGTGACTGCACGGGCCAAATATTCACAGTTAGAGATGGTGCTAATTGTGTGTGCCCATTGGAGTTCCTTTTGGTATGGG
>TARA_R110002003_G_scaffold107_10_pt1 | contig 19621 bp, 20 predicted proteins | sample TARA_R110002003 | Tara Oceans TARA_R110002003 (sample SAMEA4396441) | marine metagenome | biome: Westerlies Biome; feature: [SRF] surface water layer (ENVO:00010504); material: water (ENVO:00002006), including particulate matter (ENVO:01000060) such as... | depth 5 m
CGCGCCCGTGTAGTGAAGGTGAACCTCAACAGGAAGGCACGAAGCCGGAAGCAGTCCTGACAAGGAAGGAACAGAATTGTCCAGACGTAAGCAAACGACCAACAACGTAGAATTAAGCTACCCGTTTATACCGAGCTTCACGATTCTTTAAATCGATTACGCTGACTTTGGGTGCTCGAGGAATTGACTTCGGTTGCCGATCCACACACCATGGCTTTGCATCGTCTTCGCATACTCAACCACATGCTCTTCCCACTTCTGAAGTGCGTCAAGGCCTTGGCCTTCCAGTATCTGCTCGATTGCCTCCGCAAGCTTCATAGCATCCATGGCAGCCTGGCTCGTACTCATGGCGGTGTGCGGGCGAAAACCCGCAAGTGCATCACCGATCAAGAGCACTCTTCCACCTTCAAGAACAGCGGAAGGCGAAATGACATCCGTGATGGCCTGAATGAAAGGTACTTTTGTCTTCTCAACCAGCTCCGAAAATTGCGGTGGCAGTACTTCTTTGGCGAACTCTTTTTGTCGCGCCCATACCTCATCTCGCACACCACCAGCAGGAAGTGTGATATGATGCCTTTTTCCTCCTTTGTCTGTCATGAGATCGACATGCTCAGGCGAATCTTCTGGGTAGTTGACATACCAGACCCAGTTCAAAAGTCGCTTGCCAGGCTCGATCGTACCATGTTTTCCTGGAATGGTGTAGGCGAGAATCTGAATGTGTTCAGTGTGAAAGAAGGGAAACTTTTCCACGAAGACGTCCTTGGCGGCTTGGGACACTTCAGTCTCGGGGACTGTGCCTCTCCACGCTACATACCCAGCGTACTTTCGTTCAATCTCTGGCAAGTACATGGCACGTATGCTCGAGCTGGGTCCGTCGGCAGCGATGACAAGATCTGCTTCGGCTGTCGAAGTTTCTCCAGAGTGATGCTTGATGTTGAGCTTAATCGGGTCAGAGAAGTCCAGGGCAGACACTGACTTTGCCTCCGGTGCCTTGATGTCGGTCACGGTACAGCCGAACTCGTATGCGACTGTACCTTCACCATCCTCCGGGTCTGGCACCTTCGCGTAGCCGCTTTCAACGTCATCGTAATTCGCGCGCAGGAGATTATATAGCAAGTCCCAACTCGTCATCTGTTGCTCGCGATCCTCGCGATCAATAACATTTCCATTCTTATCCAGATAAAGTCGTTGATGGCTTGCGACAGATAAGGGTGTCCGCGTCCGATCGAATGTTTTGAAGAACTGTTGTACGTCGGGACCTGCGACTACTCCGGCTCCCTGGTCGTGCAGCAACTGGGTTGGGTTCCGCTCAAAAATACGGATGTTGAGATCTTTCCGTAAACGTTTCAGTGCGACGCCCATGAAGAGGCCACCCAGCGATCCTCCCACAACGGCAATGTTCTTGGGTCTTGCTTGAGACATGGTGTTGTAGCTAGAATATGATATCAAGGTTCGTAGGATGTGTGACGGGCGAAAAGCCATTCCAGGGTACCAAACGTTCCAAAGCCATCACCATACATCTTAAGGGGTTCATAAGGTCCCAAAAGCGGTGATGACATTATTAGCATGATGTGTGCAGGGTTGAGAAGTGGATAATTGATTTATCGGCATGTGGCATGGCTTAAGTAAGCATGACGTAGACGACTTCAACGAGTGCCGACCGAGGCTTCACGCATCGCATCCTGCACAACTTGACTAACAACGTTATTGACGCCGCTCTTCGACAAAGTCCTTCTCGTGTCCAACCTCGGATTGTCCTCCTATGACCTCTCCTCTGCTCCATGACCTACACCCGCCACCGTCCACTCCAATTCTCCGCAGACGGCAGCGGAGGCAAGTAAAAAGACATCTTAGTCTTACACCAATCGCACGCGACCGCACCTCCCGACGGACATGTAAACGAGCACAGCTTAATAGGCTTGTCGCAGAAGTCACATACTGCAACGCCCGCCATCTTCTCCCAGCCTAATTCAACGTACTCGCCGTCCTGAGGGAGCACGTAACCCGCGGCGCTCATTCCTTCGACGTACTTGTTGTGCAGTATCTCAGCCCACCTTTTGGCAGCGCGGATCTTGGCAGCCTTCTCACTAGCTGACCGCATGGAGCGGGTATGTTCTTTGGGTCGCCTTTTGGCAGCTTGTTCGCGGGCAGAGATCCAGTCTTCCTTGTGTAGCGGATGCTGGTATATGATGGTGCTACGTTCTCTTGCTCGTTCAGCTTCTCGTTGGGCTTCCTGTTCCAGTTCCCATTGTGCTAGGCGCTCCTGAGCCTTCTCCGTCTGCTCGAGACGTGCCCGTTCTACAACCTTTGCAGAGCGTGCTTCTGCTGCGAGTTCGCGCAGCTTACGAAGTCTCTGTCTAGCCGCTTCTTCGCGTTCTCGTTGGGCACGCTCCGCCGCTTCACGCGTTCGCCGTTCTGCTAGGCGCTCGCGCTCCTGTCGAGCTTTCTCTTGCTGTGCCGCTTGAGCCTGCGCTTCCGCTCGACGCTGAGCTTCGTCTGCTTTATGCTTGACCTCGGCCGCCTTGCGTTTAGCCTCTTGAGCTTTGCAGATTTCCCGGTCTACTGCTGCCTCGAACTCTTTTCGTTTCCGCTCGCGCTCAGCTTCCAGACGATGTTCATCGGCACTACACTGCTCTGATTTGCTGTGCCGCCTGAAATTGGCAAGCTCGGCGCGATACCATTGCCAGGCTAACTTAACACTAGCATATGAATAATCGTACTTAGAGCGGGCCATCGGATCTTTCAACACATCGAACGCCGCTCGCACCTGCAATCATGGATTAGTCTTTTAGTCTTGTTGAAAGTCTCCAAAACTACTCACCTTGTGGAATTCAGCTGCGTCGGAGGTTGTCCCTGGTGCCTTCTTGTCTGGATGATGCAAAAGCGCAAGCCTGTAAAACGCTTTCTTGATGTCGGCTGACGTCGCAGACTCTGTCAATCCAAGATTGAAGTAGTGATCCGGCTGTGCTGGCTCCACTGGTCCCATCCTCAGAGGGTCCTGTATGGTCGCTGGATGGGGGCGATGTTGTTTTGTATACGGCGATCGCGCTGGAGGGACAAGAACCACTTGCAACAAGATCAGGCCGAGCAAGACTATGATTGACGCGAACACGTGCTCCCAAGGGGAATGAGAATACTCCGGCATAGTCCAAGAGCGGTAGGTTGTGAAAAGTCAATGCGGCCAGTCACGTTTCGCGAGTTGTGTTCGGGCTCGCAGGTTGATTTCAGAGTTGTGTGCATCAATGGTGTACACGGGAGGAAGCGGGAGCATTTAGTCATCAGGGACCAATGGTCACGAGCTCTTTGCACCTTCGAGAGTGAAAGGCGCATAGTGCTCGGCATCGCTGCTCATGAAAGTTTGCAAACTATACAGACCAACAGAAAGATAGTCGCGAGGAGGGTGAAAGGGCGACCAGCGAATGTGTCTTCCGCTTGCTGATTCTATCAATTGCCAAGGTTATCATCGCCAAATGTTTACAAAACGACCGATCTTATTCTGTTATGATATGTCCATCTCCGCACGAGAATAAGAAAAAGGGCCCTTGTCCATTCCATGCCCCAGGAGACGATACGTGGAGGGCGAAAGACTAACGCGTACGACGCGTTCAGGGGAAGCTATGTTTCTGACACAACTTTACGGGTGAGTACTGGTTACGAGGCATCTGAGTTGTGAGGCATTCGGGCGACGTTGAAGTGATGCACGTCCGGACCGAGCCACACTGGAGGAGCGAAAGTCTCCGAAGCGAAGGGTGGGTAGAAAGAAGTTGATATAGATTGGCTTATGAAAGTAAGCGTGACGCACGTGGATCGGGCCGATCGTTGAGACGCAGCTTCGCGGCCGCATGGCACCGACAAAACACGAGCCAAGGACCACGGAGATTGGCAGGGATATCACGTTTCATGCGCCAAACGGTCTGAAGCCTGCCAGCTGCATATTACCCGCAATCTGACCCTCATTTATGTATAACACTAGGGCGGCGAGATGCGATTGGAATACTGCCATTGCAGCCATGACGAAATGGCTAGAGAAACGCCCGGTTCCTGGCAACGGTACTTGTATAAGGCCCGGATTCGGTGTCTCCACGGTAATATCTCACATGAGAAATATATACATGTACCTCCAACAGTGTATCGCATCCGTAGGATATACACAGTGGTCGTTGCCAGTGAACCAAGATGCCTTCCAGACTCGGCTGGAATATTCTTTCGCTAATAGCCGCTCTTTCCACGACAAAAATCTTCGCCCATCCACACTTTAATGGGCACATTGTTGCAAGAGCTGATGAGCTCTTGGCCGCGTACGACTACTTGGTCATTGGTGGAGGCGCGTCAGGCCTTACTGTTGCCAATCGGCTTTCTGAACAACCAAGTACGCTCATCATGCCCTAGTTTTATGCACCGCATCAACTGAACTTCCAAAAGATGTCAATGTCCTCGTAATCGAGGCTGGTGACTTGTAAGACCTTTTCGCCAATGTCACAATTACTGGAGCAAGGCTGATGCAATTTCAAGCGACTTAAATGAAGACTATGTTACCATTCCCGGGCTGGCAGGCGGAGCGGTAGGAACCAAGTACGATTGGAATACCTCATACGCAGCGGATCCTGCGATTGGTGGCCGCATAGTCCCAATTCCGCAAGGCAAAGTCGTGGGTGGCTCAACGAAGCTCAACCGCATGGTGTTCGACCGTGGCTCTCGGTCAGACTATGATGGCTGGGAAACTTTAGGGAACGAGGGTTGGAACTTTGCGGGTCTGCTTCCGTACTTCAAGAAGGCATGTCTGGTAGTCCGAACGCATAATACTGATTGCTAACAAATCCACCGAACGAAAATTTCACTCCACCCACAAAGGAGATTGAAACTGAGTATGGCATCCAGTACAATCTTCAGTTCCACGGCGATAAGGGGTACATGCAAGCCACGTACGCTCCCTTTTTCTGGCCAACAACAAGTGAGTATGCGACGCATGATAAAGAAAAATCGACGCTGAGACAATACATAGAGAACATCGTACAAGCAACCAAAGCACTCGGGATTGCCATAAATGACCAGGCTACTGGCAATGCCTTTGGTGGCTACTTTTGCCCTCACAACCAGGATCCTGTGAATGTCACGCGATCTTCAGCCAAAGAAGCCTATTACGGAACGGCTGCGCGGCGAACGAATTTCCATCTTCTCAGTGGCTATCAAGTCACGCGAATACTCACGGAGAGCTCCAACGGCACTGCCAAAGTCATTGGAGTCGAATTCGCTAGCTCAGCAAGCGCACCGCGCCAGAGTGTAAAGGTCACGCAGGAAGCTATACTTGCTGCGGGGTCACTACACACACCGCAGCTGCTGCAAGTCTCTGGGATCGGCGATCCTAAGCTCTTGACGTCTCTCAACGTGACGACTGTTGTCGATCTTCCTGCCGTCGGACACAACCTCCATGATCATCTCGCCGCGGTCGTGGTGAATATACGTAAGTTCAAACCCCATTATTACGGTTGAAGAGACGAAGCTAACAACCAACTCACAGTCAACACAACGGTCTTGACCAATACCTTGACTACTAACACCACGTTCGCTGCAGAAGCGAGGCAGCAATACGATGCTGAACGAAAAGGTCCCTTGACGTCTCCCGCCGGTGACTTTCTCTTATTTCTTCCGCTGTCAACATACTCAAATGCCTCTGAGACCATCGCATCGCAAGCCGCAGCTGGCGAAGCGTCTGCTTCTCTGCCATCCGACACTCCTGCCGAAGTCGCTAAGGGCTATGCAGCGCAGTACGCCTCTTTGAATCAGAAACTGCTCGCAAATGACTCTGCATTGCTGGAGATCATCTGGGCCGACGGCGTTATGGTTCTGGGACTTCAGCACCCATACTCGCGCGGCAGCGTCAAAGCATCGTCGTCCAGTATCTTTGATGCCCCAGTGGCAGATGCTGGATTCCTGCGCAACCCGCTAGACGTTGCGCTTTTACGCGAAGGTGTGCACTTTGCGCGTCGACTCGCCCAAGCACCAGGCATTACCGAGCTCTCACCGTTCGAGGTCGTTCCCGGCGCAAACGTGACGACCGACGCGGACATCGATGCGTTCATTCGCGGCAGTGCATCGACCTTATATCATCCGGCTGGGAGTTGTAAGATGGGAGCAAGGGCTGAGGGCGGTGTTGTAGATGGTGAGCTAAAAGTTTATGGTGTTGAGGGTCTGAGAATCGTTGATGGGAGCGTGATTCCAATTCTACCGGCGTCGCATACGATGACGACAGTGTATGCCGTCGCGGAGAAGGCGGCGGATATTATCAAGGGGTCAAAAGCTTACAAGGCAAAGTGCAAGGCGTGAACATCGATAGTACGTCTGTAAAGTAGCATAGGTTATGTATGCAATTCACTTGTGAGACAGGCTACTGCTCAACGTCGCGCTATTGATTGGCGTCATCGATGATAAAGAGAACATCGCACCGATGGTCGACTACCAAAACGTTCGCTAAACTACTTGACCCTGTGGAACCAGATGAGACCGCCCTCAATGTCTTTCTCAAACCCCACACCCAGCGACACCACCTGCCCGTCCACAATTCGCACTTCACTCTTCAACTTCCTGCTCTCATCTTCCCACACATCATGCAACTCGGCCGCAAACATAGTGCCGGTAAGATGCTCAAAGGTAAGCATAAACGGAAAACACCGATCCGTGCAATCCGCCACCAACTTCCCCTCCTTCCACTCGACCACGAGCTCCTTGTATCCAGGGTCGAAATAGTGCCCCACAACACTCTCCAGCCCCAGCCCCATCGGCTCCGAGCGTTCAGGCTTCACTAACTCTAGATCGACTTCCTTGTCCTCTGCTTCGAAATTCTCGTGTTGCTGCCGGAAGAACGCCGCCCAGTCCACCCGATCAGCAGCCGGCACACCGAGCACCTCATCAATTAACACGTACGTGAGTGTATATATAGCATACAACGAGAGCTCGGTATTCCCGAAGATGACGATGCCCCAGTCGTGCTTGGGGAGGTAGCACATCTTCGCCTTGAAGCCTGGGACCGCTCCGTCATGGCCAATGAGCGTGTGTCCGCGGTATGACTCCTTGTACAGACCCAGGCAATACAACGGGTCACTATGGAATGGTAGTGCGTACTTGTCTTCGGTAGGGTCGATGGAGCGAGGCGTGACTAAGTCCTTCTGCACTGTTTCTGAGAAGGGTACTTTGCGCTTCAGAAGTGCGCGGATCCATTTGGCGTAGTCTCCTGCGCTACTGTAGACGGACCCTGCGCCTTGGCCTTCTGGCTGGTGAACGGCTGGTATGGCGACGTGCATCGCGTTTTGCTTGTCTGAGCGGTAGCCGGTTGCTTTGCGGTCGATGGCGTTGCCGGCTTCGATGCCAGGTAAGTCGTGGAACGTGTTCGTCATGCCTAGTGGCTCCCATAATCTTTTGCGCACGAAATCTGGGTACTTCTCGCCAGTGACTGTTTCAATAAGGTGTGTTGCTACAGTATACATGATGTTGCAATATATCATTTTCGATCTGAATGGTTCCGCAAATGGCAGGTGACGAAGGTTTCGTGTCATGGACTTTGCGTTGTCCGGCGTCTTCGCTCGAATGCTAAGATACGACTCGTCATGTGTTGCCATGCCAGTGCGATGACTTAGAATGTCTTCGATTGTGACGTCTCTCGTGAGCTGTGGATCCGCAAGGACGAAATCATCTGGTAGAAGTTTCGACACAGGCGTGGTCCATTGCACGTCAGGGTACTTGTCATCGTCAACAAGAAGAGCGACCGCGGCGGCGGTGAAAGTTTTGGAAGTGCTTGCGCAATCAAAGATTGTTTTTGTGGTGCATTCCCTGTTTGGTACCGCAGCTAAGCCATATGCCTTGAATGCTGGTCAGCAAATCCGGCAACAATCAGAGGCCGGAGACTACCTTCGGTTCTATCTCCTCGCCGTTAACAACAGCTATTGAAAGACCCGGCACTTTCCATTCTTTCATAGCCTGGAGCACTACCTGCTCGAAGTCAAGTACTTTGTCCACCATGTTTGCACCGAGGAATCGCATTGAATGGCGGCCAGGAGAATTGTGACGATGGCCACGAAGTCCGGACAGAAGGACTGGTGGTTCAAGCGATGTCGAAAGCCTTTAAGTCATAATTTAGTAGCGCGATGAGCTTGAATGATGTCCCGAAACTCTGTGACAGGTCACACTCGAATAGTGAGTCAAGATTGACATGGATATCGCCGCTGTCTAAAACTCGATCGACTGCTTGACGTACTTCGTCTCAAATATAAGTGATTATGATGCTCTTCAAGACCGGTGAGTACCTTGCCGTGTGTAGGTCTTACTCGGACCCGCATGCCGTGTTCGTTAGGTAGTTTGATTGGGTAGTCAGGAAGCGAGGTGCTTGGAAAAAGGGCTGAACCCCGCAGAAGCTTTCCCGTCGTAATAATGCACTTTGCACATCTGCATACCAAATGTCAACATCAGACCGGATCTAAACGTGGTACAATAGGTATGAGTGGAAGTTTTGTGATCGATGTTGAATTGGGTATTGTGGTCTAGTTAGGGATGAGGGCGCAGTTTCTACGCTCCGAGTGCATGCCGTGCGATGTGAAAAGGAACTAAGACAAAAATAATTTGAGACACCGGGTTAATGCTTAACAGAAAGAAAATGGCAAGTCAGTGAGAGCCATTCTCGCTATAAGCGGCTCTCTCTGGCACAAGCATGCTGCGATGCAGCTCGTGCACGCCGACAAAACCGTTGCAACGCAAAACTGCCATGACGGCATGTTGATATGCCTTCTCGACCCTGAAGGTGTGCGATCGGTCGATGTGATGTGAAAACATCATCATCTGATGTATAGCTCCAGCAGCGAGGCGTCATCCGTTTGCGCCTCCACTTCTGTGCCTGCTTTCGCCGTCTCCTCATCCTAGCGGCGCATGCCAAACTCGATGTCGTTCTTCTTACGGGGCTTGATGTTGGGATCATGCCATGCGACGCAAACGACGAGTGTGAGGACCATTGGAAGGAAGTCGTAGACATACAGGGGCCACTCGTGCGACAGCAGATAGCCCTCCTGTGTTCTTATTAGCTGAATGTCAGTCTGAGTAGAAGTAGACGTCTCACCTTGCCCATGGCATACTCGATCACACGACACAGGTTACGAACAGTGATGAAAACACTCGAGGCGTACAGGAAGAGGATGTACTTCTTCCATGGAATCTCCGCTGCTGCCGCTGTGGGTATAGCACTCAGTCGGCGATGCCAGACTCCCGCAACAACCACGAAGAACCCGAAGATAAGAATCTGCAGGATCAACCCGCCAAGAATGATGTTTTCCCCTCTTTGAAAGCCATCAGCATCCTTCGCTTGGACAAGTAGACCAGCACCACCGCCCTGGATGCAGAAACAGAATATGTCACCAATGACAAAGATCTTGGTGACCCAGTTGACCCGGACGATTGAGTATGAAGCGGAGTCGGTACGTCGGATGAGGCGGCCGAGAATCATGTAAACTGAAGCGGCGAAGAGGATCGGTGCGACGAGAATCAGCGTCGATTGGATAATGTAAGGGGTTGTTGACTCGGTGTCGTTGTGGGCTGCTGCGCGAGCGGCATAGCCTATCGTTTCGAAGAGTCCTCCAACGACGAAGGGTATACAGAACCAAGTCCGGTTCTTGACAAGCCGCCAGGTGTGTACACTGGTAAGGAGGATAAATACTATGGCACCAATGGCGCCCGCAGCGACGGTTGGGGTGTAAGGCCAGAGCACATATTTCGGAACGCCATTTTCGGACATCGTGCGCTGAGTTGCGTGTAGCGAGCGTGGATTGTAAGTGTGCAGAAGCCTGAATGCTTTCAAGTGTCTTTGAGGAGGTTGACGTGAATGGGTGGTATTACAAGCCCCAGGACAGTTGGATATCTTGCCCTTATGTATCGCAGTGGATCTTGTATGCGCCAGCCTTATACAGACTGAGTTGCGGATACTCGTATCACCGTGTTTGCTATACGGTCTCGGCTGCGCCCCGGGAAGGGGGTTTCGCCAGGATTGCTTTCGTCCAGGAAGGTTGAGGCCAGGGCGCTAGGTTCAAAACGTGGCGCGCCACTTCTTCAATACGCGTACTCGCTTCGATGAACGAGATGCAGCCCCACGTCGCGCCGCAGTTACGCTAGATTCGTGTGGGCGGCCCAAGGAACACCTGATTGTGGAAAGGAACTCCACAGATAAATCTAGTTCTTGCGCGCAGCTTGTTTGCTTCAATCAGAAGGATATAACGAAGTGTATTCGCAAGCTCCTCACTTCGGTCGTGCACGGGTGAAATTCCTGAGATCTTGAGCTTGTGCAGGGCTATCGATGCTGCACCGTAAGTTAGCAATTCGACTGTCACACAGATGGGAGACCTTACAGTTGATTAAAGTTCTTAGGCTGCGTCAATACTCGCAAGCATTGCCAAATTCGTACAAAGTACTGATGTAGGCCTGGCATATCTGGATAAGCTATCCCTCCATGGTTGGTATTGAATGCACACACATTGTGAGCTGCGCCATCACCGGTATGACCGAAGGGGTCTTGACTGACGCAGCAATAGTCTTGTCGAAGAGTTCTGATGCGTTGACAGACTTTCGCAGCCTGCAACATGCCGGGCTGAAACCTTTCTGAGAAGCGCAAACACGTTCGATACACCATATCCGATGTAGATTGTGCCCTGGAACCCCACTTGCATCTCCGCAACGATGCCATAATGCCTTATGGCGCCAGCACTCAGTGAGGAGCTTTAGGTTGTAAAGGGAATTTCCGCCACAAACCCTGCATCTACCTCGATGCAGGTGGGATAGGGCCTCCGAGGATCTGTGTCTTTGGCCAATCTAGCCAGGAGCTCCATTCTGATGGAACGAGGGCATTCGCGATATTGATAATTTGCTCTGCGACACCCTCCAGGTACCAGTAATGCTCACTTCTGTGAAGTAACACGGCATAATGTGCCAGGATGATGAGCGAGCCTGGCTGTCTTTCCGAAAGCAACTCGACGTAACGATCGGAAACAAAGTGAATCCAGATCTTCAGCAGCGCGTCAGAAGGCGGAGTTGGTGAAGCGGCAGCCACAGCGAAGCTAAGCTCCAGAATGTGTATGGCGTATCCATAAGCATCGACGATATCTGGTGGATACAGATGGTGTACGACCTCCGAGAATTTGCGCAACTGGACAAGCTCTGTATCCACAGGAGCCTCTTTCGTTTCCCAGTCAATCCCCTTGATATCATCGGGTATCATGAGACCGAGCTCTGATTGCTTCATCTCCTCGTAGAACCCTGTGAGTAGCAGTATGGTCAGCAAGCTGAAAGCTATTTCCTGAAACACTTCGCGCAGCTACTCAACAATAGTTGAATACCACTATACAGGCGAGCTTCTAGGGAGCATACAAAATCCGGTTATTTGGATGCAAAACAAATGCACGTACCTGTCACCATTGGTCTTACCCGTCGCGTGAGGGCAAGGTTCGACAGGAAGTTGGCGAAGGCAAGCTCAAGATCACCGCTAGCGCTGATAGCTGCTGTGCATGAGAAGGGGTAAAGAGCACCGGCAAACATCAAGACTGCCTTCCAATTCGTGTTGTCGATATCGCGAACAGTAGCGCGGAAGTCACTCAGTGCAGCATCGTGGTGTCGGTCCGCTAGAAGACGGTACTCCGCGTGCGAGGGCGAAGACGGGCCTTCGATGCGGCTTATGTGCAGGGCAGCAAGTGCTAGCACTGCGTGCAAAAGAAACGGATAGCTGACTAAAGCCGGTGGTCATGTTAGCAGCTGAGGTAATTGAATTTAAGCTCCTGAGCAGTTCCCAGACGCAGCATGGCTGCAACAGGAGACCTAAGAAAAAGAAGAAATGCTTCAAGGGTAACTAACGTACAAGCAGTTTGCACTAAATTGGATGCAAAAACCGTCTCGGATTTGGCATCATGCGCTAGCGTCTTCGCTGTAACAGTCGTGTAGTGGTGAATGAGGCGTATTTGTGTATAGTTCAATGTCACGTCTGGAGAGAATCTCGTGGTTGAAGGCAACACTTGATCAATTATCGGAATCTCTTTCGTGGATGGGGTGAGGGTAGCGATAGGCATAGGTGATCCCGTAGAACTCTCCCGGCTCTTCAGAGGCCTATACTCGCAGACTGTGCCTTGTTTAACGCAGTTTGCGCAGTCAGGTTTCTGCTCATCACACTGAGACGATTAGCCACCATCGATGCTCACCAAATCTGGAGCACGGGCATACCTTGACGTGTCGACCCTTACAGGGCAGGCATCCGTTCCGCGACTTCTTATGTGGCTTTCGAGTCTTCGATTTCTCCATTGTGCAAGCTTGCGTAGCATGATCGTGTGTTCAAGCATTCGGTAAGTTTTGCTAGGCAGTGCGGAGGAAATGGAATGGCTGGCCGAGTGCGGCACAGGGCGCGATTTTAGCGCTTGGTCCGTGCGCACCACAGCTCCTTTACCTCAACTGTCTGTCAGGTGTTGCATCAACATTGTCATCACGATAATCACTCATATGACAACTCGTTCTACCAGGTCGCCAGTCGGGACGTTCATGTACGCGAGGACCCGGTTTATGTACATATGGAAGCAAAACATGAACATCAATGTCAACAATGCTGAAGGTGTGTAGATGACCGGACCACGAGTACCTTGAAGGCAAATATATTCGCGAGATCAGGACCTTCCGTCGAGAAATATAGTGGATCAGTTCTTTCGGAATGTGCATGTGTCAGATTGGGTGTTGTAGTCGCTGTGGTAGGTGTCTTTGGAGTTCTCAAAGCCAAATCGTACGGGCGCGGTTGCAGAATTAGCGAACTGAGTACGTTGGATGTAGTGACACCAGAGAGAATGAGAGATGCTCAATTGTTGTATTAAGATTCAGGATGAGTGAAAGGGTATTTAGCACTTCGAGGTGGTGTTACGTGTGATTGCTTTGATTGAGTCTACCTAGCCTCGGCGGCCAAACGACGCTCACCAGCGGCTGCGATGATGCATCGAAGCTATGCGGGATACTGCAAGACGATACTCTACTTACTTCACTCCTCGCTGATGCAATGCGAAGGGACCTTACCAGGTAGCGGCATATCCTGACTACGTACTACCAACGTTGGTAGATCCTAGTTTCATGCGGTAATTGACCTTGGTGCGCTCGACACCCTTGAGGTGCTCACTTACCTGCTCGTCAACGACTCACAGGGCCGTCGCGAGAAGTGCTGCTTCAAGGCACTCTATGATTGTGACGGACGAAACGCCGCGTGTAGGCATGAGCATCGAACATAGGTTGTGATGGTGTGAATGACGTTGGATCACAGGTGGTGGCACGTGCGGTTGCTACGCGGAAGGTGCGTCGCTTAAGTTTGTTTACATGGCGCCTGCCATCCCAGGCCGTTCCACACGCAACCTGCAGCTTCCTTGCCGCACAGCATCGCCAGTTCCAACATCGATACACATCGATACACATCGAGAACACCTCGCGCAACATATTTTACTCGCAATACCGCCAAAGTGGCGCGCCTCAAAGAACACCAGGTTCCAATGGATCCGCCGTCGCCGTCCAAGCTAGGCATGTCACCGCCATGGAAGCCTTTCGCACTCAGCCCCGAGCGCGCGACGGGCATGATTCCACCGTATGGCGAACCCCTCCCACAGTCGCCGTCAGCACCGCTGCTATCTTCAATACCACCGCTCTCGCCCACGCGATCGCCCATTCGCTCGCCAATGCACCGCCGCACCGACTCGGACGTCTCTGTACAAGGTCTTGCAACCATGTTCGAGAGCCTCGAGGTTAAGGACCCCCGAGAGGTCGCGCAGCGATACAAGCAAATGCTCGAGAAGGAGAAGGCCAAATGGGTCGAGAAGCTCAACAAGCATGATAGGGATCACGCGATGATCCTTGAGCGCAAGGCAGTCCGGATCGAGGAGCTGGAGAGCGAGCTGGCCCAGGCAAAGTCAAATTTGCAAGTTGGCGTCTCCCGAGAACAATACGAGAAGGAATGGAAAGCGAACAAGGCCAACATCAAGAAATGGGAACAGGTTTTCAAAGAGCGCGAAGACCAATGGAAAGCAGACCATCTCAAAGTGGTGAGTTGTCCCGCATCCTCGCTGCCTTGTCTCAGACTGACAAGACTTCTAGGACCGTCTACAGGAAGACCTCGACACATCGAACGCTAAGTACCGAGCGATGAAAGAAAAGGCAAGACTGGTGAACGCCGAGAATATCAACTTGACCAACATGAAACCGATGTTGCAATCTAAGATCAACGCCCTTAAGAAAGACGTACAGTGTGCCCAGTCCGACGCGGAATTCAGGAAACGGCAGGCCGAGCAGTTCAAGAACCAGGTGTACAGCTTGCAAGTCGAACTTGAGGGGACTGCTGCCCGCCTTGGAGACGAGATAAAGACCCTGGCAGACAAGCTCAATTCAACCGAGGTTGAACGCGACGCACTCAAAACCAGTTTGAAGGAGGAGGAGATCATGCGCATCGCCGCAGAAGGCAACATTGCACTTCCTACTGCTGGTGCGGATGAAAGCGATGAGTTCGGATCACCAGTCCGGTCTCCGCGCAAGCAACGTAATGTGCAGCGTGAAGATGACGACAAGGAGAATGTATCGCCGAAGAAGACGGTAGTAGAGTTGAAGATGCTCCAACAGGAGCTGGCGACAGAGAAACGTCTGCGTGAACGCGCACTAGACCAGATCGACTTCATGAAGATGGAATGCCAGTTTCAATGCTGCTCCTGCCGCATCGCCGAGAAGAAGGGCAAAGCGTACGTTCACGACAACACATACGCAACTGAGATGGAGCGCCTAAAAATGTCCGTGCCTGTTTACACGCCTCCACCAAGCAGTAACGGCGACGAAGTAATGGACGAAGTTGTCAGAAAGCAGGAGCCGGTAGAGGACGAGCGTCCCTTCACGCAACCGACAAAAGAACCGCCTGCCACCACACCGGAGATGGACCTTGACAGCAGCAGCTCGACTAGCGACGCCACTACGTTGGTTCGCCCACTAGTGAGTGAAGCAGAGCCGGTGGTGTCTTTCTCCCCTACCAGTGGCACCTTTCGTGCCATACCCTCTCCGGTCAAGACACAAGGTCCCGTGCACATTTCCACGCCTGCAAAGCCCTCTAGCTTGGGGCTTTCTGCCGTAGTGCAGACTGCCATCGAGTCTTCGCCCTGGACGCCGGATGCTCACAGCACCATCATCCCGGCAAACATTGAGCATGACAGCAGCAGCCAACGCACCGTCCAGAAAGAGAACAAACCGGCACTCATCGACATCCATGAAGATGTCATCGAGGATGAGGATGAGGACGAATCGGAGCAGACACTTCCAGCCACACCAGCGCATTATGAGCTTCGCACAACGACGACCACCATTCCAATTGCGTTTTCGCCAGCGACCCCAGCTTTTAGACCCGGTAAAGGACCAATGACTCCCTCCACTGTGGCACACGCTGCCGTTAATGCGCGAACTCCTGTGTTGGGTGAATTGTCACTGAACATCACCCCTATCGACAGAGAGGCTGCACTTCGACAGATTCGCGAGCGGCGGGGACGAGCGCGCAGTATGGCCGATGGCCATGGTACCCCAATGAAGCAGATGCTTACAAAAGATCGCAGGGACATCAGTGCGCCAGTGTCAAGGTTTGGAAGATGAGAATGTCTGAACTTTGATCCCGTAGCGTTTGTGAGATTGCTTCATTTCTTCCTTCAGAGGGGCTCAGCGGCATTGCATGGAGTTGGAGGCGTGCCGCATCCTGCGGTCTTTTTTTTCGGCGTTGGATACCTTTGCTGTTGGAGTACTTTGGATCAGAAGCGACAGGTCACTCAGTGTGGAGGATTTAGATAGTAGCGCACTGTAGTTGCTCTTTGAATATACCTCGAGTTCGGCTATAAATGTATGCCCAACGAAATTCTGAGACATAAAAATGCTGTGATGACTACTTGCGTCGAAGTTGCGCTGCATCGTAACCTGATGCCGTCTCTTTCATGACATCAATTATTTGGCGTGATCAAGGTCTTTCTATTAACCATGTTGGTGCTCGTTCGCCCAGCACCAGGAGACGCAACAGTTCGTGCGCGCTCGCTGGGGACAAGCTAAGGGCACTCGATGCTAACGCCCCAATAAAAAAGTCTATGCTATTACTACAATGCATAGACAAAAAGTAAGATTTTGCAGGATTCTACAACAGATCGGGTAAAGGTCTTAGTTGGAAACGCGGGACGCGCACGAATTATTGCAGCACCTGATGCCTGTGCTTGAGAAATTGTCGTGCGCCAAGAGCCGGTGGCCCCTCATTGGCCAGTCTAGCGAGGCACATTCGAATATCGAATTCGACACACATCTCCAAACACCAGCGACAACACCGACCAGCGCCCACGTCCTCCTTCCTCTACCACCCGAAACCCGCAATCATGTCTGACGGAGAAATCGAGGTCGAGAGCCCATCCGGCTACGCCGTGCTCCCCAAGGAGGTCACCGATGAGATTGGCAGCATCAAGCTGTTCAACAAGGCACGTTCTCCGCCACAGCTCGACACGCCGCCATATTGACTTTCAGCAGTGGTCTTACGAGGAGGTTGAGGTCCGCGACATCTCTTTGACGTACGTTACTCGCATCCCGCCGCCCGCGCAACGATGGACATTGGAGACACCTAGGATATTGAAGGTGCACATGAGGCCTTGGGCTAACTGGCTTGCAGCGACTACATCCAGATTCGCTCGCCCGTCTACATCTCACATTCCGCCGGCCGCTATGCCGTCAAGCGATTCAGGAAGGCGCAATGCCCCATCATTGAGCGCCTCACCAACTCGCTCATGATGAACGGCCGCAACAACGGAAAGAAGCTCATGGCTGTGCGCATTGTTGCTCACGCATTCGAGATCGTACGTCTCCCCGAGTCTTCAATCCGCAAGAAGGACGAATTTGTGGCATTGGCAAATATCGCGGGATAAGACTGACATTCACAGATCCACATCATGACCGACCAGAACCCCATCCAGGTCGCTGTTGATGCTATCGTCAACTGCGGTCCCCGCGAAGACTCCACCCGTATCGGTTCCGCCGGTACTGTCCGTCGCCAGGCCGTCGATGTCTCGCCTCTCCGCCGTGTCAACCAGGCCATTGCCCTCCTTACCATCGGTGCCCGCGAGGCGTCGTTCCGCAACGTCAAGTCGATTGCCGAGTGCCTGGCTGAGGAGCTCATCAACGCTGCCAAGGGAAGCAGCAACTCGTACGCGATCAAGAAGAAGGACGAGTTGGAGCGTGTAGCCAAGTCTAACCGATAAGGAAAGGCGTGTATGTGTGGCGGTGCATGGTGTCTGGGTTTTCTCTCATCGGGCTCGTCTGATAGTTATCGGACGGTATGGAGGATCTTCAGCATGTCAAGGGTCTTCTAGGCGAATAACCTCTTTCATGGTTGCATGACAAAAATGGACAATTCGACACATGATGAGTGCAGGCTGCATGAGTGACGGGTGATCAGTTGGCCCTGGACAAAGATTGAAACGACTGCGCGTGTGCGGTAGTTGACGAACAATAAAGCAGTGACAACAATCGCTGAGTCATTGACTGTAGGAAACTGACGAAGCACTCACCATCTATGAGCACGCATCTACAAATCACCCTCCGAACATTTTAAAGTAGTGTATAATTGCGCCTGGCAAGCACTTTGCACGCGCAATGATCACTACTCTTAAGCAAGCGCCCATTCTCGCTCTCCTCAAGCTACCGCCCTTTGCCTAACAGCCTTCTCGATAAACCCCCCCAAGTCCTCAAACCCAACTCTCCCACCATTCTTATTCCCAAACTGCTCCGCCTCTGCATACGCCTGCCTCATCACCTCCTCGTCCACCCTGACCAACCACCCATCACCCGTAATCATCGCCTTGCTCCCCGCCGTAGACAGCTGTGCAAGCAATCCACTCGCCTTGACGAGTCTGAGCACCCACATCCTATCCTTCCCCTCCTTCCGCGCCTCAGCCAGAAGATCCACAAACCCAGTCCTGCCCACCTCGCTCCTTACCCTCGCAACCACCCTCTCTCGCCTCTCGCCCTCTTCCTCCAACTCCCTCCTTTCCTCCTCCTTCCGCCTGCTCCTCTCCTCGCGCTCCTTCTCCGCAATCTCGGCCTCGATCCTCGCGCGCCGTTCCTTCTCGGCAGCGGCTTCCGCCTCGCGCTCCGCAGCGCCTTCTTGCTCGCGCAGGCGGCGCAGTTCCGCTTCCTGGCGGTGGAACTCGTGGTATGCGCGACGCTGGTCTTTGCGCGCGAGGCTTTTCGCCTTCTTCGCGCCGATAGGGCGGTTTTGTGGTGTTGGGCGCGGACCGGGGTTCGCTGGGCCGGGTGCAAAGGCGTCTGGTTGGGCGTGGGGCGGCGGAATGGCCTGGGGCAGAGGAGGCTCGTTCGCGTTTTGCAGGTTGGGCGGTGTTGGTGCTAGGGGTGGGGGGATGAGGTCGTCTTCGTCGTCGGAGGGTTGGAGAACGAGACGGTCGTCTAGAGGGAGTTGTTCGCGCTGTCTGGCGACCTCGTTTTGCTCTGCGTTTGGGATATGTGTGGCTTCATTCTCGGCTGTTGGCTCGTTTTGTGGCCGCTCGGCTTTCTGTGTATTGTACCATTCTGCAATTTGTGGGGCGTAGTAGAGGGTGCCGCATAGTATGGCCGTGTGTATGAGATCCTGTGCGACAGGAGTTCCGGGCCGTGTGAAGGGTAGGAGAGTGTTGAGAAGTGTGATAGGAAGGGTGAGGAGGGCGCCCATTGTTGGTGGGGTCTTGTGGTTGTGGGTTTTTACAGGGCAGAAATTTGGTGCTCAATCTGGCTTTGTGTGTAGGTAAAGAAGCCGCTGGGTCGCCTCAAGCATTCAAGGCCCGGTCTGAGTGCAAAAAGTCGGGTTGTGGGCTGAGCAAGTGTGCAGAGCGTGTTGAAGTGAAATCGCAAATTGATGATGCAACGCCTCCCAAATGCTGTAGGGCTGAGAGTAAAGCCGCTAACGTACTTTCGGTCTAGTTCAGCAAGGCTGCTCTTTTCCTATGTTCTCAGCTCCCGCACCTTTCTTTCACTCAGGTAAGCGAATGTTGGATCTCACAACCACGGCCTCTCGCGACAAGCTTCCTCTCTGGCGCATCTGCGACTGATCGTCGTCCTCATCCCTACGATTCGCGTCTTTCTGCGCCAGCTTCACACCTTCCTCGTGTCCACTTCTCCATCCACCTATCATCTCTCCGTCATTTCTCTGCCATGCCGCGCCGTTGCATCTTTAGGCGAGAGTTCTCGGTTCCACGTAGCAATCTGGAACAGATCACCCAGCGCCGTGGTGCTCCTTCGCTTACATTGTCCGTATGCGGACAAGCCGCCTCGTTTACAGAGCGAGATGCTGAACAGCAGGAACAGGCTCTCGGCATGCCGAGCAAGTCCAGCGTTACGCAGTGCCAACCGCCTGACATGATTGGAAAGATGTGCACCTGACGACAATTAGCATAACGGCCGTTACTTGCTCCCTCAAGGGATTCAATGTCTTGCAGCGATACGTCTTTCGGCCGTAACAAGTTGTCACCACCATTGGACAGAGACATTGTAAACCCTGCAAAGCAGAAAGCAATTCTCTCCTCACCTGTTTGCTGGTAGC